>ERZ773010.80-NODE-80-length-73812-cov-5.402999_pt1 | contig 73812 bp, 56 predicted proteins | sample MGYA00580842_ERZ773010 | MGnify/ENA primary metagenome ERZ773010 (study PRJEB29015, sample SAMEA2737982) | human oral metagenome | biome: human oral; feature: human-associated habitat; material: dental | place: China | collected 2107 ... | reverse complement strand
TTCGGCCTAGCTTTGCTCACGCACAACTTAGGCAGGGTAGGTCGCCGTTGCTCCCCAACCCTGCCCTATCAACGGACCAACCGCTATGCGGTAGTTGGCATAACGAATTTCTCTTATCCCAAACTTGCGTAAGCCCTGATCACTAACTTATATCCCCTTATTAAGGTGGCGAGAGGCAAGATCCTAACACAACAACATGATTTTCTTTTTGAAGATGTTCTCTTTTTTCGTATATTTGTGCTATGGCTACGGCCAAATCACTTCATTTCATAAAGCAATCACAGACGAAAGGATGACGATGAGAAGAAGAAACACAATGATTATGGTGGCAGTGGTGTGCCTTCTGTTGGTGGTAACGATAATCTTCCGCTGTTGCTGCAACAACAAAATAGACGTAGAAGGTGCGGTGGCAAGTGCCATTCACGGCGATAAGCTCTGCCTGGAACACGTGTACGAAGACGAGGAATGGGACAGCGTGCACATTCTTCGTCCTTATCAAGACCCACGCCAACTAGGTTTGCAAGTTAGCCATTTCGACCTCAAAGGCCTAGAAAACTTGTCGCTTGCCGACCAATATTGCACTTTAATCTTTGCCTATAAAGGTAGGATGGTGGCCTATTCGCCTATTCGTAGGGCGGTTGTAGACCTCTCCAACATGAAAGGAACAAAGTTTCCACGAAGTCATATGTTCCAAATGAAGAACAAAGAACCTCACTCCACGCTCTTCTTCAAAAGTAAATGGGCGCGATTAACCCTACTGCCACATCGCAATAGCACAGCCTTGCGCGCCTAATCTCTCTTGAAGAAGGAACTTGGATTAAGGCCTTTTCACGGCGTTTAAGTGTTGACAATGCAGCCATTCAGATTTGGAGAACAAACCGGAACATTTTTTTTATTAAACACATCAATATGAAACCAGTCATCACACACATCACACGACACGCTATAACAAGTGGTATGTGCTACGCTGCGCTTTGCGCCTGCATCATACTTATCGCCTTTTCGGCTTGTGCCTTTGTACCCACAGCCTCAAATTTTCCACGCGACAAGGTTAGACTTGGTATGAACACCAAAGAAGTAAAGGGCATAATGGGTAAGCCATTCAGCGAAGATACGTTTGTTGAAGACAGAAAACATGTTGACGTTCTTCATTATAAGGAGGCGGTAAGAGTGAAAACACAGGGCTTTATACTTACCACTTCACTGCGGTTTGAGAACGATTCGCTGACTGCAATCACTCAAAAGAGAAGATGGTGGAAGAAGTAACGATAGAAAAATAAGCTCTAAGCATACACCTTACCAAGGTAAACACCATCGCATTTTTTCCTTTCTCGTTTCCCCTAAACATACCTATTGCAATGCTGTTAGTTATCATTGGGCTTGTTACCAACGAGTGGTACTGCTGTTCCATGTCAACTGGAACAGGGTTACATATCAACTGGAACAGGGTTCCATCTAACAAGGAATAGCGTTCCATCTAACATGTAACACATCGAAAGACGAAAAAGCTATGTTTTAACGCTCTGTGAACGCCATTTAAAAGCATATTGGTTGCTGAACGTTTTGCATAAACTTACGATGCAGAATGTATTTTCTCAATAAAATTCCAAGTATATTTCACGCGATATTCTGCACCATTTCGCACGTTATGGCGAGCGCTAAAAGCCATCTCGCACCCTCCGTTTAACCCCCTTTGACAAAAGAATAGCCCCTTTTTGACAGGAGAACATAAGGAATATAAAGTGAATATAACGCTTTGAGTTTATAAGGTTATGAGTGGACAAGTTGATAGGCGAAGCATCTTTTCACCTTTTCACCCTTTCCCCTTTTCAATCTTTCCACCCTCCCACCTTTATTTATATTCCACAATTATGCAAAACAAAGCACCTTACATTTTGCTTACCAAACTTTATCATAAAGGGCTTGTAAGGGGCAAAAGACTTACCTTCTGTAACGCATTGCATCGCATAGCTTAACCCATGACCATACAACGCGTTTCAAAACTTACTTTCTAACACCCCCGAAATGAAGCCGAGCGAAAGGTTTTAATAAAATTCCTGCCCAAAAATTTGTAACTATCTTTTATTTGTTTTACTTTTGCCATCGTTCTAACTATAAACAATCTAAGTGCTAACATTATGTCCGAAGAATTGGAAGTGAAAGAATTGGACCAAGTTGTGGTTCGTTTCTCAGGGGACTCGGGTGATGGAATGCAGTTGGCCGGAAACATCTTCTCGACCATTTCCGCAACTGTTGGTAATGACATATCAACCTTTCCGGATTTCCCGGCAGACATCCGCGCACCGCAAGGCTCACTAAACGGCGTGTCGGGATATCAAGTACACATCGGAGAAGACAAGGTACTTACACCTGGCGACTTCTGCGACGTGCTCGTGGCTATGAACGCTGCTGCGCTGAAAACGCAGTACAAGTACGCTCGCCCACAAGCAACCATCATCATCGACACCGACAGCTTTGGCCCGAAGGACCTTAAAAAGGCCGAGTTTACAACCGAAGACTACCTCGCCGAACTAGGTATCGACCCCGATTGCGTGGTGGCATGTCCCATCACTACCATGGTGAAGGAGTGCCTTAAAGACACGGGCATGGACAATAAGTCGATGTTGAAGTGCCGAAACATGTTCGCACTGGGTATCGTTTGCTGGCTTTTCAACCGCGATATGGAACTGGCCTTCGATTTCTTACGCAAGAAATTCGGTAAGAAACCGCAGATTGCCGAAAGCAATATCAAGGTGGTGATGGCCGGATACGACTACGGACACAATACGCACGCATCGGTTCCGGCCACCTATCGCATCGAGTCGAAGGTGAAAACAAAGGGCCGTTATATGGACATCACTGGCAACAAGGCCACGGCCTACGGACTTATCGCCGCAGCCGAAAAGGCTGGGTTGCAACTATTCTTAGGTTCGTATCCCATCACTCCCGCAACAGACATTCTCCACGAACTGGCCAAACACAAGAGCTTGGGCGTGAAAACGGTGCAATGCGAAGACGAAATTTCGGGCTGTGCAAGTGCTATCGGCGCTTCGTTCGCTGGTGCATTGGCCGCCACCTCTACCTCGGGGCCTGGCATTTGCCTTAAAAGCGAAGCCATGAACTTGGCTGTTATCGACGAAATTCCACTTGTAATTATCGACGTTCAACGAGGTGGCCCATCCACAGGATTGCCCACCAAGAGCGAACAAACCGACCTTTTGCAGGCCTTGTACGGCAGAAATGGCGAATCGCCCATGCCCGTTATCGCCGCAACAAGCCCCACTGACTGCTTCTATGCTGCTTACGATGCATCCAAAATAGCACTAGAATACCTCACACCTGTGATCCTTCTCACCGACGGATTTCTTGGTAACGGGTCGGCTGCATGGCAATTGCCCGACATCAACAAGCTTCCCGACATCCATCCGCACTTCGCCACCGAAGAAATGCGTGGTAACTACACGCCCTATCGACGTGACGAGGCTACACAAGCACGCTATTGGGCCATCCCAGGAACACCTGGTTACGAACATATTTTAGGTGGATTGGAGAAAGACGGAAAGACTGGAAACATCTCTACCGAACCCGAAAACCACAACCTGATGGTGCACCTGCGTGCGCAAAAGGTGGCTGGCATCAAGGTGCCCGATGTGCAAGTGCAAGGCGATGAGGATGCCGACCTGCTTATTGTAGGCTTCGGTAGCACCTACGGACACCTCTTCTCGGCAATGAAAGCTTTGCGCAAGCAGGGTAACAAGGTGGCTTTGGCACAATTTAAGTACATCAATCCCCTACCCGCAAATACCGAAGAGGTGCTGCGGAAGTATAAAAAGGTGGTTGTGGCCGAACAAAACATGGGCCAATTTGCCATGTATCTGCGTGGAAAGATTGACGGTTTCGTGCCTTATCAATATAATGAGGTGAAGGGACAGCCACTTGTTGTCACCGAATTGGTTGAAGCATTTAAGAAGATAATAAAGGAATAAAATGGCGACAAGAGGTTAAGGAGTTAAGAAGAAGAGAAGTTAAGCCGTATGTATTGTCGCGAATGGCAGTCGCTTTATAAAAAAGCTGATAACATAGGCAAGTCAAACAAGACTGAGAGAAGCCACAAAACCGACAAAACCAACCAGCTTACTCTTTCATCTTAGCAACCAAACAACAAAGCATATCACTCCCCACTCTCCTTGGAGAAGGGATTGGGGATGAGGCTTTAACTTGTCAACTAACAAAACATCTGTTATGACTTATACAGCACAAGATTATAAACAAGGCACACCAAGATGGTGTCCTGGTTGCGGCGACCACTTCTTTTTGGCATCGTTGCAAAAGGCGATGGCCGATTTAGGCATCCCTCCACACGAAACGGCAGTGATTTCCGGCATCGGCTGCTCTAGTCGCCTGCCCTATTATATGAAGACCTACGCCATGCAAACCATTCATGGACGCGCGGCTGCAATCGCCACTGGCGCTAAGGTTGCTAACCCCAAGCTAACCATTTGGCAAGTTAGCGGCGACGGCGACGGACTAGCTATCGGCGGAAACCACTTTATTCACTGCCTGCGCAGAAACGTAGACATTAACATTATCTTACTAAATAACCGCATCTACGGACTAACTAAGGGGCAATATTCACCCACTTCGCCACGCGGATTTGTGTCGAAGTCGTCGCCTTACGGAACGGTTGAAGACCCATTCCGCCCCGCTGAGTTGGCATTTGGTGCACGCGGCAACTTCTTCGGACGTGCCGTGGCCACCGACAACCAAGGCGTAATGGAACTGATGAAGGCCGGACAACAGCACAAAGGCACGTCGGTTTGCGAGATTTTGCAACACTGCGTCATCTTCAACGACGGCATCTACGACCCTGTTTACTCGTCACCTGGCCGTAAGAGCAACGCCATCTACCTGAAACATGGTGAGAAAATGCTCTTCGGAGAAAACAACGAGTATGGCTTGGCACAAGAAGGCTTCGGGCTGAAAGTAGTGAAAATTGGTGAAAACGGCGCAACATTAGACGATGTTTTGGTGCACGACGCACACGCCGAAGACCACACGCTGCAAATGAAATTGGCGCTAATGAACAACGAACAGGGCTTCCCCGTGGCGCTAGGTATCATTCGCGACGTTGAATCGCCTACCTACGAAACTTGTGTGGAACAGCAAATTGAAGATGTGAAGGCAAAAGCCAAATACCACAACTTCACCGAATTGCTCGAAACGAACGACATCTGGGAGGTGAAGTAATAGGACATTACGTCTTGGCATATTGCCAACACACTCCCAACAACAGCCTCACCCCCTGCCCCTCTCTAAGGGGAGAGGGGAGTAAAATGCTCTGTTTATGCATGGCATGCTTGCTCCCCGCTCTTCTTAAAGATGGGGTTGGGGATGAGTTCTTTATTTAATAGAGGTGCTACAAAAGTTCGGTAGTGACACTACCAACAAGTTGTAGCATAGCTACCATTTAATTGTAGTGCCACTACTAAAGGTTTGTACTGACCGTACAAAAGCGTTTGTAGCATGCTGTTAGGTATATATCAACATTCAAAAGCCATGTTGTGGCATAGAAAGCAGTGAGAATAAGGCGTGTATTAGGTATCTTCATTGGGTTCGAACATATACATCTAACGCAACCTTTTGCACCCCACAACAAACTACACTGCGCTTTAACGCAAAGAAATACATGAGAAATTCGGAATTTGGTAGTACCTTTGTCGAAGCTTTTCAGCGAGTTTCCTACAAAACGATACATCATTTTTGCACTGCGTGAAGCGAACTCGTGCAACGGCAATGCTGCCATAACGCGGAGCTTGCGAAATGTGCATCAAGTGCATCGCCATATCGAAAAGCCCTATAATAAAATAAAAATATTGAGCTTTGCGTAAATTAAAAACCATAGAAATGCACCGTTTATCGGTGGATGAATTTAAGGCAGCCAGCAAGCTACCACTTATTGTGGTGCTAGATAACGTGCGCTCGTTGCACAATGTGGGGTCGGTACTTCGGTCGTGCGATGCCTTTCGTGTTGAGGCCGTTTATCTCTGCGGCATCACGGCTACACCTCCCAGCGCCGAAATTCATAAAACAGCGTTAGGTGCAGAAGACAGCGTGACCTGGAAATACTTTGCCCAAACAACCGACGCCATCAACGAGTTACATGCCAAAGGCACCAAAGTGTATGCCGTTGAACAAGTGGCGGGCTCTACCATGCTGCAAAATCTCGACACCGAAGTGGGTACGCGATACGCCGTTGTTTTGGGGAACGAGGTAAAAGGCGTACAACAAACGGTGGTAGACCTTTGCGATGGCTGCTTGGAAATTCCACAATTCGGCACCAAACATTCGCTCAACGTATCGGTTGCAGCAGGTATCGTGGTGTGGGAGTTTGCAAAAAAGATAGGAAAAGGTGAAGAAGTGAAACGGCGTTAGCCATATTTTCACCCTTTCACCTTTCCACCCTTAAATGGCGTTAGCCATTTTTCCACCCTTTCACTCTTTCACCCTTAAACGGCGTTAGCCATCTTTTCAACCTTTCACCTGTTCACCTTTTCACCTTTAAACGCCTTTTTTCACAAATCGAACACTAATTACTACAATAAGATTAAGATACTAAATGATAGATACACAAAGTGAATATTTAACATAATCGGTATGGTAAAAACACCTTGCTTTTCTTTTTAGGTTACATATTTTGTCGTAACTTTGCAACGTCTAAATATATAATTTCAAATATATCAATCATGAAAAAAGCAACAATGAACAAGGCCCTATTTGGCCTAGTAGCCTTCGTGGCAATCCTTTTTATGGGCGTAACCGTAACGTCATGTTCAAACGGCGACGAAGTTCAGGAAGAAAAGAAAGAAGAAAAGATTAACAGTCCCATCGTTGGTACTTGGAAGATGGACGAAAAAATGAATGAAGGCGGCGAAGAAATCCCTGCAGTGACACCCGCACCTACACAGGTTTACGAAGTGTATAGCGCAGACGGCAAGTATTATAAAGCAGATGCACCCGACAGCAACGGAAAGAAGATGGAAGAAGGGACCTTCACCGTTAAAGACAATGAACTTGTAGTTGAAATTGCAAATGCTGATCAAGCCAAGACGAAACAAACCTTTACGTTCGAGGTGAAGGAAGAGAAACTCACCAAGACGAACAAGGAAACACAAGAGATTGCAAATTACACTAAGGTAAAGTAAAAACCCCTAACCAGGGCATATACAAGAAAAGCATGATACGCCGACTGATGCCGGCGGACATTTACAGGTAGACACCGTGAGGCGTCTACCTGTTTAGATATGTATATATGCCCATCTCAGGGGTGGCTTCACCACTCTCATCCCCATACAAGTAAACACATTGCCAAGGCCCATCAACGGCATCAATACGAGCCTTATCAGCCTAAGCCAATCTCCGTTTACACCAAACCATACCACTTTTATTCGTGTTTCTCGAATTTCTGCACTAACTTTGCACATTATATATATAATTGTAAACAACAAGACATGTCATTAAAATGTGGTATAGTAGGGCTTCCCAACGTGGGCAAGTCCACCCTCTTCAACTGCCTATCAAGTGCTAAGGCACAGGCTGCAAACTTCCCTTTCTGCACCATCGAACCCAATGTGGGCGTCATTACCGTACCCGACGAACGCCTAACGCGCCTCGCCGAGATTGTACACCCTGGTAGAATTGTGCCCGCTACATGCGAAATCGTAGACATTGCAGGCCTTGTTAAGGGCGCATCCAAAGGCGAAGGATTGGGCAATAAGTTTCTTGGCAACATCCGCGAGACAGATGCCGTGATACATGTACTGCGTTGTTTCGACGACGAAAACATCACACACGTAGACGGAAGCATAGATCCCATACGCGATAAGGAAATTATCGATACCGAATTGCAGCTTAAAGACCTTGAAACCATCGAGGGCCGACTGGCCAAAGACCAAAAGGCGGCCGCCGCAGGAAACAAGGATGCCAAGGTGAACGTTGCCGTACTCACGGCCTACAAGGAAGTGTTGGAAAAGGGTATGAACGCCCGCAGCGTGACATTCGAGAGCAAAGAAGAGCAGCAAGCCGCACACGACCTCTTCCTTCTTACCGCAAAACCCGTGCTATACGTTTGTAACGTAGACGAGGCGGCAGCCAAAACAGGCAACGATTACAGCCGAAAGGTGGAAGAAGTGGCTAAGGCCGAGGGCGCAGAAGTGCTCGTAATAGCCGGCAAAACCGAAGAAGACATCGCCTCGCTAGAAAGCTACGAGGACAAGCAAATGTTCCTCGACGAGCTGGGTTTGGAAGAAAGTGGCGTTAATCGACTTATCAAAAAGGCCTACGCTTTGCTCAATCTGCAAACCTTTATCACGGCTGGCGAGATGGAAGTAAAGGCTTGGACCTACCACCGCGGTTGGAAAGCTCCCCAATGTGCAGGCGTTATACACACCGATTTCGAAAAAGGCTTCATCCGCGCAGAGGTTATCAAGTACGCCGATTACATCGAATATGGATCGGAAGCAGCTGTGCGCGAAGCCGGAAAACTAGGCATCGAGGGCAAAGATTATGTGGTGCAAGATGGCGACATCATGCACTTCAGGTTCAACGTGTAGAGCCTTCGCCTGTCGATATAGGGGTGCAAACGGGCTCAATGCTGGCCTGTATCGCCCCATGCCATCGTTAAACAACCCATCAAAGCCCGTTTTGCAATAGGTCAAACGATGTATTTTGGTGGGTGGCTTAACTGTGCACAGTTTGTACAAACACGAAAGTTTACGGCTAGACACCCAACAGGCAATAGCAAAAAAGCCATTGAACGCGTTGCGCAAGCCCCATTTGCGAGCGCCTAAATCTAAATAAAGACAAATGTTATCACAGCTTAACTACATCCTTTGGAACCCCGATGTTGAGGCTTTTCACCTCTTTGGGTTCTCCGTTCGCTGGTACTCCTTGTGCTGGCTCATAGGTCTTGTGCTGGCCTATTTCATCGTACAGCGCCTTTATAAGCAGCAAAAGATTAAGGACGAGTACTTCGACCCGCTCTTCCTGTACTGCTTTTTCGGCATACTTTTGGGTGCCCGACTAGGCCATTGCCTGTTCTACCAACCCGAATACTATCTCACTAGCTTTAAACACTTCGTAGAGATGATTGTGCCCATCCATTTCTTACCTGGTGGCGGATGGAAATTCGTGGGCTATGAAGGACTAGCATCGCACGGCGGAACCATCGGACTTATCGTGGCCCTTTACCTTTATTACCGTCGCACACGACTAAACCTCTGGCAAGTGCTCGACAATATCGCCATTGCCACCCCCATAACGGCCTGCTTTATCCGCTTAGGCAATCTCATGAACTCTGAAATCATCGGCAAAGTAACCGATGTGCCTTGGGCATTTATTTTCGAAAGGGTTGACAAGATGCCACGCCATCCGGGTCAGTTATACGAGGCCATCGCCTATTTCCTATTCTTCTTCGTGGGCCTTTGGTTCTACCGCAAGCGCCCGCAACGTGTAGGTACAGGCTTTTTCTTCGGACTTTGCCTCACGCTTATCTTCACATTCCGCTTCTTTATCGAATATACCAAAGACATACAGGTAGACTTCGAAAGCGGTATGCTTCTCAATATGGGTCAAATTCTCTCAATTCCCTTCATCGCCATCGGCGTGTATTGCATGTGCCGTAAGGGTAAAAATCAAGAGAAACAGGGCTAAAAAAGCCAACATCCCAAGCTATCGTACGAACCTAAAAGTACAAAAGGGCAACCCAAATCACCCCTTCTTTAAACAACCAAACAACAATGAGACAAACGCTTATCTTAACTTTTCTTGCCCTCGCAGCGGTTGCGCAGGCGCAAATCAGGCAGGAACGAAACCTCGACAAGTGGCAATTCTCGCGCGACGGGAAGGATTGGCAGCAGGTAGACGTTCCGCACGACTGGGCCATAACCGGACCTTTCGACCGAAAATGGGACATTCAACACCTGGCCATCGAGCAAGACGGACAAACCGAAGCCGTAGACCATACGGGTCGTTCGGGTGCTCTGCCGTGGATTGGAAAGGGCGAATATCGCACCACTTTCAACCTTCCCGCAGGCACAAAGCACACCACGCTTTATTTCGATGGTGCCATGAGCGAACCTGTTGTCTATGTTAACGGACGCGAAGCAGGTCGCTGGATGTATGGCTACAACGCCTTCCGCCTAGACATTACGCCCTACGTAAAGGCTGGGGAGAACGAAGTTCGCGTGCTACTTAACAACCAAGAGGAGAGCAGCCGTTGGTATCCAGGCGCAGGCCTTTATCGTCCTGTAACGCTCATAACGGCTGGCGATGCCCGCATAGACCCATGGGCCACCGTATTTAAAACGCTAAGCCTTGCAGGAAACAAGGCCCAACTATATGTAGAAACGCAGGCCACAACGGCCAAAGGCAAGGGCGCAACGCGCTTGGCAGTGAGATTGCTCGATGCCAACGGTCGTCTCGTGGCCCAGAAAAACCTTGCAGCCAACACCCAAGGAACGGCCAACGCGCAGCTAAACATAGCCAACGCCAAGGCCTGGAGCCCTGAACAGCCCTACCTCTACACGCTCGAAATAAACCTATATCAAGGCAACAAGCTGGCCGACCGCCTGCGCCAACGTGTGGGAATACGCACTGTGGCCGTTAGCAAGGAACATGGTTTCCAACTCAACGGTCAGTCGCGCAAGTTCAAGGGCGTATGTTTGCACCACGATTTAGGTCCCTTGGGCGCAGCCGTTAATAAGGCCGCCATCATCCGCCAAATACGTTTGATGAAGGATATGGGCGTTGATGCCATCCGCACATCCCACAATATGCCGTCGCAAATGCAAATGCAGGTGTGCGACTCGATGGGTATGATGGTGATGGCCGAGAGCTTCGACGCATGGAAAGAACCCAAGGTGAAAAACGGCTACAACCTGTTTTACGACCAATGGTGGCGTAAAGATCTCGAAAACCTGATACGCGGACACCGCAACCACCCTTCTATCGTGATGTGGAGCATCGGTAACGAAATTCCCGAACAATGGAACAAGGAGGGCGCCCAAAGGGCAAAAGACATGACCGACTACTGTCATCAGCTCGACAATACACGCCCCGTGACCTGCGGTGGCGATAATCCCAAGGCCAATACCGAGTGTGGATTTTACGCTGCACTTGATGTTCCGGGCTTCAACTACCGCGTACATCTCTACGACGAACTTATCTCCAAGCAGCCTCAAGGCTTCATTCTCGGGTCTGAAACCACCTCCACGGTGAGCAGTCGCGGGGTGTATAAGTTCCCAATTAAGGAAAAGAAAATGGCCACCTACGATGATGGGCAATGCTCTTCGTACGATGTGGAATGCTGCGGATGGAGCAACCTGCCCGACGACGACATGATTGCACAAGACGACCACTCGTTTACCATCGGCCAATTTATATGGACGGGTATCGACTACCTTGGCGAACCCACTCCCTATTACTCGTATTGGCCATCGCGAAGCAGCTATTTTGGTGCCGTAGACTTGGCTGGATTGCCCAAGGATAGGTTCTATCTGTACCGCTCGGTGTGGAACGAAAAACAACCCACCTTGCATCTCCTACCCCATTGGACATGGCCCGGCCGTGAAGGACAAGTAACACCTGTGTACTGCTACACCAGCTATCCCGAGGCCGAACTGTTTGTTAACGGACAGAGCCAAGGTCGTATTAAGAAAGATAAGGCTTCGCGACTAGACCGCTATCGCTTACGTTGGAACGACGTGGTGTATCAACCGGGCGAACTAAAAGTGGTTGCCTACGATGCCAACGGCAAGCCTGCAGCCCAACAAGTGGTGCGCACGGCTGGCGAGCCTCATCATCTGGTGGTGCAGGCAGACAAGTCGTCGCTTGCAGCCGATGGTCAAGACCTGCTTTATCTCACAGTGTCGATGGTTGATAAGGATGGTAACCTGTGTCCCGATGCCAACGACGAGCTCACGTTCGACGTTAGTGGCGCAGCCAAATTCAAGGCCGTTTGCAACGGCGATGCCACTTCGCTCGAGATGTTCCACCTTCCCCACATGCGCCTTTTCCATGGTCAGCTGGTGGTTACGGTGCAAAGTAACAAAACCAAAGGTAAGGTAAAGATGACGGTTAAGGCACCAAGCCGCAACATTTCTACCGTGTGGGAAAATTAAAACACTAGGCCTCAGCGCCTCGGTTTACCTTTTTCAGTGGGGCTGGTCAGATTTATCTGGCCAGCCCCACTTGTATATACGCGTTTAGTTTTTTAGCCTTAGCATGCAAGTTCAAGATAAAGCGCCATATATTGCTTGTTATCCCAAAGCCATATATTGCAAGCGAGATCGGGCTAAAACACCTATTATATATGGGTTTGGGATAGCAGCCGGCTTATAACGGTCCATGTATGTGTTATTGGCGTTTCGCCAACTACCGCGTAGCGGTTGGCCTTTTGGTAGGGCAGGGTTGGGAGCGAAAGCGACCTACCCTGTCTAAGTGGAGCACCTAATCCCTCAAGGCCGTTGGTCTTGGTCTGTTTCCCATTGATTAGTTTGTATGGTTTTGTTTGGATTATACGATTCCTTATCCCAACTCGCACATTTTCACTACGCGGTGGCTGGCACTACGATGCCTACATGTACATAACATATTACGGGTTTATCATCACCTCGAACGGGACTACTTTATAACTTCCATTTTCCCCATTAACAAGAAAACGCAATGCCATCGCTAAACTCTAAAACACGACTTTCACAACACCCGTCGGGTTAAAGCTATGCTGTAATCGTATTCCAGCTAAGTTGGAACCCTCTTCCATCTTAGCTGGAACACCATTCCAAGTGACATGGAACAGCCTTCCAACTTAGCTGGAAATCACAAAGAGTTGTATTAATTGAGTGGAAGAGTTAATTTATAGGAAGAGCGAAGCATATTTATGAGAAAACGAACGGAGAGCTTTAAGGATTCCCAAGTTAATTGACGAACTTTCAATTTAGCATTTGGAGCGAGACAAAAGCGTGCAACGCGCGCGCAAACACATCATTATTAGGTACGGAATATGATTGATACAGACCGAGATAGTCGTGTAAAAACCACCTATTTTTCAAACAACGGGTTTGAAAACAATCAAAAAATAAAAGGCATTGCACCAACAACCGCGCAGGTTTGTTGATGCAATGCCATCTTTTTATCGGTCAACCGCAAGGCTGATTGTCGATACAACAGACTTATTATTCCTTTATGCCGCCTCTTCTTTCACGCCATCTTTCTTGCGGTTAAGCTTATCTACCACCAGCGCGATGGCTCCGTCGCCCGTTACGTTACATGCCGTGCCAAAGCTATCCATAGCTATGTAGAGGGCAATCATCAGTGCCTGTTCGTTCTCACCAAAGCCTAGAATGCTGCCCAAGGGAGCTAATGCGGCCATAACAGCACCACCAGGCACGCCAGGAGCAGCCACCATGAAGATGGCTAGCACCATAATGAAGTGCAGGAAGAGTGGAAAATCGGTGGGCATACCCTCTAATAGGGCGATGGTAAAGGCGCAAGCGGTTATCTTCATGGCTGAACCCGAGAGGTGAACGGTGGCACAAAGCGGGATAACAAACCCCGCAACACCCTCGGATACGCCGTTCTTGCGAGTTTGTTTCAATGCCACGGGGATGGTGGCAGCCGACGAAGAGGTACCAAGGGCCGTGAGATAGGCGGGAAACATATTAGCCAAGAGACGGAAGGGATTCCTTCGCACAATGGCGCCAGCAATGAGATATTGATAGATAAGCACAAAAATGTGAAGCGCGAAGATAACTACAATAATCTTTGCAAACACCGTCATCATGCGCATTACATCGCCACTGAAGGTCATGTTGAGGAAGATGCCGAAGATATAAACGGGCAGCAGGGGGATGATAACGCGCTCGATAACCCCCACGATAATGGCCTTCATCTCGTTGGTGGCATCACGAAGCACCTTATGACCTCCGTAGGCAATGCCCAAACCCATGATAAACGACAGCACAAGGGCGCTCATCACGTCTAACGCGGCAGGGATATTGACAGTGAAATAAGGTAATATCTCGGCCGACTTTTCCACAGGGTCGAGTGTCTGCGCACCGTTTCCGATAAGCGAGGGGAAAAAGGTTGTACCGGTGGTATAGCTCAATATGGCTGCGATAACGGTGTCGGCATAGGCGATGCCCACGGTGATAAGCAACAATTTGCCCGCTCCCTTGCCAATGTCGGCAATGGCTGGCGTAACCAATCCCAGAATGATGAGGGGGATGATGAAACCCAGAAATTGTCCGAAAATGCTGTTGAAGGTAACGAAAATGCGTACCCATGGCAGCGTAAAGACATGGCCTAATGCAACGCCGAGGGCAATGGCGATGAGAATGCGCCCAAGTAATCCAATCTTCATAGGTAAATGTTGTTTTTAAGATAAGCAGTCGTATAGGCCAGACTGCGTATGTAACGAATGTCAAAAGGGGATCTACGCGTATGGAAAGTAAAAACAGGGGGGAAGTGTTTTCAATCACAAATAAAGCCTCGCGCCTCATCTCATGTAGTTCATTCTACTGCCGCTTAAAGGCTCACGCCCCTTTTTATGTGCGGCATATATCAACTACGTTGAAAACATCTTCCCCCCTGCATTGATCTTTCTGCACCACTTTGGCCTGCCATCGGTTAGTAATGGCGACTTTTTTATTTTAGTGCAGGGTGCAAAGTAACCTTGCCTTAACCTTGTGCAAGACGTTCAGCCATGGCCTTACCAAGTGCACGACACTGCTCAGCCACTTCGGGCGAGAGTGCCTGTTTCATCTCAACGGGCGTGCCAACAGGTTCGAAATGCAAGCCATTTTCGTTCCATTCGCCAATCTTTTGCACGGCTTTACTGGCCCATCCGTAGCTTCCGAACCAACCGATAAGGTGGTTCTTGATATCGCGATTAGAAAGTTCGCTCAGCAATACGTCCATCTCGTGGTACAAGCCAGTGTTGTATGTGGGTGCTCCCACTATGAGTCCGCGATAGCGGAACACGTCGCGAATGATGTACGAGTGGTGTGTTTTCGACACGTTATACACCACGATGTTCTTCACACCAGCCTGACTGGCGGCCCTGGCGATAACTTCGGCCATGCGTTCGGTGTTTCCATACATCGTTCCGTAGCAGATAACAAGTCCGTCTTCGGCTTCGTATTTGCTCATGCGGTCGTACATTTCCACCACCTTTTGCAGCTGTTCGTGCCACACAGGGCCGTGTGTAGAGCAGATATAGTCTATCTTTTCGTCAACCAACTTTTTGAGAGCGTTCTGCACGGGCGTGCCATACTTGCCCACGATGTTAGAATAATAGCGCACCATTTCGAGCCAGAAGGGTTCGCAATTTATCTCATTGTCGAGCAATCCACCGTTAAGCGCACCGAAACATCCGAATGCGTCGCCCGAAAACAGCATGTTATTGGATGTGTCGAGCGTCATCATCGTCTCTGGCCAGTGAACCATGGGCGTCAGGAAGAACTTCAACGTGCGCTTACCTAACGATAGCTCGTCGCCATGTTTTACCTCGTGCTCGCAGCCCGACATGCCATAGAACCCCTTAAGCAGGTCAAACGACTTCTTATTGCCTACCACTTGCACATTGGGATAATACTGGCGCATCAGCGCGAACGAACCGCTATGGTCGGGTTCCATGTGGTTTGTTACGATATAGTCGATGGGTCGGTCGCCAATCACTTCGCGAATATTCTCGATAAACTGCGTAAAGAAGTCGGCTTCCACCGTGTCGATGAGGCATACTTTTTCGTCAACAATGAGGTACGAGTTGTACGAAACTCCGTTGGGAAGCGGCCACAGGCCTTCGAATTTTTCTTTCTTTCGGTCGTTCACACCTACGTAATAGGTGCCTTTTACTATTTCAATCATATTGTGAGTTTGTAAGTTTGTGAGTTCTTTTTTGTGAATTTAGTTAGCGAGTGGACCAGTTAACGAGTGGACGAGAGGAGACAAGCGAACAAGTTAACAGCCTGACGAGTGGACAAGCTTTCTTTTTTTGAGCCTATCATGCTGCCGATACATTTGTCTTACTAACAGGTTTAGGAGACAAAGTAGCAACACTTATCACTCCCCTCTCTCTTTGGAGAGCGGTTGGGAGTGAAGCCTCTCTATTCCGGTTTCCAACCCTTCGGCACGTAGTTATCCGTTCCCTTGCAACTCTCGGCCGAGAAAGCGAGGGCATAGCTCATTATCTTGTCCCATTGCTCTTTGCTCAATCCGTCGATAAGACGTTGTCTCGTGATGCCCAATTGCAGCATGCCGAAGATAAATCCAGCGTTGAAATTGTCGCCCGCACCAATGGTACTAACGGGCTGCGCAGGGCTTATGGCATAGCTCTCGCAGAACTCGCCATCGGCACGAAGCTGCACGGGATTGTCTCCATCAGTGTAAACAAACCGCTTGCAATAGAACGACACCTCGGCGGTGTACACCTTGGCGGGGTCGGATAGCTTGTAAAGCACCTCGAAATCTTCCCTACTTCCGCGCACCACATCAGCGTATTCGTAGTTCTCAAGCAGGTTCGGCGTTATGCGCATCACGTCGTTGCGATGCCCCGAACGGAAGTTCACATCGTAGTAGATGATGGCTCCGCGATTGTGCGCATACTCTAAGAACGACACCACTTGTGGGCGCGTTGCCGGACTAACGGCGTAATATGAACCGAAAACAACGATGTCGTCGGCCTGCACATCAGGGTAAGCAAATTCGGGATTATGTTGTTTGTTATCGCGATAGAACAAGTATTCGGCATCGTTTTGTTCGTTTAGGAACGCCAACGATATGGGCGTTTGTCCCTCAACATACTTCGTTACGTAATCGGCATGCACTCCACTGTCTTCTAGAAAGCTGATAACATTGGCTCCTACGCGGTCGTTTCCAACAGCCGAGATAAATGTGGCGTCGGCTCCCACGCGTCCCAGCGATACGATAGTGTTAAAAACCGACCCTCCGGGCAAAGCTCCGATGGGTTGTTCGTGTTTGAAAACGATGTCTAACACCGTTTCGCCTACTCCGATTACTTTACGCATATATGCTCGATGAATGTTCTTTGTCGGGTTGATATTTAAACAATATGCAAATATCCGAAATTTTAATCAGATGGCAAAACAAATGTATGAGTTTTTGTTACAAGGCAAAGTATAGTGCGCAAAATGGGCAATTGAAAAGTGAGTGGTGGGCGTAGAGGCTGTAAGAGTTGCTTGGATTGGCTGGTCTCGCCACCCTTATCACATGGTTAATTTAATCTTACAAATCTATTTTGATATGCTTGCGCCGTCAATTCTCCCTGCCTAATCCCACCAGTTTACCCCTTATCTCCATATATTTTTCGTACCTTTGCATCAGCAACAGGTACGCCCCGCATGGCGTTTAAAAGGGAAACGGGTGAAAAACCCGTACAGTCCGGCTGCTGTGAGTTGCCCTTGGCGGCGTAAACACTTGTCACTGAACCTGCGTTTGGGAAGACGTTTACTGCCTGGCAACAAGTCAGAATACCTGCCGTTGTTTGCGTTTCCGCGGCCTCTTGGATTAGGCCTAACGCGTTAGGCACGCTTATCGCAGCGTGTGTTGCCCAATGTTCGTTTCGTTAAGCCATGCGTTTTCGCCCTAAAAGAAGCCAAAGCGCGCCGTGCTTTTCTGATGCGTGCACCGTAACCAAAAGGATAATGAAAATCAATACCCCAATAAATATGAAGCAATATCGACTTTTCGTGCTTCTGTGCGCTCTGTTCGTCTTTGCGCTGTCGCCCTTGTTGGCAACGGCACAAAACAAGGAAGTGCGCATGGAACTTATGCCCAAAACCATTAATGTGGATGAAACGCCCATCGACTTTTACGACGATGGCGGACCCGATGGTAAGACTTCGTCCGAGTTTAAGGATGGAAAGACAAGCAGTGTGACCTTTATTCCCCAAGTGGCGGGCAAGAAGGTGCAGGTAGATTTCAAGCTGGTAGACATCTTCGAAGGCACTCTTTACAGGCAGTTTATCCATGTTTACGATGGCACGGAGGCAAAGGCCGACCGCCTTTTGGCCACCTTACACAAGGGTTCTACCCGCATCGTGAAGGCCACTAACCCACAAGGCGCACTCACCGTGGTGTTTGGTAGCACCGCGAGTTTTACCTCCAATGGATTTAAAGCTGTGGTGAGCCTCTTCACTCCACAACCTATGCGTTTCCGCGATGTAACCATTTCGCACATGCAAGATGCCCCGCTGGTTGCTGGCGATAAGGCGCAGCCACTGTTGGCATTTAATGTTCGCACACAAGAAACCGAACCTGCGCTCACCCTTAACAGCCTAACGGTTAAGGCAAGCGGACCAATCACTGGCATTCAGCTATACCAAAGCACATCGGCCACCGACCTATCTACCGCCCATCGCATAGCCGAGGCCAAGCTAGTGAATGGCGAAGCCGTGCTTCATGTAGCCTCAACGCCTGCGCTTCGTTCAGACGACAACTTCTTTTGGCTGGGTTGCGACGTGGCCGACGAAGCCCAAAACGGCAACACGATTTCTGTTTCGCTCGCCCGTCTAGTACTCTCTGATGGCGAACACACGCTCTCTACGTCTCAGCTAACAGGCGAACGAATGGTCGAAAACACAATTTGCGCCCTCGAAGGAACACGACAAAGGCGCGTGAACGGCGAACTCACGTTCATGTCGAAAAAGAATACATATAACGATAGCTACGAAGGCGGAGACAAAGACCGTATCACCACCTTCACGCCTGCTCACGAGGGGCACGTCGTTCAGATAGATTTCACCAAGTTCGACATCATGTATTCGTCCCGAACAGACATAGGTGTGCGTGCAAAATTCATTGTATATGAAGGCATAGGCACCAAGGGGCGCATACTATGGGAACTAACTTCGCCTACCGACAGACAACGCGGACCTGGCCAAACGCTACGTTCGCAATCGGCCGACGGTGCACTAACCATCATGTTCAACCCAAATGATAGCCATCATACAGCCAAAGGCTTCTCCGCCCGAGTGAGCGAATATCGCCCCAAAGCGATGTTGTTGGCAGGCGTAGATGTGCGTCAAGCCTCCACAGAAGGCGTTGCGCCAGGTGCTAAACGTCAGTCGCTGCTGCTGGTTAACCTGCGTACCGAGGGCAATTTGCAGCCCATCACGTTGCAAAACCTGCAATTAGACCTCAAAAACTCGCTGCCCGCAATAACTGCCTTACAGCTATTTAAGCAACCCAATACCACACCCGAGTCCGCTCCTAGCGGTAATCCGCTGGCAGCCATTGATCAGGCAGCCCTTAGTCAACAACAAGACATCGTCCTTTCGCAACCTCTAAGTCTGGCCAAAGGCGATAACTGGCTGCTGCTTTGTGCCGATGTGGCCAACAATGCACAGGCAGGAAAGGCACTCGACGCAGCCCTCATCCATGTTAAAACGTCGCTGGGCGAAACCGCCGTGCAGCAAGGCGACCCCGCAGGAGAACGTCGCGTGGAATACGAACGCTCACTGGCCAAGGGCGATAACGGACGTATTGAGCTGGACGAGAATACCACGTTCACCCTCTACGACGATGGCGGAAAAGACAAGAACGAAAGTAAGGGCTTTGACGGACAGATTACTTTCGTGCCCAAAACTCCAGGAACAGTCATCGCCATCAAACCCACCGTATGGGGGTTAGCCGCTACCGACAAGCTGGAAGTGTATTTCGGAACGGAGAAGAAGACTAAGCCCGACTTGTCTTTTAGCCGTAACGACAGGTTCGACAAACTGCTTTCCACCTCTCCCGACGGAGCCATCACCCTGCGTTACACCACGGGTAAGTACGTAGGCGCCGAAGGTTTCGCCCTCGAGATGTCGGCCATCAAGCCCCAACCTCTTGCCATTAGCGCGGTGAAAACCATGTCGGTTGCCCCCAAGAACGTGTTCAAGGGACAAACCCACATACCCCTGCTGCACGTAGTGGTAAGCGTTTCGGGCGAAAAAGGCGAACTGGAGCTCACACAGATTCGTGCTCCATGGCAAGGAACGGCAGCTGTCGACCGTGCTGAAATATACGCCACAGACCTCAATACCACATTTGCCACCAACTCTCGTGTAGGTAGCAGCAACTCAAACGAAGGACTATTCCCCATCGGTTACACCATTAACAAGGCGGGCGAATACCATTTCTGGCTGACAACGGACATGCCTACCACGGCCAAAGTGGGCGAAACGCTGAGTGTTTCGCTTGTCGACATAACCGCCGATAATGCCACCGTGCTGCCCCAAACCACCGAAACGGCCAGCACAAGCGTTGCTCAAGGCATTAGCGGAACAATTAACGTGGGTGCAAATGCCACCTACACCACTATACAAGGGGCATTAGATGCCTTGAAAGCAGGTATCGATGGCCCCGTTACGATCAGCATCGAAAGCGGAAAATACAACGAAAGGGTAAGCATCCCACAAGTTCCTGGACTGTCTCACACCAACACGCTAACCCTACGAGCTGCATCGGGAAAGCGTGGCGACGTGCATATCTATCACGACCATTTCAGCAAAGGCGGCTACGACCCTGATCAAATGTCTAACGATTACGGCGTCGTAACCATCGACGGAGCCGACTATACCACGCTCGAAGCGCTGGAAATAAGTACCCAAGACCCCACTTATCCGGGTGTGATACACCTGCGTAACCAAAGCCGAAACGTAACCGTAGACAACTGTTACATACATGCGCCCCAATCTACGAACATCCAACAGAAGGTTACATTGGTGAACATGTACTCCAAAAACGTAGCCAACGCCAACAACGACTACTTTACGCTTAAGCGTTCGCTGCTCGAAGGTGGTTATACGGGCGTGCGTTTGGGCGGCACGGGCTTTGTGTCGCTTCTCGCAGAGATGGGCGGACAAGTCGTAGGTAACGTGCTGCGCAACCAAGGTACGAAAGCTATTTACGTGGCTCGAGAGATTGGTGCGCAGGTAGAAGACAACATTATAGAGAACGAAACATCAACTCACAACGACTTTAACGGCATCGATATCGATGCATCTGGTAGTGCTCAGGTTATGCGTAACCGCATACGACTGGCCACGAAAGAGTATTGCACGGCCATTTATGTGCGCAACATGTCGGGTACGCTTGCTTCATTGGCAACCATCGCTAACAATGCGGTATGGGTTAAGCATGCCGACACCGCCAAAAGGAAATTTGCTTCGAAGCTGCTAACTCTCAAAGGTGGCTCGTCGGCCTTGCTTATCGCCCACAACACCCTGTGTATGGAGGGTAACGAGAAAGACGTTACGGTGTCTATCCTTGGTGCAATGGGCGAGGGCGTGCAACTTACCAACAACGTGTTGCAGAACAATGGTAAGGGCCCCGTTTACCAATGCCTACGCAAAGAAAGCCTTGCCACCCTACGCCTAGACCACAACAACCTTTACACCAATGGCCATGCGCTGGCCGATGTAAAAACACCCGTTACCACATTGGCGGCATGGATGGCCTTGTCGGGCGAACAATATGCCTATAATAATAAGGTGGAGTTTGCCTCAGACGTGTTGTTGCAGCCTATGTCTGAAAAAGGATTGCGCCACGGCAAACTAGCCGGGATGGTGTCAACAGATATTCTTGGGAAGGCCCGAGACATCTCTACGCCGCTTATTGGCGCTTACGAACATGCTTGGCAGTCGCCTCCTACGGGCATAACCAAGCCTTCTGCTTCGGCCGATGATATTAAGTTGAGCGTAGAAAACAGTGTGCTGAAACTCGCAGATGTGCCCCAAGGCGCTGTGGTAGAGGTGTTCTCAACGAGTGGCATATTGCTGTCACGCCACGCCCTACCCGCAAATGCCGATAGTTTGCAAGTGGCAGGCTTGCCCCAAGGTGTGCTTGTGGTGCGCGTAACGTGGACCAACGGACGATGGAGCAAGGCAATTAGAAGCGCGTTCTAAAAATTCCCCGCCAAGGTTCAATCGTTGTTCCTTGTATCGCCCTTCACTGCCTTTTGGCTTTTATCTGCTCAGTTAGAAGCTAAAAATACAGTAAAGGCAATTTTTAGAACCTGCCTAGAAAGCAGAAACATCAAGAGAGGGTGGTTTGTCGCACAAGTTAGAACAGTCTGACGGATAAAGCCCATCCAACAAATTACAACAAATCGGAACAATCGGAGCTTCTTTTAACGGCTCCGTTTGTTCCGATTTCTTTTATCCCTGGCTTACCCGTCCGTGTTTGTTTTAATATCGCTACAAGCACTCGCGTTGTGCCCAGAGTGCAATGGTTTTAAGTCGGAAATAATCGAACGACATGAACATAAATCCCTTAAAGGCGTTATCCGTGCCCCACGAGTTCTTCATGATGAAGTAGCGGTTGCCTTGCGCATCGTGTGCTAGGCCAACAATGGCCATGCAATGGTCGTCGGTTGTGCGGAAGGTTTCAAACGCGTGCTGCCGCATTTCTTGTGTTGGCGCGGTGCTATGATGCGTCAAGCGGGCGAACCCCTCGGTGAAATTGAATCCCTCTTCAGAGGTGTCGCCCTCCCAACAAAGAGGATGGCCCGCACGTAACGAGCGTTCGGCGAGAGCCACTAACGTGTCGATGGGTAAGTTAAGCAGACGATCGCGGTTAATATTATCTGGTACTTCGAGGGCGAACGCTGTGTTAAAAGGATGGTGGGTGAAGCTGGTTAGCCCCACATATTCGTCCCTTCGACATACGCTTCGCCCAAATTCGCCGAACGTATATTCGGCTCCCAGCATGAATTGTGCCTTTGGCAACGCGCCAAGCGATTGGTCGGCCAAACACTCAAAATGTTCGTTCAGACGGTCCAAACCCTCGTGTTGGGCGATGGCCAGCTTGCATACGTTCTGAACTTTTTTAGTCAGCACACCAAAAACGCTACTGTTCTCCACTTGATAAGTATCGTGAGCCAACACGCCATAGTCGGCAATGGCCGTCAGGGCATTAGAAGCCATACCGCGTAAGTGCAGCGGGTGCGTGCCACGTTCAAGATAAGTGGCCTGCATACGCTGGCGTAGGGCCATGCGCGACACGTATGCCGTAGAGAGATTTACCGAGTCGCCACGCATCAGGTGTTCGGTTTCGATGGTGGCCAGCATGGCAAACACCCAGCAAAGGGAGCTTTTGCCCTGGTCTTTTACAGGCGTGGTTTTCAGCAATAAGTCTATCGTGGGCGACTTCGCACGCGTCTTTCGCTCGCCTTTCGAGGTGCACGAGCCCAACATGGCCAATGCCACGAGCATGAGAATAATTCTGTTCATGATAGGCAAAGATACCATTTTTTCGTAACTTTGCAAAAGCAACGAATAATAAATGGATAATAACAAGATAAGAGAATTTGAAATCATGGCGCCGGTAGGCTCGCGAGAGAGCCTTGTTGCAGCGATACAAGCCGGTGCTGACTCAGTATATTTCGGTATCGGACAGTTAAACATGCGGTCGCATTCGGCCAACCAATTCACCATCGACGACCTGCGCGACATCGCCGCCACTTGTCGTGAGCATGGCATGAAAAGCTATCTCACGGTGAACACGGTTATCTATGGCGAAGACCTAGACACGATGCACACCATCGTAGACGCAGCAAAAGAAGCGCAAGTGTCGGCCGTTATCGCTAGCGATGTTGCCGTGATGCTGTATTGCAGACAAGTGGGCGTGGAGGTGCATCTCTCTACCCAGCTGAACATATCGAATATCGACGCACTGAAGTTTTACGCCCAATTTGCCGATGTGGCAGTTCTGGCGCGCGAGTTGAACATGACGCAGGTGGCCGACATTTATCGGCAGATTGACGAACAACGTATTCTCGGACCTAACGGACAGCCTGTTCGCATCGAGATGTTTTGCCATGGCGCACTGTGTATGGCCGTTAGTGGCAAGTGTTACCTAAGCTTACACGACGCAAATAGGTCGGCTAACCGTGGCCAATGCGTGCAACTCTGTCGCCGTTCGTACACCGTTACCGATAACGAGACGGGTACACAGCTGGAAATTGATAACGAATACATCATGAGTCCCAAAGACCTGAAAACGGTTCGCTTCATCGACCAGATGGTGAATGCAGGCGTGCGGGTGTTCAAGATAGAAGGAAGGGCACGCGGACCAGAATATGTTTATACCGTGGTTCGATGTTACAAGGAAGCCATTGCCAGCGTTCTCGACGGGTCGTTTACCGAAGAGAAGAAAGACGAATGGGACGAAAGGCTCGCCACCGTCTTTAATCGTGGTTTCTGGGATGGCTACTATCAAGGGCAAACCATGGGCGAATGGACCAAGCACTACGGCAATAAGGCCACCGAAAAGAAGGTGCTTGTGGGTAAGGTTATCAAGCATTTCTCTAAGTTAGGCGTAGCCGAAATAGCCGTTGAGGCAAGCGAATTGCAACTTGGCGACCATCTCTTGATAACGGGAACCACAACGGGCGTGATGTATTTCGATGCAAAAGAGATACGGTATGAACTGAACCCCGTTGAGAAAGCTGACAAAGGCACCCGCGTTTCGATACCTGTGCCCGACAAGGTGCGACCAAATGACAAGGTGTTTAAGTTGGTAAAAGCTTAACGTTTTTGGGGTTCATAAGCTTATAAGTTCGTTAGTGCCTACGTTGATTGGGGTTTTGTGAAGATAAAAAAGTTGTCTTTCCACCCCAAAAAATCTAGTCCTAACCCACCACCTCATCAACTTATAAACTCATCGACTTAACAACCCACCAACTCACCTCCTAACTTATCAACTCAAAAACTCAAACCATTCATGGCAACATTAAATATAGACGCACTTCAAGAAGAAGTGATTGAAGAGTTTTCGGCATTCGACGATTGGATGGATAAATACCAAATGCTCATCGATTTGGGCAACGAACTACCTCCACTCGACGCCAAGTATAAAGTAGAAAGCAACCTTATCGAAGGCTGCCAAAGTCGCGTTTGGCTGCAATGCGACCTCGTAGATGGTCACCTAGTGTTCTCTGCCGACAGCGACGCACTCATCACCAAAGGCATCATCGCCCTGCTTATCAGGGTGATAAGCAACCACACGCCTGCCGAAATCGTACAGGCCGACCTGCATTTCATTGATGCCATCGGCCTTAAAGACCACCTCTCGCCCACCCGTTCCAACGGTTTGCTCTCCATGGTGAAGCAAATCAAGGCCTATGCCCTGGGTTATGCAGCGAAGGAGTAAGGCAAAAAAGACTTTGAAAAAAGGTTGAATGGTTTCCATATAAGTGTGCGTTTTTGCCCTATATGGAAACCATTGCCTATTATTTACACCCCAAACGGTTTTTCATCAATAAATTGCTTGATTGAACGCACATCGTTTTCAATCGACAAGATTAATTTGTTTGTGGAGCTGCTGTTAAGTTGTCGGTCCTCCTTTAAAATAACTCTTACAACATGCTTTTTAACGAACAGATGTGTTATCACTATTTTGTACTCCGATTCCATGTTATCTGGAATCGGGTTCCAGTTCATCTGGAACAATGTTCCGGATAACATGGAACAGCATTCCAAAATAGCTGTAACATGGCGGGAATTATATTAGTTGGGTGGAAGAGCTATTTTATTGGGGAATGTTCGCATATCTTTCAGGATGCCCAAGCAGGTTCACCGCTTGGGGTTTCAGTTTTTAAGGGAGACACAAGTGCTCTCCTTCGCGCGCGTATATATAATAAGGTGTGTAGCTGTTTCGAGCGAAATGGGATTTATTGATAGAATACACCAACCATCCAAACTTACAAACTCACAACGCATATCACTCCCCTCTCCCCTTGGAGAGGGGCTGGGGGTGAGGCTTTTTCCCTCTTACTCCGGCATCATCACCACTTCAACCCTATTCCCTTGCAACATTAATTGGTGTGCAACGAACTGTTGTAGACGCTGGGGAGTGATGTTTTGCAGCTCGGCAAGGTAGTTGGTGTGGATGTCTATACCCTGTTGCGCCCACGTTTGCACAGCTCGTAGCCACGTGCTGTTTTGCTTTGCGCGTTCTTCAAAGCGTTTGGCGAGATGCCGTTTCACGTTTTCGAGCAACGTGGGGTCGATGTTATGGGCCATATTTTCGGCCTCGGTGCGCATCGCGTTGAGTGTGCTGTCAACCAATTCGGGTTTCATGGGGCAGATACCATATAGCTTCAGATAGGCATTGTTCACATCGGCGGCGAGGGTGCAAGAGGCATCTGTGGAGTAGGCTGCACCCATTTCTTCGCGTATTCGCTGGGTGTAGCGCATGCCAAGCAGCTGACCTACCGCCTCGGCCATCACGATATTGGCCAACGTATAGGGCGTACCTTTGGCCCACCATACGATGTAGGCGTTGGCTTTGGGCGTGGTCATGGCATGACGGAAGTGGTTGCGCGTGATGCCACGAGCATAGGTTTGCACGCTGCGCATAGGACCAACGAGGGTGGCCTCATCGTTGGATGCAGCGGAAGTTATGGACGCAGGCGTTTGTGGTGCTTCCTGATGGTGAAGCGGGCGTTCGTTGATGGGCGCAGGTTGAGATGGAGCGAACAGGGGTTTGCTAGCAGGCAACGAGGCGATGTAACGACAAACGAGAGCGAGAAGGCTGTCGCGTTGAAAGTCGCCAACGAAAACAAAGGTGAAGTTTGCTGCGTTAGCCATGCCTTGACGCGCCAAGGTGAGAATGCGATTGGGGTCTACACGGTCGAGATCGGCCAACGTATTATTGGCGAAACGTGGATTGTGGGCGTGCAAGGTGGCCGTTAACGAATCGCTAAGGGCCATTTCGGGCAAACCGGCCACTTGGCTAAGGCGCGCCCTGCTGTTGGCCATGATGTTATCAAAAGCCTGTTTGTCGGCACGCAAGGCTGTGAAATAGAGGTAAGTTTGCTGAAAAAGGCACTCGGCATCGCGTGGCGCAGCACTACCGTTGAGGCTTAGCCAATAGGTATCAAGCGAGAGATTGGCGTTGGCTGTTTGTCCTGTGAGCAACTTGGTGAGTTGTTGCGATGAGAAATCACCTAGTCCGCTACTACCCACAATGCGATTGAAGAAACGCGCATTGGCAAAGTCGGCCTGTCCCAAACGCGACGAACCGCCGGGCGCAAAGGCTGTCATCAGCAACTCGCCCTTACGCAAGGCGGTGGGTTTGAGCAGCACCGTCACCCCATTAGATAGGTCGACACGTTCGATGCCCAATGCGGGCTCGATGCTTTGGCTAACGATAGTTCCTGCCTTGGGCAAGGTTTTAAGCAAGGGTTGGTTGGGCGTATCGTCTTCGTAAGGTGCGATATTGGCCGTGGCAGGCGACAATACCGCTTGCAAAAGGCTGGCCTTGGAAGGCGTGTTTGCACCCTCACGCTGGGGGTTAAGACTTAGAACAACGAGGTTGCGACCGCTAGTGGGGAGCATCTTGCGCAGCCATTGTTGCACGTCGGCAGGCGTAATGGCATCGACGATACTTGTTCGCAACTGACGAAGAGCATCGGGCGAGGGCATGGGTTCACCACTTAGGGCGTGTTCCACCAGTTGGTTGCCCAAGTAATTATTGCCCACTTCGTTACGCGCGGCATACTGCCGTTCGATGATATTGCGTTCTTCGGCCTTGGCACGAGCCAGTTCGGCAGGCGTAAACCCATGCTTGGCAGCGCGCCATAGCTCGGTCATCACGGTTTGTGTGGCAGCCTGCGCCTGTCCGTCTTTGGCCATAATGGTTACTTGAAAAGCGTATTTGGAGGAGGCATAGAGATATACGCCATAGCCCACCACTGCTTGTGTGAAGGGGCATTGGGGCTTAACCACCTGCTCGGCAAGGCGCATGCGCAGCATCGACATCATCAAGCTGCGGCGCGCCAACAGGGCGTAGTAACTGCGTGTAGGTTTCTCGGCGGGCGTTATGGGTGGCGTTTTGCAGAACACCTGCACAAGTGTGGTGCGCTGTTCGGCATCGCTATCTACCACAACGATGGGCTTGGCGTTGTCTGCAACGGGCACAATGGCTGGTCGGCGCGCAGCTTTGGTGGGGTGTATGGGGGCGAAAAGCGCCTCGATACGTTTGGCCGTGCGCGCCACATCCACATCACCCACCACGATAACGGCCTGATTTTGGGGGTGATACCATCGGTGATAATACTGCCGAAGGGTGGATGGGCCAACGGTATCGATTATCTCCATCAAGCCTATTGGCGTGCGACGAGCGTACAAACTGTTGGGGTAAAGGCGTTCGAGATTGCGTTGTATCATGCGTGCCGTGGCCGAATTGCGTTGTCGCCACTCTTCGCGTATCACGCCACGCTCTTTATTTATCTCTTTGGGAGCAAACGAGATGTCGCATGCCCAATCGCGAAGTGCAAGCAGACAGCTGTCTAAGGCCGAGGCGCGCGCTGTGGGAACGTTGTTGAGATGATAGACGGTGCGCTCCATTCCGGTATAGGCATTGATGTTCTGACCGAATTTTAAGCCTAGCGATTCGAGGTAAGCCACGAGCGTATTGGATGGGAAATGGCGCGTGCCGTTAAAGCAAAGGTGCTCTAAAAAGTGGGCCAAGCCGCGTTGGTTGTCGCTCTCTTGCAGCGAGCCAACGCATTGGGCGAGGTAGAAATTGGCGCGATTGGGGGGTGTGTTGTTGCGAAGTATATAATAGGTAAGGCCATTCGGCAACTTGCCCACATGCAAATTGGGGTCGGTGGGCAGTGTTGCTTGTGTGCGTTTGGCGTTTGCCGAAAGGGCAAACAAGGCGAGCGCAAGGATAAGGAGGTATTTTTTCATTTCCGCAAAGGGGTGTTATCGCTGTTTCATATAGGACTGTGCCCCGCTAGAAAGCCAAGCCAAGGGCGGCCTCGAAGTTGTGGCGCGTGCCGTGAATAGTGGGTTGGGCTTTAAGCACATAGCCCAATTGATAGGCCAAGGAGAGCGTTAGCTGATAGTGGGCGAAACGCTTTGCCGTGCCCATTTCTATGCGTGTGCTGGCCGTAGAGGTGGCGTAGAAACGTTGCAAGGGAAGTGCCAGTTGGGTGGAGAACACCGTCTCTTGTGTAGAGGGATAGTTTAGCGAGGCCTTGGGCAGGGCGAAGGCTTGGCTTGCGCCATAGAAAAAGGCGAAGTTTCGGGGCAAGGGGAGTTGCGAACGATAAGCTACGGCGAGGTGGAAGGCATCGCGAACGAGGGTGTGTTGCGTGGATCCGTCTTGTCGTTTCTCGTGTTCGGCGGTGGCTTCGAGCGCAAACAGGTCGAGCCGCTGTGAGGTAAAACGATGGTAGAGCAAGGCGTGCAGACCGATGTCGCGATGGTTATAGACGTAGTTTTTTTGTCCACCGAGGATGTTATCCAGCCTATCCCACCCCTTGGTAAAGTGTGCATGGGCGGTGGCTTGCAGGCGAAGGGCGGGCGAAAGGGGATGAACTAGCCCTGCGAGAATACTCGTTTGGCGAACGTTATAGGTGGAAAGAAGATTGGCCGACACGTTTTTTGTTCGGCTTCGGCGTATGCTGTCGCGTTGCGCAAGATAGCTGGCGCGCGCCCAGAGCATCGTTTCGTTTCGGGTGAAGCTGGCTTGCAGCGACAGCTCGTGCCCGTAGGTGTTGGCTTGCATCTCGCGGTTTTGCAGCTTACCTGTCTTTCGGTGCATGCCAAATCCCATCAGTTCGTAGGCCATGAAATCCAATCGGTCGATGCGATCGTTATTCTCGTTCACGTAGATCAGGTTGTTATCGCTTGTTCCGTAGACCATTCCTGCCGCCATAGAGATATGTACGGGGGCAAGGTTTAGGCCTACATTGAGGTGATAACGCGAGTAAAAGCTCTCGGTAGAAGGGCGTGGGTCGTTGCTGCGTGCGCCCTTATGATACCTTATTTGCAGGGCTGCACCGAGGTCGAACAGGTGCGAAAGACGGTAATTGGCTGCGCCTTTAAGTTGGTAGGTCTCGTTTAGCCAGTTGCCTTTGCGTGGCGATGCAAAGTAGTAGGGCATACCCAGACGTGGCGTTTCGCTAAGTAGCCAACCCACACTATCGGCAAATTGTCGGTTGTAAGCAAATTCCCCATATAGTCGCCATCGGTTAGACGTGTACACGCCCATAGACGAGAGTCGCAGATTCGTATCTTTTTCGGGTGTCTGCAAGCGCATTAAAGGGCCTCGTTCGTGCGTAAAAGCCGCCGAAGTATAGCCATAGCTCTGCGCCGGTAGCAAGTAAATGCCTAGGGGCGAAGCCATGGTTTGGTGGTGTTGTTGCCACTCTTGGGGAGCTGGAACGGCAAAACGCGTGAGCGAATCTTGAGCGGAGGCGATGTGGAAAAGCCCGAACAAGAGGCTAGATACGAATAAACGTGCGTGCATGTTGTTGATTTGGGAATATCGGTATAGGCAATTCTCCGCCTGCCTGCTTTTGCTATGCAGGCAAGCGGAGAAGCTTATAATGGGGCGTTACTTGCTTGGGGCAAACGCCTTTGGGTCTGGAATCATCTGAACAAAGTCGAGTGCAGAGTTGTTGAGGTCTTGTAATATACGGCGACCATCATTCACTCGGCTCACCTTACGTGTGATACAGCGGAAGCTGTTATCAGGTTTGGAGAAGGCATAGCTAGCATCGAGCGACTTCTGGAAAGCCTTTGGCGACACATAACCATCGGCATTGGGGTTGATAACCTCAACGGCATCGATGATAGATGTGTTGGGAATTTGCATGTAAGTATGATGATCGGCTTTCTTTATGTCGATATATGGACGGCGATATTCGGGTAACTTGCTGGGTGAAGGGTGGCGGAAGATGACGTATCCCTCTTTACCGTTGCGCGAAGGACGCATATATAGGTTGCTACCTTTCTTTATAATCACCATGTTTGCTGCGCTCTTATTGTCCAATTCCTCATATCCAGGGTACACAACATCAAACTCTGCCTTGCTTAGGTCGAGCGTTGAGTCGGGCCATTCGGGTGACACTTGCTTGCCCGATGACGTGGTAAAGGGTTGTTTATAGTTCTGGGCGAAGGGCGCAATAATGAAACTTTCGCCCGGTTTGATGGGATAATCCTTGCCCGAACCTGGCACCATGATAACGACATCGCCGTAAACGTACTTGCTGTTTGCACCTTCCGTGTCGGCCATACCTTCTGATTTGCTCCAATCGAACGCGCCACTGGGGGTTGTATAGATATTCTTATCCTTGTAAGGATGCGGCTTTCCATCTGCCAAAAAGCCGTAACGGTTCATCGTTGTGAGTGCTAAACAAAGGCTATCGGCGTAAAGTGTGCGCGAAGAGTTGTTGTAAATCTCGATAAAACGATCGTCTTCGCCTGCTGCTTTCTTGCTATCCGACCCAGCATAATAGATGGTTTTGAGAACGAAATCATCAGTTGTGGACGTGGTTAGCACCAAATTAATAGTCGTTTCTTTGTTGGGTTGAAGTTGTACGCCCGTTGCAGCGGCCGAGAAAAGCACATCTTCGGTGCTCTTTTCGCCTGTAATTTCGTTGTACTCGCTGGCAGGCAGGGTGTATCTGGCCGTTATGTCGTACATGTCTACGGGCAAATTGGGCAACTGCACGGTACCATTGATGGTGGTTTCGTAAGCAGTTTCTTTGCCTGTGTTAGTGTTGCGCAAGGTAATTGCAACCTTCTGGGCTTTGGCTTTCTCAAAAGCCTTGTCGATTTTCACGTTCACCTTCACCGACGCGCTTGACACCTCGGGTGTCTCGTCTTCGCTACAAGCTGTGAAGAAAACGGCCATGGCCATTGTCAGTAATAGGGCGATGCGGTTGCCCCAACGTCTTGTCTGTTTCATTTTTTTGTGTATTTGTTGTGGTTTATGTCGCTTATGGAGAGTCGAATGCAAGGCCACTTAGAACTTGTAGCTTACATCCATGCTCACCGTTGGCGGCTGGTTAAAGTATATTCGTTCGCCTTGGCGTTCTACCCAAGGACGATAATTAAACACATTATTTATATAGCACGACAGGCGCAGTTGCTTGCCAATCTCCTTAGACACGCGAAGGTGACAGTTGGGAATGATAATTGGCTGCGAAATATTTACGGGTTCGTTGTCTTTTAGTCGCAGATAGGTCCAGCGGATGTCCTTTCGTTGCTGCTCGTCGAGGTACACACGACGGAAGTTTCGGTCGACGTAGCCAATGGGATAGATGTCGAACCCATGACGATTAAAGTGCCTGAACCAGAAGTTTTGCAAGCGCAGGTTGAATATCAAGCCAAGGGTGGGTATCTGTTTGGTGAGGCTTAGGGTGGAGATAAGTTCGTGCGAACTGTTCTTCGTAGGAGCGTAGATGCCCGAAACGGCCTCTTTATCGAGGTCGATAGACGTGCCCACGCGTTCGCCCTGCTGATGGTAAAGACTGTAATTGTAAACCACCGAGAAGTTAACGCCTAAGCCCAAGGGCTTGATATCGCGTATGTTACCAATCCATTCCACGCCCGCATTGCGACTATAAAGCAGGTTGCGGGGCGTAAAATAATAGTCGATGATGAGTTGGGGGTCGCCCTTTGGTGCATAAATGGGCCGTTGATTGGGCGGTTGCGACACCGTTTCGTAATGCTGAACCCACATCGTATCGAGCACAGCTTCTGAACTAATGCCGCGCAAGTCTATCTTGAGATAGCCCGTTAGCGAAGTGTTGAAGTTGGCATTGGCGTATGATGTGCCCACCTCGAAGTTGTGGGTGTAGGGCGAAAGCAGGTTGGGGTTGGTGGGATTAACCACTTTGGTTTTGTACATAAAGAGCCGCTCGTTGGCGTTGTTGCTGTAATTGCTGTACACAAGGCGGTCGAAGTACACGTTTTCGGGATATAGAAAGGCCGTGGCTGGTATTTTATAGCTGATGCCGTAGGCTGCGTTGAAGCTCAAACCATTGTCTAAAGCCCACATCATATTGATGCGCGGAGAGGCTGCGAAACGTTGGTTTTGATATTCAAGACGTAGGCCTGCCGTTGTGCTTAACGTTCCGTGAGCCGTGGGCAACACCAACTTGTCTTGCAGATACATGCCGTATTGGTTCAATTTGATGCGGTTTCGATATTGATAAGAGCGGTCGCCGCGTCCGCCTTGTCCGCCATCGTAGAACGGAGTCTCTGCGTTGAAAATCTTTCCACGCCCATGATTGGCCTCGTGTCGTGCAAAAACGCCCAGACTAAGCGTGTGTGTTGCGCGACTCCATTTTAGTGTTCGGCGTGCTTCCACGTTGGCCGAGAGGGCCAAAGGCTTGCCGTCTATCTCCAAAAGGGCTGTGTAATAAGGTGGCGCAACATCGGTTTCGTGCAGTCCGTTGGTGTAAGCGTCGGTGATAAGGTTCAGTCTGTTGTTGGCAATAAACTCTTCGTGCATGTCGTATTGGTGCGACAGGGAGAGCGAAAAGTTATAGTCGATGCCGTCGATAAGTGCGTTTTGCTGTGGCGAAAGCGCACCACGCAGGGCCAAACGCAGGTTTTGCTGGTCGGTTCGGGTGCGATTAAGTGTTGCGTCGGGGTCGCTTTTCAGTCCGTCAACGTTTTTAGAGAAGTCGGCCGAGAGGGTGTTTTCCCATGCCAATGCCCTACTAATGGTGTGTGTCCACGTGGCGTTGAGGGCGATGTTGGCGTTTGTTTTCAGTTTGTCGCGCCTGTCGCGGGTGCTGTGCAGATAGTCAATGTTGAGGTTGAGCATGCCCCAACGCTCGCCAAGGGCGAAACCTTTGCCCAGCGAAGCATTGAAAATGTCGTATTGCACCTTAACGCTACCGTAGAAAGGGGTAAGTCCGGCGCGGCGATTGATGATAACGGCACCGTTACTTAGGTCGCCATACTTGGCTGGTGCAACGCCCGATATAATCTCAACGCTCTCTATCGACGAGGCGGGAATAAGGCGCAAGTCGTTTCCGCTGCCCACATTCTCGTTGTTATCGGTATTAAAACGACGGTCGAACATTTTGATGCCGCCCCACTTTCCGTAGCTGTCTAGCTGCATATTGGTGTTGTTCGAGAGGGGCGTACCGTCTACCACGTAGGCAATACCAAAGGCGGCATTGCGCACATAATCGTTAAGCTTGTTGCGCGAATAGGCATCAAGTGGGTTTTGCAGGTCGCCTTGCAGAGCCGAACGCAGGGTTAGGAAGCTGGCGTTGTGCATGTCGGTGTTGAGGATTGCTTTGCCTGGCAGGGCCTGAACAATATCGGCCAGACTGTAAGCTTGTATGTTGTCGATGGTGTTTCGTTGTATCAGCATCGACGAATTGCTATGCCGTGGTGCGCGTGTGGCGTTCACCTGCACGTCTTTCAGGTAAAGGTTGTTGTCGTCTAGTGCGATATTTATCTTCTTTTCTTTCGCCACGGCATCGTGCGTAATGGTTAATTGGCGTGTGGCTTTTCCCAGATACGACACCGTTAGCCGCGTTCCCTTGCCCGAAAACAGTGCTGTTTTGAGGCGAAGTCGGCCTTGCGCGTCGGCAGTATATGTCAGCGCGGCACTCTCTACGATAACGGTAGCATAGGGTAAAGCGTGTCCGTCGCGGTCGGTAATGGTCAATGAGATGTTCTCGTCGGTGGTTTGGGCGTGCGCAAACTGGTTAAAAGCACACGCCAAAGCCATGAACAAGACCAGAACACGTATTCCTCCCCATAGAATTCGTGTGGGAAACTTCATATCTTTTTGTCTTTTTCTAAATGCTGTTAAGTGCAAAACGCATAATATGCAGTGCAAAATTAGGGTTTTATAACGATTTGACCAATACCTACTTGTAGGTATTTTAGACGATAAAAAGGCTTTTCTTGCAGTTAACAGGTTGATAAGTTGACGAGTTAACAAGGAGCATAGAGGAAAATATGGCTTACAGATGAGCGTGCGCAACTTCCATTTTGATACCGATTACGACAATTTTTAGTGGTGAGTAACTGGCGAGTGATGGGCGTGTTCGTTATTGACTGTTATGCCCTTTTGTCTCTCTCGCGGCAGGTCTAGACAACTTCCGCCCACCCATTTCCCGTTAATTGTGCCATACCAGTGATATGGCATTACGTGAATTCAGGATAAGATACGATGCTTTTGGGGCAAGAACAGATAAAAACGGATGGCTATCTCACCAACAACCACGATGTGGCAGCTGGCATAAGGAGTTTCCCTCACCCCAAATTCCCATAACGTTTGATACGAGCTTAGCACCCTCTAGGCGGTTCGTTCCACAGTCTATCACCACTACCCTCTCATCCTTCCTACCTCCAAATGCCATCTTTCGTTCCCCACTTGATAAGCGCTTGTAGTGAGCTTTTTAAACTCCCGCCTTGTTACAGCTAAGTTGGACTCCTGTTCCAGCTAAGTTGGAACAGTGTTCCAATTCAACTGGAACAACATTCCAATTCAACTGGAACAGTCGTCCAAAACATCTCTAACACAGCGGTTAATCTAATAATGCATTACAAGGACTTAGCAGACGCATTTCCGAAACTATGAAAATGCGAACGAAGAAAGGGTTAATTGGTGCGTTCAGGATAAGCAACCATGCCTTCTGAACAAGAATAGGCCAGTTAAAGAAATGGCTATCTCGCCTGCTAGCGCTAGGTGGCAGCTGGCATAACAATTATGTTTTATCCCGAACTCGCGAATTGTATTGTGACCAACAGCCTTTTGTTGTCGCCCCACCAAAGGCAGGTAAGTTATTCGGCAACAAACTTCTTGATTCTCAAATACCATTTCCACCATCTCCGTCAGTTTCCTTTTACATAACATAATGCTTATTCTTCACCCTAATTTCTACCCCGAAAGGCATCGTTTTCGTGTCGTTTTATCATAGCAAACGTTAAAAAACGACCCATTTTACCCCCTCTTTTGCATTTACATAAAAAAAATATGCACTTGCTTGATTGTTTTACGTAAATTCTACTAACTTTGCATCCGTTAGTGTCTCTTTGTACAAAGCCTATGTTTCTACATAGATTTTGCTTACAAAAATGAAGGGCATGGCACAACAAATCATGGGTCGCGGCACTGATGCCTACGACCTAACGCAAGCAACTAATAATTCTACAACAACGTAATAGAAACAACCGACAACTTACCATGCTATCAAATAACGACAGAAAAGCCATTCTTGAGCTTATGCATCGACAGGTGGTGCCTGCCATTGGATGCACCGAACCCATCGCCGTTGCATTGTGTGCGGCGAAGGCCAAAGAGTTATTGGGCCAGAAACCCGAACGAATTGACGTGCGGTTGAGTGCTAACGTGCTTAAAAACGCTATGGGCGTGGGCATCCCTGGCACTGGAATGATTGGCTTGCCTATTGCCATTGCCTTGGGCGTACTTATCGGCGACAGCGAAAAACAGCTGGAAGTGCTCAAAGGTTGCACGCCCCAGAGTGTGCAGCAAGGTAAAGAAATGATTGCCAAAAACTGCATCGACATCAAGTTGGAAGAAGAAGACGAAGACAAGCTCTTCATCAACATCACCTGCACCAGCGGCAACGAGGTGGCCGAAGCACGTATTAAGGGCTCGCATACCAACTTTGTTTATCTGCGCAAGAACGACAAAGTGATGCTCGACAAGGCTGCGTGCAGCGCCGAAACGATAGCTAAGACCGACGTGGAACTGTCTATGCGCAAGGTATATGAATTCGCAACGGAGTCGCCCCTTGAAGAATTGCAATTCATTCTCGAAGCGAAGAAGCTCAACGAGAATGCCTCGCGCTGCGGATTGGAAGACAACTACGGACACCAATTGGGTAAAACCATGTGCAGTCCGTTGGGTCGTGGCGTACTAGGCGACAGCATGTTTGCCCACATTCTCTCTGCAACGGGTAGCGCTTGCGATGCTCGTATGGCCGGTGCGATGGTTCCCGTGATGAGCAATAGCGGTAGTGGCAACCAAGGTATTTGTACAACGGTGCCCGTTACCACGTTCGCCCGCGAGAATCATAATACAGAAGAGGAGCTCATTCGTGCGCTTATCATCAGCAATCTCACAGCCATCTACATCAAACAGCATCTTGGCACGCTCTCGGCGCTATGTGGCTGCGTGGTGGCTAGCACCGGAAGCAGCTGCGGAATAACCTACCTGATGGGCGGAACCTTTGAGCAGATATGCTATTCGGTAAAGAACATGATTGCCAACCTCACGGGAATGATATGCGATGGAGCAAAACCTTCGTGCGCATTGAAGCTCTCATCGGGTGTAAGCACTGCCGTTTTAAGTGCCATGTTGGCCATTCAGCACAAGTATGTAACCTCGGTAGAGGGTATCATCGACGATGATGTGGATCGCTCCATACGAAACCTTGCGGCCATAGGAAGCCGAGGAATGGACGAAACCGACCGCTATGTGCTCGACATCATGACGCATAAGTCGTGTTAACCAGCAACTAGCACGCCAAGGATTTTTAGCAAACCAACGAACTATAGCATGCTTAGCGGACATAGGATACCAAAAAAAAGTAGCCCCGTTAACTTGTCAACTTACAATAACAAACACAAAACCTCACCAAAATATGAAGAAAGTAAGATTTGCCTTACTGACGGCCTTACTCGCCGTCTTTGCGCTGGGGGCATCGGCACAGATGCAAAACCCCGTACATGTAAGCGTTCAGCAGAAACAGGTTTCACCCTCCGAGGTGGACGTTATCTTCTCGGCTAAGATAGACAATGGGTGGCATGTCTATTCAACTGGTCTGCCCAGCGGCGGTCCTATCTCGGCTACTGTCACCACCGAAAAGGCCGAAGGTGCACAAGCCGCAGGTAAACTGCAAGCCAAGGGCAAAGAAATTAGCAACTACGACAAGCTGTTTGAGATGAAGTTGCGCTATTTCGAAAATGCCGTTACCTTTGTGCAGCGGTATAAGATAACGGGTAAGACCTACCGTATAAAGGGTTATCTGGAATACGGCGCATGTAACGACCAGAACTGCTTGCCACCTACGCAGGTGGAGTTTGACTTTAAAGGCAACGGCCCAGCTAACGCTCCCGAAGCAAAGGAAACCAAAACGCCTGCACAACTGGCAAAGGAGAAGGCCGATTCGCTAGCTGCCCTCGCTGCCGCTAACACGCCCGCAACGAGCGATACGGCAAAAGCAGCTGCCGTGACAGCTGTTGCCGATGGGGGAAACGACGTGGGTCAAGGTGGCCTTTGGACACCCGTTGTGGCCGAATTGCAAGCCTATAACGGCGACCAAGGTAAGCCCGACAACTCCATGCTCTATATCTTTGCCATGGGTTTCATTGGCGGTCTGCTCGCACTTTTCACTCCCTGTGTATGGCCCATTATCCCCATGACAGTGAGTTTTTTTCTCAAACGCTCACAAAATAAGAGTAAGGGCATTCGCGATGCCCTCACTTATGGCGTGAGCATCATCGTTATCTATGTGGCTTTGGGGCTAGCTGTCACCGCAGCCTTTGGTGCATCGGCCCTCAACTCGTTGTCAACGAATGCCGTTTTCAACATACTCTTCTGCTTACTGCTTATTATCTTCGCCTTTTCGTTCTTTGGATGGTTCGAAATACGCCTGCCCGACAAGTGGGGAAACGCAGTAGATAGCAAGGCATCGTCAACAAGTGGCGTACTCAGCATATTCCTAATGGCCTTCACCCTTGCGTTGGTGTCGTTCTCGTGTACAGGTCCTATCATCGGTTTCTTGCTTGTTCAGGTATCCACCTCAGGCAGTATCATGGGTCCGGGCATAGGTATGCTGGGCTTTGCAGTGGCCTTGGCCCTACCGTTTACGCTGTTCGCCCTGTTCCCAACGTGGCTTAACAAGGCCCCGAAGTCGGGTAGCTGGATGAACATTATTAAGGTGGTGCTGGGCTTTATCGAACTGGCCTTCGCCCTGAAGTTCTTCTCTGTGGCCGACTTGGCTTACGGATGGCACCTGCTCGATCGTGAAGTGTTCCTCTCGATATGGATAGCGCTCTTCTTCTTGCTTGGCCTTTACCTCATCGGTCGTTTGAAATTTGCCAGCGACCAAGGAAGTTCCGAGGCCATGCCCGTACCCTGCGTGATGCTCGGTTTGGTGTCGTTCGCCTTCGCCATCTATATGGTTCCAGGTCTTTGGGGTGCTCCTTGCAAGGCCGTTAGCGCCTTTGCGCCACCCATGAGCACGCAAGACTTCAACCTATATCATAACGAGGTGCGTGCACAATACGACAATTACGAAGAAGGTATGGCTGCTGCTGCCGCCCAAGGCAAACCAGTGCTCATCGACTTTACGGGCTTTGGCTGCGTAAACTGCCGTAAGATGGAGGCTGCCGTGTGGACCGATCCACAGGTTGCAGATAAGCTTACGAAGGAATATGTGCTTATTTCGCTCTACGTAGACGACAAGAAGCCGTTGCCCGAGCCCATCGAAATAACCGAGAATGGTCAGAAGCGCACGCTTCGTACCATAGGCGACAAGTGGAGTTATCTGCAACGCAGCAAGTTCGGAGCTAACGCCCAGCCTTTCTATGTGGCTATCGATAACGAGGGAAAACCGCTCGGCAAGTCGTATAGCTACGATGAAGACATCGCCCATTACATGGACTTCCTGAACCAAGGACTCGAAAATTATAAGAAATAATACTACTGCCGAGGGCACAACATTTGCCCCATCGCAGTCTTAAAACAGATAGGGAGAACGGCCAACACACCGTTCTCCCTATCGCGTTTATGGGTACGAGCTTTATCTTATCCCAATTCAGGGCCTACTTCCAACCCAATTCAGGCCTCACCCCCAGCCCCTCTCCAAGGGGAGAGGGGAGTGATATGCGTTGTGATTTTATGGGCTTATAAGAACTTGGAGGTATAAGTTTGGGGCATACCCCGTCAAAACAACACGTTCAGCAGCCTACATTTTCTTGCCCAGCCATACGTATAAAACAAGAATGCCTGTAACAAAAAGGCGTTCAACACCCACACAACGCCATAGCTGTTGGTATGTTTTCGTTGCTTAACTTGTATGGGGATATTGGTTGTTTGCGTGCAAAATGTGTCACGCGTGAAAAGGATATGACATCATGTTTTTCATAATACGTTTCGCTACAAGCCTTTTGTAGTGTGGCTACAAACAAGCGGTAGTGTGGCTACAAACAAGTTGTAGCACCACTACAACTGAACGGTAGTGCCACTACAAACGCATTTGTAGGGCATCATTGGCCATTAATTGCTCCCTATAACTGTCCTGCCTCCACCTGCAACACTACCCTTTCGGTTAGTCTATCCACACCGTTGGGTTGATATTCCTTTTTAAGGCTAGCACCAAAAAACCAAGCGAAGGCCTGATAGAAGCCTGCACGGATGGGCCCGAGGAAAGCTTGGATGAGCTGATAAGATGATGAACTGGTTTCGCGATATATCAATTTGATGAGCAATTTGCCCTGCGCGTAGGTCAGTTTCTTCATTCTTGGCGTGTATTCGCGCTTTATGTCGGCCTCAACACGTTTCATGTGCTCGTCGCGCGACTTCTTATCGGGCAGCGTTTGCAGGTATTCGTAGGTCTCGATGATAATCTTATTCACCTCCTTGGCTATGGGCAACACCTTCTTTACGTTGTACACCAAGCGGTTGTACTCAGCCTGCTGGCGTTCGTTCTTGAACGTCAGTTGCGGATAAACATATATCTTGTTCAGCTCCACATATTGTATGCTATCGCCCTTATCCAACACCCGCCCTATCTTTACCATGGGCACGAAGGTTGGATTATCCATGTCTACCTCCTTTTCTTCGGGGTTTACACGGATAAGATCACCCTTTTGTGCCCATGCGGACACAGTGCAGAGCGACAAAAGCAACATTGCGATGCAGATGCGTTTCATTGTTTTTGCGTATTTGTGCAAGTACAAAAATAAGTATTTTCTGCTTAAATATATGCTACTTATGCACCTTATTTTCAGTTTTTGCCCTGATTTACACTTTTTTTGTGTAAGTTTGTAGGTTATGAACGAAGACAAGAACATCATTGTAGGCTTTGATGCCAAGCGCGTGGTGCGTAATGGAACGGGACTGGGAGCATACGGACGCAACCTTGTTAACGATCTCGCAGCCCTCTATCCGCACATGCAACTGCTGCTTTATGCACCCGATGAGGGCCGAGAAGATTTGGCCCGACAGGTGAAAAGTACGCAAAACCTGTGCATGGTGTATCCTAAGGGCGCGAAAAATGCACTGCAAAAGGCTGCGTGGAGAAGCCGAGGCGTGGTGAAAGACTTGCTGCGCGACGGCGTAAACGTGTTCCATGGACTGTCGGGAGAACTGCCAAAGGGCGTAAAAGCCGCAGGTATCGACACCGTTGTCACCATTCACGACCTCATCTTTATGCGTCATCCCGAGTTCTACCACTGGTGGGACGCGCTAATTTACAGGTGGAAGTTCCGCCAAACGCTTAAAGAAGCCCATCGCATTATCGCCATCAGCGAGTGCACGAAGCGAGATATCGTTAAGTTTGGGCATTATCCCGAAGATCGCATCAGCGTGATATACCAAAGCTGCGACACGCGTTTTCGCGAGCTTGCAACACCCGAGAAGCTACGCGAAGTGAGCGAACGCTACGCCCTTCCATCGCGATTTGTGCTGAATGTGGGCACTATCGAGGCGCGAAAGAATGTGCTGCTGGCTGCCAAAGCGTTGAAAGACGTGCCCAAGGAGGTGCATCTGGTGGTGTTGGGTCGATCCACTCCTTATATTAATAAGGTGAAATCGTGGGTGGCACACAATGGTCTGTCGGCGCGCGTGCATTTCTTGCACAACGTGCCCAACGAAGACTTGCCCGCCATTTATCAGCAAGCCGAGGTGTTTGCCTATCCCTCGCGCTACGAAGGTTTTGGCATTCCCATCATCGAGGCCATACAAAGCGGATTGCCTGTGGTGGCTTGCACGGGGTCGTGCCTTGAAGAGGCGGGTGGCCCGCACAACCTATACGTTGCGCCAAACGACCACAAGGGTATGGCAAAAGCCATCAACGCCAGGCTGAAAGGACAAGCGGGGCGCGACGAAGCCATTAGCCAAAGCATGGCATACGTGCAGCGTTTCGAAAACAAGAACGTGGCCGAGCAGGTGGCGCATTGCCTCTTTGGTCGTGAAAAGATGGAATAAGAAAATCGCACGAAGCATGTTTTGCACAAACGGCAGATAGCATTAAATGGCTGGTTTTATAAACTACCGCTGAACGGATAGCCCCAAGTAAAGGGACAGAAGCACGTGGCGAGGATGTTTTAGAACAAGCCTGATGGACTTATGTGCGTTACACCAACCCCCGATTAATAAAAAATTAAGGCGTCTAAAGAATAAGAACAAGAAGAAGTTAGCATTCTACAAAAGACTGTCAACAGTTTGATTGCAAAGAAACAAATGAAAAAATGTATCATCATCGGTAGCGGACTAGGCGGTCTTTCGTGCGGAGTTATCCTTGCACGAAACGGCTACGAGGTTACCGTACTTGAACAAGAAACACAGCCGGGAGGGTGTTTGCAGAGCTTCGTGCGCAAAGGTGCGAAGTTCGAAACAGGCATGCACTTCATCGGGAGCGCAGAAGAAGGGCAGACGCTACACCCCCTTCTGCGATACTTAGGACTGGAAGACCTACCTCTTAGCAGACTCGACACCCAGGGTTACGATATCGTATCGATGCCCCAAGGGCGTTTCGCATTCGCCAATGGGCACGAAGCTTTCGTGGAAACGCTGGCCGAACGCTTCCCAAAAGAAAAAGACGGACTGAACCGTTACTTGTCGTTGGTAGAGCAATTAACGCTAGCCTCGCCCATTAACGGGCATCATCCCACGGCGAAACAGATGCACCTTAAAACCGAATACCAAATGCGCACCGTAGACGAGGTGATCAACAGCTTCGTGAGCGATCCGCTTTTGCGCCACGTGTTGGTAGGTAACCTACCTCTCTATGCAGGCGAACGCGGACGCACACCCTTCTCTACCCATGCGCTCATCACCAATTTCTACAACCAAAGTGCGTTTCGCGTGGCTGGCGGAAGCGACATCATCGCACAAAAGCTTATCGACGGCATCACGCAAAGGGGCGGAAGGGTGCTCACACGCAAACGTGTAGAGCGCATAATCTGTAACGAGCACAAGGTAACGGGCGTAATAACGGCCGACGGCGAACACTTCGAGGCCGACCTCTTGATAGCTGCCATTCACCCAACACTGGTGATGCAGATGCTAAACGACACCAACCTGATTCGCCCCGCTTTTCGTCAGCGCATGCTAAACTTACCCAACACCACGGGCGTATTTACCATTTACATCAAATTTAAGCCCCAATCCATGCCCTATCGCAACCATAACCTCTACGGTTATGCCACCGACACGCCATGGGATTGCGAACGATATACACTTGAAGACTGGCCTCGCGGTTTCCTTTATGTGCACCTTTGCGATAAGCCAGCAACCAATGCCTCGCCCAACGGCCTGCAACAATGGGCCACTTGTGGCGAGATTATGAGCTATATGCGCTACGAAGAGGTGGCCAAATGGGCCGACACGCGCATCATGCACCGAGGTGAAGCATACGAAGCATTTAAGCACGACAGGGCCGAAAGACTTATCGACGCGGTGGAACAGCATGCACCAGGTCTGCGCCAGGCCATCGACTGCTACTTCACTTCCACCCCCTTAACTTACCAACAATACACCTCCACCCTGCACGGCAGCATGTATGGCGTGGCCAAAGACGTTAAGCTGGGCTCGGCCTGTCATGTACCGAGCCGCACACGCATACCAAACCTGCTCTTTGCAGGGCAAAACGTCAATTCGCACGGCATGCTTGGCACGCTCGTTGGCACACTCGTAACCTGTGGCGAAGTGCTGGGAGAGAAACTAAAATTATGAACAACAACGACATAATCATCATAGGCGGCGGGCTAGGTGGGCTTACCACGGGCGCACTTTTGGCCAAAGAAGGCTGGCAAGTAACCGTTTTGGAGAAGAACCACATCGTGGGTGGAGGTCTGCAAAACTTCTCCCGACACGGCATACACTTCGATACGGGCATGCATATCTTGGGCGGATTTCGCCCTGGAAAAACGCTCCACCGCATCTGCCAGTACCTAGGCATCGAGCAAAAGCTTCGTTTGCAGCCCGTAGACAGCCAGTGCATGGACGAGATTTACTATGCCTCCGACCGCACCACCTATCGTGTGGCCGAAGGAAAGGAGGGTTTCGTGGAGAGCTTTGCCAAGCATTTCCCACATCAGCGCACACAGCTGCAACGCTATGTAACGGCACTTTACGAGCTGGCCAGCGAGATAGACCTCTTTAACCTGCGACCCACGGGCGACGGAATACCGCAGCATAGCGACCGTTTCCTATGGTCGGCCGACCAGTTTATTGCGCATTACATCGACGATGAACGACTGCGCGACGTGCTGGCCTATATGAATCCCATGTATGGAGGCGTTGCTGGTCATACGCCAGCTTATGTACACGCCCTCATCAGCGTGCTTTATATCGATGGAACCGACCGTTTTGCGGGTGGTTCGCAGCAATTGGCCACGGCTTTGGCAGAGGTTATCGAGAACGCAGGCGGAAAGGTGGTGCCCGATGCAGAGGTGGTTCGCATCGCCGTAGACAACCGAACGGCAACCGCCGTGCAAACCAAAGACGGCCGAACGTTTAGCGCTCCTTATTATATAGCGGCCACACACATGGGCGAAACCCTGCGTATCATCGACAAGGGAGCGTTTACCCCGGCCTACACCAAGCGTTTGAAGGCCGTTGACAACACCTATTCGATATTCAGTATCTTTGTGGAACTGAAGCCGCAAACCTTCCCCTACATCAACCACACTTGCTATTATCAGCACGATTACCACCATGTGTGGCACTTGGCGAACTACGACCGCGAGCAATGGCCTTACGGAATGATGTACATGACACCACCTTCGGCCCAGCAAGGTGAGTGGGCAACGCATCTCATCGTTAACTGCGTGATGCCCTTTTCGGCTGCGGCGCAATGGGAAGACACCCTTACGGGCAGGCGCGGAAAGGAATATGAGGCGTGGAAAGCATGGCACGAGCAGCGCATCCTTGCCCGAATGGAGGAGGTTAGGCCGGGCTTTGGCCAATGCGTAAAAAGTCTTTGGAGCGCCTCGCCACTAACCGTGCGCGACTATTACAACGCTCCAGCAGGGGCCATATACGGCTTTGCCAAAGACTGCCACAACCCTTTGGCGGCACAGGTGCCCGTGGTAACGAAGGTAACCAACCTTTTGCTTACTGGCCAATGTGTGGGATTGCACGGCATTTGCGGTGTTCCGCTATCGGCCATCACCACTGCCGAGGCACTGGTAGGAAAGAACAGGATAATAGAAAAGTTACAGGCTATTGGCCAATAATACAATACAGCCAACAAAGAAGATTAGAGATGAACATCAGAAAATACATCGTTATGCTGCTGGCCCTTATGGCATACGTTTGCCATGCCCAGCAACTGAAACCCTTAAAGATATGGAAGGGTACGCCCGAACGTGCCGCCAGCGTAACCCTTACGCCGTATATTCCGCAAGGCGCAAGGCCCGATTGCCCAGCCGTCATTGTGTGTCCGGGTGGCAGTTACCATTGGTTGGACACCCGAACCGAAGGCGACGACGTGGCGCAATGGCTCAACAGCAAGGGCATCGCAGCCTTCGTGCTTCGCTATCGCGTAGCGGGCGTATGGGCATTTGTCACCCATTACCGCCTGTTGGTTCGCGGACGCCGCCAGCCCGACATGCTTCGCGATGTGCAACGCAGTGTGCAGCTGGTGCGCGAAGGGGCATCTACGTGGGGCATCAACCCCAACGAAGTGGGCGTTATGGGTTTTTCGGCAGGCGGACATCTTGCCGTGGCCTCGGCTGCCTTTGCCTCTACCAACTACCTGGCACCGCTAGGCATCGAACCAAAGGTGAGCGTTAAGCCCGATTTCGTTGCAGCCCTCTACCCCGTTGTTACGCTTGCCGACGAGCGTTATGTGCATCGCCGCTCGCGAAAGGGCATCTTGGGTGAATGGAAAAAGACCAACAGCAAGCTGAAAGACTCGCTGTCGGTAGAGCGAAAGATACCCTCCGACTGTCCACCCGTTTTCCTCGTGCACTGCGACGACGACCCCATTGTACACCCAGGCAATAGTGTTTTGCTCGATTCGGCCCTCACTTCAAAAGGTGTTCCACACGAATACATCCGCTATGCAACAGGTGGACACGGCTTCGGAGCAAGCGACGTGAAGGGTACGGAACAAAGCAGGCAATGGCGCGAAGCCTTTATTAAGTGGCTCAACGGCATCGCCCTACCCTTGGCTAGGCATAACGCGAAAGGCAAGGAAAAGGCCGACGAGAAGTTATAGCATGAGGGGAAGAATGGCGTTTGGCCATCGTGTGCGCCACGTGTAGCAAGAAAACAAGTGCCGAACATCAAGCTATCGAAACCTGCGAAATGTGCTTTCGTAGCCATCTTTACATTTGGCGACATGGGTTTCACTAAGTTGGACTCCTGTTCCATGTAACATGGACTCCTGTTCCAGTTGATATGGAACACTGTTCCAGACGACATGGAACAGGAGTACATCTTAGCGATAACACCACGAGAGATAAGAAAGTTGAATACAAAACCTAACCTACTGATTTCTTGTTTATTTGTTATAAGTGGCTCGTTTTTGGTTATGGGCTGGTGAGAGGCATGTTAGATGCAGCGTAATGACGAAAAACTATATCGGTTAGAGTTTGGCCTATTAGGCTGGTAGCTTACGTCAAGCCAACGTTTTGCATCTTTCCCTTACTTTCTTTTCCTTTCTTACGTGTGCCATGAGGTCTATTTTCTCTTTTCTTTTACATGCGTTATCCGCTTTTTCCTTTTCTCTTTTCTTTAAGGTTTATTTAACGCTGCAATACTGAAAAGCATCATATTTTTGCCTATCTTTGGGGTGTTGGAAAGTGAATAGGTTAGACAAGCGTAGCAAATTTAGCGCATTCTTACATGCGTTTTATGTTACTTATTGCACCTATAGTAAAGCTTTACAAGCAAGATGTGCCTCACAAATACCGCAAGAGAGTTAGAAATAGATGCCCAACCAAAGGCGAAAGACCATCCAGAAATAGGTCGTGAAACATTAACAACACAAGATAGAGAGAGATGATGGGAGTAAAAAGCCACCCCGTTCGTTTAGCTTAGGCATCGCACCTTCTGGTGTTACAAGTTGCAAAAGAATGGTCCACGCCAGGGTCGCAGGTACGGATGGGTACACACCTACGGATAAAATACAGACCTGGGAGCTAATCTCCCCAACGCGCTTGGCGTACGACTCGTAGCCGAATAGTGCATTTTCCCTTATTACTTCATGAAGTCCCGCCCGTGAGCCAAGCGCTACACGGGCGGGATTTTTTTATGCAATGGCAAGCGGCGAGAGACATCATGAATGGTGTTTTGCCTACGATGTCGTCCACTTTAAGCTGTGTGGATGGGCATTTATTGTGCCCATCACTACGCCTCAATGCCATAGCGCGGTATCATCACTTGTAAAATAATCACTCATTTTTTATCCTTTTATCCACCATCGTATCAATATTTTATATACCTTTGCTATGTAGTAAACCTTATTATATAACTAAACCCACCACTTATAATTATGGATGAAGGATTAGGAACTTTCTTTTTCTTGCTCATTGGGGGCATTGTCGTAGTGGTTATCGCCTTACGATCTGGCTCAAGCGGTAAGCTTAACGAGCTGATCTTTCAGTTGAGAGTGATGCAAAAGCAGCTTGAAGGTATCGCCGAAACACTTAAAGGAATTCGGGAAGAAAATGCGCTAAGGCAGCAACAAGGCGTTGCTACCGAGGTGGGAGATACCACCGGGGCGAAAAAGAAAGGCTTGGAAACACAACCCGAAGCAGACGAAAACATACCGATTGTAGAGCAAACGACTCAGTCAACAGGCAAAAACGAGTTGGCAGAAGACGTGACTGACGCAGCCGAAGAAGTTGTGGCACTGGGCGAACAGCAACGTGTTGGTAGTGCAGTTACCACCATCGAGGTGCCAGTTCAGCCCATCGACACGCCAACAAGCACAACCGAAGACGGCGTGGCCGACGCTGAAACGCCTGCGGAGAACAATGCCAACGCGGTGCAAGAGGATGCCGAAAAGCAAGACGACTACACCGAGCCGCAAGGCTGCGACGTGGAAGAAGTGCTCGAAAACGAGCCCCAAATGGCTGCACAAGAGCATGAACCCGTTGCCGCGTTTGTACAAGACGAAACGGCGGAAGGGCATGGCGAGGCCGAACAAGAGCAAATTGTAGCTGGCAAAGATTACTTGGAAGCCAAGCACGAGCAGACCGATACCAAGCACGACAACACCTCTCCATACGGCGGAAACGCATACGGAATGAACCAAACGGCAGACGATGACAATGAGTCAGGCTTCAACTATGAGAAGTTTATTGGTGAAAACCTCTTCGGTAAGATAGGTATTCTCGTCTTTGTATTGGGTATTGGCTTCTTCGTTAAATACGCCATCGACCAAAATTGGATAAGTCATACCATGCGAACCGTTCTCAGTTACGCCGTGGGAACAGTCCTTTTGGGCATCGGATGGAAGTTAAGCAAGCGCTATCGCACATTTAGCTCGCTGTTGGCAGGTGGCGGATGCGCCGTGTATTACGTCACAACAGCCATCGCCTACCACTATTATCAGCTGTTTTCGCAGCCCCTTGGCTTCGGCATCATGGTGTTCGTAACGCTCTTTATGGCATGGGTATCCCATCATTACGACCGTCGCGAGCTGGCCGTAACGGCCCTCGTGGGTGGTTTCCTCGCACCTTTCCTTGTGGGGACAGAAAGCCCCAACTTCCTCTTCCTATATGTATATATGGCCATTCTCAACCTGGGCAGCCTCTATCTCTCATGGAGCAACCGCTGGAACGAACTGCCCTTGATTAACACTGGTGCAACATTCCTCGTGCTGTTGATAGCCATGTACGGCGATTTTGTAGATCCTTACGCCCTCCACATCACGTTCTACGGCCTGTTCTGGTTTATCGCCACGATGAGTTGCTTTGCGTTCTTGCGGCGCGGAATGACCGATATATTTACGGGTCTTCACATCGGCGCAATGATATTGAGCAGCGTATTTACCATTGTTCTTGTTTCATCCTTGGGAAGATATGGCAACTACGACAGTGCCGTCACAGCTCTGGTGATGGGTCTTGTTTATATTGCACTGCACCTATGGTTACGCCAATCCGAACAGCGCAACGGCGTAACGCAAAGCGTTTTGTTGGCCTTGGGCTTGGCTTACCTTTCCATATCGTTGCCATTGTTCTTCTCTGGCGCAGTGCTCACCATCTGTTTTGCTGCCGAAATGGTGCTTCTGCTTTGGCTCTACTGCCGACTCGAGATGCGCATTTACGGCATTGCGGCTATTCTTGCACTGATAATTAACACGCTTAGCTTAATTGCAACATTGTATGGAAGGCTCGATTTCATATACGACGTTGATGTTCAGAACTTCAATTTCATAGCAGAAATCTTCCGCGGCCTTTGTTTCTTGGCCTTCGCCTGCATTATGGACCGCAACCAAGAACGCGTTAGGGACCTGTATGTTCCATGGAATCTCGTTATCTATATTATAGGTGTTGCGGCCCTTTACTGCGCCATCGACATGGAAATGGACCTATCCCTCGACTCGTCTCTTTACAATGCGGGCGTCACCTTGTTGCGTACCACCGCGCTGCTAGCCATTGCCTTGGGCTTCGGACGTCGTTTCCCAGCAGGCAAATTCATCCCGCTTTACATGGCATACATGGCTCTGGGTCTATTCTTCATTGTTTCCGACGTCTTCATTTATGGCGATTTCGACAGCCCCGCGTGGGCAATCATCCTGCAATGGTTGGGCATCGGCTGCACCATAGCCCTCTACGCCTACTCGGGTAAGTGCTATTACAAGCAGACCAAACAAGCTGCGGTCTACTTCACGGTATTCCTTAACCTCGCCTCTACCGTGCTTTGGGTATGCATGGTGCGTGCACTGCTCATCCAAATAGGTATCGAACAGTTCAGTGCAGCCTTCTCGCTGGCCTTAGCAGCTGTGGGAACGGTGCAGATGACCTTAGGAATGCGCCTGCCAAACAAGACCATGCGCCTGCTTAGTATTGGCACCTTCATCTTTATTATCGCTAAGTTGGCCCTCTACGATGTATGGCGCATGCCAGCCATTGGTCGTATCGTGGTGTTCATTATCCTTGGCGCACTGCTCCTAACGCTATCTTTCTTATACCAAAAACTGAAAGATACGCTCAACCTTGGTGCAGAAGACGAGGACCCGAAACCCCTTGATAGCGAGCCAACACAGGGCGATGACGAGGCACAAGACCTCTCCGAATAGAGTAAACCTATTGCATGATAGATATTATCTGTTTGAAGCTGTCGATAATGTTCATAACTTTGCAATCGTAAAGAAATAAATAAAAAATGTTTTTAACCAACTTATTATTAACGATTATGAGTATAACAATGCCGACACTTCCATACGCAAATAACGCATTGGAACCTGTTATCAGCGAGCAAACGATAGATTTCCACTACGGAAAGCATCTTCAAAACTACGTAAACACCCTGAACACGCTTATCCAAGGCACAGAATTCGAGGGCAAGAGCGTAGAAGACATCGTGAAGGCAGCACCCGACGGTCCTATCTTCAACAATGCCGGACAGACGCTTAACCACATTTTCTACTTCTTACAGTTTAAGTCGCCCGTTAAGGGTAACGAGCCTACGGGCAAGATTGCAGAAGCTTTGGTACGCGATTTCGGTAGCGTTGAGAACTTCAAGAAAGAGTTCGCACAAGCTGGTGCAACGCTTTTCGGCTCGGGCTGGGCATGGCTCTCGCAAGACAAGAACGGCAAATTGGTTATCACCAAGGAACCTAACGCAGGCAATCCACTACGTCATGGCAACAACCCCATTTTGGGAATAGACGTTTGGGAACACGCTTACTATCTGGATTACCAGAACCGTCGCGTTGACCACTTGGCTGCTTTGTGGGACATTATCGACTGGAACGTGGTTGAAAGTCGCCTTAAATAAGCTGCGACAACTACGCATCCGCACTTCAAATAGATTTCCAAAACAACATTAAAACAAAATCAAATCACACTTGTCGGCCGTCGTTGGGGCGCGCTCATGCAACGTTTTCGTTACGCCAAATCAGTGATGCCAAGCTTGCTTGTGCATAACCAAGGCGAAAAAGGAAAATGGCCCGCACGGAGCTTTTAGCGAAGTGGAAAGGCAAAACGCACTTTTCGAAGAACGAGAAAAGAACAAGAACGCGCACCAACGTCACCGACGACAAAACAACTTATATTTATTATGCAATCAATTATCAATTCAATGCTGCCCGAATTTAAGGTGCAGGCTTTTCAAAATGGCGAGTTCAGAACCGTATCTAGCGAAGATGTAAAAGGCAAATGGGCCGTTTTCTTCTTCTATCCAGCAGACTTCACCTTCGTTTGTCCTACCGAATTGGTTGACTTGGCAGAGAAATACGAAGAGCTGAAGAAAATGGGTGTTGAGGTTTATTCGGTTAGCTGCGACACGCACTTTGTACACAAGGCATGGCACGACGCATCAGACAGCATCAAGAAGATCAACTATACCATGCTGGCCGACCCACTCGGCGTGCTGGCTAAAGGCTTCGGCGTGTTCATCGAAGAAGAAGGCATGTCTTATCGTGGTACCTTTGTGGTTAACCCCGAAGGCAAAATCAAGATCGCTGAGATACAAGACAACAGCGTAGGCCGTAACGCCGAAGAGCTGGTTCGCAAGGTTGCAGCCGCTCAATTCGTAGCTTCTCACCCCGGTGAGGTTTGTCCCGCCAAGTGGAAGCAAGGCGCCGAGACGCTGAAACCCAGCATCGACCTCGTTGGTAAGCTGTAATCCGAACCACATTTAGGTATTTGACGATAGTAAACAAATCCCTATATATTTTCCCGTTGTCCCCATATCTCCTCGCTTGTAGGGGATGGGGGCAACTCATCTAAGTGCTTTTCTAAAAGGCATACCTATCATTTTTTAGAATATTAGTAGAGTTATAAAAGGCAGCAATGCCACCTAAAAGTGGAAATGCACTAGGATATCAGGATGCATGAAAGCCCTAAAAAGCCTAGAAAAACAAGCGTTTCCCATCACACAGACTCCTTAAAGAAAGCCCAAGACAATGCTCGACACCTCGATACTCAAACAAGTTAGCGACGTATTCGCTGGCTTAGAAAACGACTATACCCTTGATATTCGCACCGACGCATCACGCGCCGAAGCAGCAGAACTTAAAGCGTTTGTCAACGATTTTGTGTCTACCTCGGCACATCTGTCGGCCAATTTCACCGACACCAACGACGCCCAGCTGTCGTTCTCGTTACTTAAAGGCGGACAACCAGTAGGCATCACCTTCCGCGGAATTCCCAACGGACACGAGTTCACCTCACTTCTCTTGGCCATTCTTAATGCCGACGGGAAAGGAAAAAACCTACCCGACGAGGCCATTAGCAGGCGAATTGCAAACCTCAAGGGCGACATAAAGCTACAAACATACGTGTCGTTGACGTGCACTAACTGCCCCGACGTGGTGCAGGCACTCAACATCATGGCATTGACAAACAGCAGGGTGAGCAGCGAAATGATTGACGGAGCCCTCTTCCAAGATGAAGTGGCACGATTAAACATACAGGCTGTGCCCGCTGTTTATGCCAATGGAGAATTGCTGCACATAGGTCGTGGCGACCTTGGAGAACTTCTTGGCAAGCTCGAAGACATGTTCGGAAGCGAAGACGACAACAATGCCGAACCCGTTGAAAGACAATTCGACCTCGTTGTTATCGGCGGAGGACCTGCTGGAGCTGCTGCCGCTATCTACTCGGCACGAAAAGGCTTGAAGGTAGCAGTGGTTGCCGGTCGCATCGGAGGTCAGGTTAAAGACACCGTTGGCATTGAAAACCTGGTGTCGGTACCCCAAACCACGGGTGCGCAACTGGCCGACGACCTGCGCTCGCATATCGGTCACTACCCCGTTGAGATATTCGAGAACCGCAAGTTGGATAGCGCCGACTTCTCGCAATCACCCAAACGCGTGTACGCCAAGGGTGGAGAAGTGTTCGTTGCGCCTGCTGTTGTGGTGGCCACAGGTGCCAGCTGGCGACGTCTGAACGTAGACGATGAAGCCAAATACATGGGTAAGGGCGTGCATTTCTGCCCCCATTGCGATGGCCCTTTCTATAAAGGTAAGAACGTGGCCGTGGTTGGCGGTGGCAATTCGGGTATCGAAGCGGCCATCGACCTTGCAGGAATTTGCAACCACGTTACGGTACTTGAATTTGCCGACACCCTGCGTGCCGACACCGTTTTGCAAGAAAAGGCGGTATCGATGCCCAATATCGAGATATTCAAGTCGTCGCAAACAACCCGCGTTTTGGGTGATGGCAACCACGTAACGGCCATCCGCGTGAAAGATCGTACCAACGAAGAGGAGCGCGAAATAGCCCTCGATGGTATCTTCGTGCAGATTGGTTTGGCAGCCAACACCGAGCATTTCCGCGACGCGCTGCCACTGAACGAAAGACGCGAGATAGAAGTTGACGCCACTTGCCGCACAAGCATACCAGGCGTTTACGCTGCTGGCGACTGCACCAACGTGCCTTACAAGCAGATTGTTATCGCTATGGGCGAGGGCGCAAAAGCTGCTCTCTCGGCTTTCGACGATAGAATTAGAGGTCTTATCTAAAAAGGTGAAAGGGGCGAAAGGTGAAAAAGTGAAAAGATCAAAGGGTGAAAAAATGAAATGATGCTTTGCCAACTACAATGCTTCTTTCAAGAAGCGAGGCAACATCTCTCTACTTTTTTACCCTTTGATCTTTTCACCTTTTCACCCTTTCACTTTTTCACCTTTCCTCATCTTTTCACTTTTTCCCCCTTTCACTCTTTCCCCTTTCCCATCTTTTCACCTTTTTACCCTTTCACTTTTTCACCCTTTCACCCTTTCACTTTTTCCCCTTTCCCTTTAAAACCATTACCTTTGTATGTGAATTAATTCTTCAAGAAACGAACAATGTCACAAAAAGTTAAGCATATCCTAAGTTTTCTCACTTGTCTAATTGTGCTCGCCGTAGCCGCCCTAACTAAGGAGGGCAAGGTGTTTGGGCACGATTTCAAGGCGCATAAAACTGATTCTACCACCACCCAAAGCATCGATACGTTGCAAACTTTGTCTGATGGAACCATCGTGATAAACTCCGCCCCGCTTTGCAAAGACGTGCAAGGATATGCCGGTCCTGTGCCTTTAAAGGTGTATATGAAGGATGGAAAGGTGCAGAAAGTTGAGGCATTGCAGAACTCGGAAACGCCCGACTTCTTCGATGAAGCCAAACAATTGCTCACCGCATGGGACGGAAAGACCACCGATGAGGCACTAGCTGCCAAGGTAGATGCGGTAAGTGGGGCCACATACACTTCGCGCGCCATCATCACGGGCGTGCAACGGTCGTTGCATTACGCTAAGGCCGATGCCGAAAAGCCACGTCTTTGGCAGCAGATAGACCACTCGTTGCCTGCCCTGGCTGCATTGTTGGTGGTGCTGTTGGGTGCCATCGTGCCGCTATTTACCAAAAACAAGTGGTGGCGAATGGTACAAATGGCGCTTAATGTGGCTGTGTTAGGCTTCTGGACAGGCATGTTCATCGATTATTCCTTATTGATAAACTACGTGGCCAATGGCCTTAATCCCTGGACAAGCATTGTTCCGCTGGTGATGCTCATCACGGCTTTCGTCTATCCTTTCTTTGGAAAGAAAACGCATTATTGCACACATATCTGTCCGTGTGGTTCGTTACAAGACCTCGCGGGAAAGCTCAACACGCGCCATAAATGGAAGATGAGCAAACGCCTTACCGCACAGCTCGACCTCTTTCGTCGCATATTGTGGGCCGTTTTGATGGTGTTGCTCGTAACGGGCGTATGGGCTTCGTGGATGAACTACGAGATATTCGTGGCCTTCATCATCCAATCGGCCTCGTGGGTAGTGCTTGCTTTGGCCGCCCTATTTATGGTACTGGCCATCTGGGTGCCACGTCCCTACTGCCGTTTTGTATGCCCAACGGGTACGCTCTTTAAGCAAGCGCAGCACTTGGGCAAATAACGGGCGTGGGCAAATCATTAAAGCAGCACTTGATAAAGTGGATAATGAAAACTGAAATTTATCCCTAGGGTGTGCTTATAATGAAAAAACGCCCAACAAGAACAACCCTTTCAAAACGCATTAGATAAGCCCTAAAACAGAGCTTTCACAGCTATTGACGAGTTACATACGTTTTGGACTCGTGTTACAGCTAAGCTGGAATCCTGTTCCATATCAACTGGAACCCTGTTCCAACTTATCTGGAACAGGATTCCAACTTAGCGGTAACAACACGATAAAAGCTAAAATGCATAAAAGGAGCAAACATATAGCGGGATAAACGCTTATTGACGATTTGGCGTTATGCGGTTGAACAATATGCAAGGTGCATTAAAGTGACATACCCCAAAAATGCCTACACCATATTATGTGTACGCACACGCGAAGCAAGCTTAAATATTCTGATAGTTTATACCTATGTACCAACAGAAAATATTCATGGCTTTTTCGTTGTGGAATTAAAATAAAACACATATCTTTGCATAAAATAGGCTGCATTCGGCAATATGCAAGCAAGCTTGCATTGCGCTCATTTGCACTATCTTTGCATAAAATAGGCTGCGGCTAACTTCAGCTTAGGAAATATGCGAAGGCAGCAGTACAGTAACATTAAAACAGCAAAAACTATGTCTTTTACTAAAATTTGCAACGAGATTTTCAATCAGGCGATACGTGACTACCATGTCACCGACAACATCGACACGCCTATCAATAACCCCTACAAAAGGGAAACGATAGAAAATCGCTTGTATCTAAAATGCTGGATTGACACCGTGCAATGGCATTTTGAAGACATTATACGCGACCCACACATCGATCCCGTGGAGGCTTTGAACCTCAAACGGCGCATCGACCGCTCTAACCAAGACCGCACCGACTTGGTGGAACAGATTGACAGTTACTTCCGCCAGAAGTACGCCAATGTGAAACCGCTGCCCGAAGCACGGCTAAATACAGAGAGTCCGGCATGGGCTGTTGACCGCCTTTCGATTCTCGCGCTGAAGATTTATCACATGCGCGAACAGGTGGAACGTAACGACGTTGATGCCGAACATCGCGAACGCTGCAAAGGTAAGCTGAATATCCTGTTGGAACAGCAGGTAGACCTCTCGGCCGCTATCGACCAATTGCTGGCCGATATTGAGGAAGGGCGCATCTACATGAAGGTGTACCGACAAATGAAGATGTACAACGACCCGGCTACAAACCCCGTATTGTACAAGAAGTAAAGGCCTTCGGGTGCGCATCTGCGCAATGGGCATTTCGCTACCAAGCCAAAAACTAATACCCGCAACAGTGTGAAGACCGAACATATTCTTATCATCCGCTTCTCGGCCATGGGCGATGTAGCCATGACCGTACCTGTGGTGCAAGCCTTGGCAAGGCAATATCCACATCTGCGGATAACGTTTCTAAGCCGTCCCTTTGCACGCCCGTTCTTCGAAGGGCTTGCTCCTAACGTGGGATTTATGGCGGCCGACATCAAAAACGAGTATCGCGGAATTGGCGGACTCAATGCGCTATACAAGCGCATCGTGGCTAAGAATATCACGGCAGTAGCCGACTTGCACGACGTGTTGCGGTCTAGCTACCTGCGATTGCGGTTTAATTTGGCTCGATATCGGGTGGAACATATCGACAAACATCGTTCTGAACGCCAACGGCTAGTGGCTACTACCAACAAGGTGATGAAGCCCTTGCCCACAGCTTTCCAAAACTATGCCGACGTTTTTGCCAAGTTGGGCTATCCTGTGAAGCTGGATTTCACTTCCATCTTCCCACCCCAAGGTGGCAACCTGCGGCTTCTTCCGCCCGAGATAGGTACGAAAAAGGCTTTTCAAGAGTGGATTGGCATTGCGCCTTTTGCCGCTCACAAACAGAAGGTTTACCCGCCCGAGATGCTCGAAAAGGTGATAACGATGATTACGAAGGAACATCCTTCGTGTCGTGTGTTCCTCTTTGGCAAAGGGCCCGACGAAGATCCCATCATCAACGGCATGGTTTCGCGCAACGCGCAGTGTGTTAACGCCTCGGCGGTGCTTAGTGGCATTGCGCAAGAACTAGTGTTGATGAGCCACCTCGACGTGATGGTGAGCATGGATAGTGCCAATATGCACTTTGCCTCGCTGGTTAATACGCCCGTGGTTAGCATTTGGGGGGCAACCCATCCTTATGCAGGCTTTATGGGTTGGGGGCAAAAACCGCTCAACGCCATTCAGATAGAGTTAGGTTGTAGACCATGTAGCATCTTCGGAAACAAGCCTTGCTTGCGTGGAGATTTGGCCTGTTTGCGAAACATTTCGCCCGAAATGGTTTACGAAAAGGTAAAGCGAGTGCTGAACAAACAATAGGGAAAGAACTTGGATAACAAAGTATACCGCGGTATAGAGCCCGATGGGCACGCGCCGTTGGTTGATTTTATAATTTCACAAATACAATTATCATTATAAACAATTAAAGCGAAAAGATTATGAAGAAGTACATTTGCGAGACCTGTGGATGGATTTACGACCCCGCAGTGGGTGATCCCGATGGTGGCATTGAGCCCGGAACGGCTTTCGAAGATATTCCTGAAGATTGGGTTTGCCCCATCTGCGGAGTAGGCAAAGACGATTTCTCGGTTGTAGAAGAATAAAGGTCTTAATATATTATCGCTGTCCGATAAAGGTTATTCTCAAAACAATGGGAGGCTTTTATCGGACAGTTTATTTTAATCGTCAGGTGTTTTATAGGGCTACTTGCGAAAGGGCATGAACCAATTTCTATGCGCAAAACAACCCATGGGTTAAGAACGGGACGTTTGGCATTTAAAGAAGGAGGGCTCAATCACATCAATTCGGCGATTGATAACCATCCTCTTCAGCTTTTTTGGGGGCTTATCGTAGAGCAACGACAATAATAAATCACTTTTACTTCAATAGCCAAAACAATGGGAACCAATTACAGCATTACCGAACAATTTGGAGCAAATCTCGCCGAATTGTTAGCCGAGAAAATCTGCAAGGTATATCCTGAGTTTGACGCAGACCACTTTATACAAGACACCGACAGCAAAACCGTGGGCCAAAGCTATACGCAGCGTGTGGCTACGCTTGCCGAACTGCTAAGAAAATACCTGCCAACAGATTACAAGAAGGCCCTACCCGTTCTCGTGGAGATTTTGGGCGAGGAGAATCCACATGAAACTGGGATGTTCACTAACTACTATTGGATTCTGCCTATTGGTAAATTTGTGCAGGAATATGGCATCGAACATTTCGAACTATCGATGAAAGCCATCGCAGAGATAACCAAAAGAAATACGGGAGAGTATGCCGTGCGACCCTATATCAGGGAATATCCCGAGGCATCACTCAAAATTATCGAGCAATGGGCTAAATCGCCCAACTTTCATTTACGCCGATTGGCCAGCGAAGGACTTCGTCCGAAATTGCCTTGGGCTAGTAAACTGGATACGTTTATAGAAAATCCCGCACCTGTTTTCCGTATCTTGGAATTGCTAAAAGAAGATGAGGTGTTGTTCGTGAAGAAGTCGGTTGCCAACCATCTTACCGATTGGCTCAAAGTAAATAGAGAAGCGGTTGTGCCTTTAATTGAGCGTTGGAAAGCTTCAGAGAACCTGCATACCCAATGGATTATAAAAAGAGCCACTCGCAAAATTCAATAAGCGTGTTTTGCTTCTTTATGTCTCTCTGGGTGTAAGTGCTTCGTTCCAACCTCACTTGTCAGAAGTGATCGTGGCAAATAACAAAGATGGGATAAGTCCTTCAAAACGACTTATCCCATCTTTATTTATCCATTTGTTTTGCTTTTCTTATCAGTCTTGCTCCAATTCTTCAACATACATTCGCCTAAAATGTTTTGCCAGTTCTCGCGGCGTTATGCCTTCATCAAACTGCGACAAAGGTATTCGGCGAAGCGTAGTTACCACAATGTCGCCAGGCGATAGGGTTCGAGCACGCTTATTAAGCATATGACCCGTGCCATAGAGCAACACGGGCACGATGTCTAGCTGAAAACGCTGTGCCAAATAAAATGCGCCTTGATGGAAACGTTGAACTTTGAGCGAGGCCGAACGTGTGCCTTCAGGGAACAACATCACGCTATAACCGCGCTTAACAAGGCTAGCTATGCGCTTCTCGTTGTCTTCTATATTGCGCGTAACTGGTAAATACTCGGCAAAACGTATGGCCACGGCATACAGCGGATTGTACCACACCCACCGCTTGGTAAGTATCACCATACGGGGAGTAAGCGCAAGGATGCAAAGCAGGTCGAGATGGCTTTGGTGGTTACTAACGATGATGGCTGGCCGCATAAAATCTTCGCCCGTAGGATTGTCGAAACGCGTCTTTATACCAGGCAAAAGGCGCAGCAGTGTGCAGGCGATGCGCTGTATAAGGGCATGAAAACCCATGCGTTCTGCTTCGCTTACGCGATGCGATAGGAAATAAACCAACATGCCTATCTGCAAAAAGAACATCAGCACAAAGAGCAACAGCAGTACGCCTGCCGTGCAAACCACACGCAAAATCTTACGCGGAATGGCGTAGACGAAGGTGAAGAAGGTGAGAAAGGTGTTGAGAACGCTGATGCGGGCAAAGTCAACGGCAGGTCGGAAGTGGCTAACGCGTTCTTCGCGGGGCGGATAATGCACGTTGATGGGTATCGAAACGGTGCGCACGTTGTGCCAAGCGGCAAACACCAGCAAAGCTAATTCGCTCTCGTAACGGTTTGTTACCAAGGGCAACCATCGCAGCAAGCGCAGCGGATAGGCACGAAAACCAGTCTGGGTATCGGGTAAACGCCGACCCGTTTGTAACGCAAACCAGAAGTTACTGAACCTATTGGCAAACTTACTTTGCCCATTCATATTGCGATTGTTGGTTTCCGAGAACTTGCCAGCATCAAAACGGTTGCCCACCACTATGGCATTGGGCGCTTGGCGTATAGCTTTGAAGAACAAAGGCAGGTCGGTTGGCGTGTGCTGACCATCTGCATCGATGGTAATGGCATGCGTATAGCCCATGTCTTGCGCCTTTTTGAATGCGCTAAGCAGAGCTGCACCCTTGCCGCGGTTGCGTGGGTGGGTAACAACGCATAGTTCAGAGAAATGCGTTGCTAATAGTTGGGCGGTGTCGTCGGTGCTTCCGTCGTTCACCACGATGATGTTTGGCGTGTATTCGGCCACCCCTTGCACCACGCCAGACAGCGTGGCAGCATTGTTGTAGGTGGGTATTACCACGCACACACGGCTGTTATTCATATACCAAAGATAGTTTGGCAAACACCTGTTCGCCGTTTTTCACTTCGGCCTTCACCAGCCAAGAGTTGGCCTCTTGGCGTATATTGAGGGCGAAAGTGGGGCAAGGCGTAGCCATTGGGGTAAGTGGCGCAAGGTATTTCACGTTCTTGGCACAGGCCAGTTGCAAGGGCTTAGCCGCCACTTCTTCGGCCAATTCGCCCACCATTTGCAGCGTACATGCGCCCGGCGTTATGGGATTGTCGGGGAAATGCGCAGCGTAGATGGCATGACTGGGGTTGAGTCGCACATCGAAAACATGGTTATCGGCATCGTGCGTAGCGTTTTCGATGGTGTAAAAATTATCTTTCAGTTTCATCTGCTGTCGGTTTAAGGGGTTTAAATCGGTAGGTGATGTGGCGTTTAGGGTTTTCGTATGTCAACGAATCGCGTGTAACCAGTTGCGGAACGATTTGTTGCAGGTCGTGGCGCAGCACGCGACGGATATACCATTTGTTGAGCATGGGCACCAGATTATATAGCTTCACCTTGCCGTTGGGCATGCACGCGAAGTCTACCATCTTTAATCCAAACTCGTTAAAGATGGTTCCGCGTGGCTGTTGCTCTACGGTATCAATGATGCAAAGGCCTGTTATGCCCGCCTTTTTGAAGCTTAACTCTACGTCCCAACGTCGGCCTTGGGCCGAAAGCGAAGCGATAGAAAGCCATATAAGAACTATGGAAAGGGTGAGCGTGCGCATGGGTTGATGAATTAGAGGGATGAGATAAATGAGACGAATGGGAACAAAGCCAGGATGCCTAAAACACATAGAATGTCTACAAAGGCTAGGCTACCAAAAGCCCTGGAAAGCATAACATTCCCTTAGATTTTAAATTCCTCGTCGTTCACGGCAACGTTTTTCTTCACCTGATGCAGTTCGATGCGGGTGTTGTCGCCACCCTTTTCGCGCATCTCTACGGTGGTAGCGATGAGCTGTTTGCTGTCGAAGGTGATGACAAGCAGGCTAAACATCTGCTTCATTTCCTTTTTAAGGGGCGTTAGTTGGGCAATCCACTTGTCGCCATCAACAAACATCTGCGTCTTAAACCTTTGCTTATCGCTGAGACATTCGCCCGTAAGACTGCTGAGCATGATAGCCGTTATCTCACGAAACACCTTATTTTTGGCAGCGTCGATCACGTCTTTGCGTTGCGCGCTCTTCATCAACACCTTCGTTCCGTTAAGGATAAAGGTGTATTGGTAGGGCGAAATGTACTGCCAACGCAATTTGGAAGGCTGACTGTAACACATCCTTCCCTTCACAATCATTTTCTGATTCAACATCTTGAGCGTCTTCGTTTGGGTAAACGAACACTGCAAACTCTTCGTTTTCTGCGCTACTTCGCCCACCTTCTGCATCATCTGATCGGCCTTTTCACCGTTTACCGCGGTTTGTGCATGACCTATTAGTGGCACGAAAAGTAATATTATGGATAATATATGGTTCATATCAATTAAATAAATGGCATCATTTACAACCTCAGCCAGCCTCATCCCAGCCTCCTCTTCAAGGTAAGAAGGCTGTGAATTGCCTTGTGATTATATTATTTGACGAGTATTGGCAGCAATAAGTTACATATCAAGGCAAGCATTTGGCTTTACTCCTTAAAGGTGAAAGGGTGAAAAGGTGAAAGGGTGAAAAAATGGCTAACGCCACCTAGACATTTGGCTTAACTCCTTAACTCCTTAACTCCATAACTACTTACTCCTTACTACTTACTCCTTAACTACTTACTCCCTCATCCCTGATAACTCACCATCACCACACCTGCCATGATAAATGCCACACCCAGCCAACGAACCATTGGCACTGTTTCGTGGAAGATAAACACCGCAGCAAGCATACCCATCACATAGCTAAGGCTTATCAAGGGATAGGCCTGACTAAGCGGATAATGCTTCAAAATGTAGAGCCACAGCACCGTTGAAAGGGCATAACATATACCGCAAACAGCAAACCAAACGCAAGTAAGCGCGCGAGCGAAGAACGCCCACGACCATGAGAAAGCGCCAATTTGCTGCAAAGAGAGCTTTAATGTTACCTGTATGGAAGCCAACAGGGCCGACTGCACAAGGGCTAATGCGAGTAATTTGAACATAGTTGCCTAACGTCTTCAAGCGAATTGAGGGTGTATTCCGCCCCATCCGCTTCGTTTGTAAGTACCATCGAGATGGCTATTTGTCCCTCTTCATCATGCCATCCCACCAAAGCCGTTTTCAAATCGCCCAAGGCTATCTGCAACCAAGCATCGGTTAACGCACTTTCCAGCGAGCGTTGGCCATGCGCATAGGTGCTGTTATAGCTGTGGCAATGGGTGTGAATGGCAATAAGGCTACTGATGGTGTTGTGCGTAGAGTGGATGAAATTGGTGGGTTTCAAACTCCCCTCACCATCGTTCGCCAGTTCTCGGAGAAACTTCTCGGTCTCATCTACACAGCCCATAGCCGTACCAGTGATGATGGCTTGCGGCTGTTCGATGCCTGCACGTTTCAAGGTAACAAGCGAAGTGAGCAGCGCACGCCGTAAAACACCACTCAATCGGCGGGACACCAACGGCGGGATACGTGGTAGTTCAGTCTCGGGAATATCAACAAACTGCACCACGGTTTTCACATATACGGGGCGTAACGTTGGCGTTTGAGATGGCTGTTTGCTTGTTGGCAGTGTCGAAAACACCAGTGAAGTGTCGTTACCACCAAAGCCAAACGAGTTGCAAAGCACATGGCGTAGCTGCTGTTCGCGCAGCGTTTGCGCCACGGGAACGATGCCATCGGCCATAGGCTTTTGCCAATTGAGGTTGCTCGGGATAAATCCTTGGCGCATGGCCAACAGACAAATAACGGATTCGATACTGCCCGATGCACTCGTGGTGTGGCCTGTTCGCGATTTGGTAGACGACACAGGGGGCACATTCTCACCGAAAACGCTGCGCAAAGCCACGCTTTCGCTAGCATCGTTGTTGGGTGTTCCCGTGCCGTGAGCATTCACGTAGTCGATGTCGGCAGGCTTTAAGCCCGCCCTTTGCAAGGCTTGCCGCATGGAAAGTACGGCCCCTATCCCATCGTCCGACGAAGCCGTCTGATGGAAAGCGTCGCAAGCGTTGCCCCATCCACTAAGTTCGGCCAAGGCCTCAGCACCGCGTTGGGCGGCATTTTCGGCTGTTTCGAGCACTACGAATGCGGCTCCCTCGCCCAGATTTAGTCCTGCGCGAGTGTCGTCGAAGGGGCGACATGGCTCGCCATCGAGTATCATCAACGATCGGAACCCATTGAAATGGAAGCGCGAAAGACATTCCGTTCCGCCTACAACCATCTGTTTGAAGCGTCCCGAACGCAGTAAGTTTGCCCCCAGAATGAAGGCATTGGCAGCCGACGAACAGGCCGTGCTGCATGTTGTTACGAAACCGAACGGGCCTATATGCTGAACCATCTCCTCGGTAGAACGACCGCAGTCGCCCAGCGAATTACAGCTTTGGGCTGCGTCGAAACGGCGTTCGGCACAGTCCATATCGGCCACCGTGGTGCCCGAAACCAGCGCCACATCCGCCAATTGCTCGCTGCTTATGCCCGCCATGGCCAACGCCTCGCGCAAAGCCAGCGTGCCAAGAAGCATCGTTCGCGAAGTTTGCGCAGTGCAAGGCACACCCAACCGTTGGGCCAAGTCTTCGTTAGAGAGCTTCACTTCGCCCACGGGCATCTGCCTGTGTTGGGTTTCCAAGAAACGAACAGGGGCAATGCCGTTAGTGTCGGCTAACAAAGCGCGCGCCACTTCGGGCGTGTTTGTGCCGATGGCAGATACTATTCCCGTTCCGGTAACAACAATCATTTTGTGCGATTTTTCTCTATATACTCGGCCATGGTGTTTACCGAGGCCAAGATGGCTTTGCCATCAGAGGGGTTGTTCAGGCGAATGCCATATTGTTTTTCCATCAACACGATGAGTTCCAGCGCGTCAATAGAGTCTAATCCCAGTCCGTCGCCGAACAAGGGAGCGGCATCGTCGATGTCTTCGGGCGTCATGTCTTCGAGCGACAAGGCCTCGATGATTTGCTTCTTCAAGGTTTCTTTTAGTTCTTCCATTTTATGTTGTCGTTATGTTTTTGGTGCAAGGGCAGTGCAATGCGCCATTAGGTTTATGCTTGCTTGTTTGCCTTTGCAGGCTATTGGGTGAGGGGTTATTCTCCTTGTTACAAGGATTTAAACGCCCTGCATTCAGTTTTTACTCTTCGCGACCCACTACATATAATGCTATTTGGGCTTCGAAGTGGTCGTCGGCTTCGTATTCCAGCCATCCACCTAGCACGTGTGTTGCCTCCCCATCCATTACTGCCGTCTGCAACAGCGTGTGTATCTGCGCCTCATCGGGTTGCGATGCGATGAAGAAAGCCGTTTCGCCGTACACGTTATGACGTATGGCCAGTTCGCCTGTGGCGATATTTGGCAAGGTGTAGACAAAGTGGGCGGGCGAGGGAAAGAAGTTATCGGCCTGCCGAATGGTGTCTTGATACTTGATGTCGCTTGCCAACGAGCCGCTATTGCCTACGAAAACGATGGCCGTACTATCGGCTAACGCCATGCTCGGTTGCCCCGCTGTTGCCTTGGTAAGCAGTTCGCCTGCCACGAAAGCCAGTCTACTAAGGCCATCCATCTTGTAGAACTTGGGGTAATCGTTGGCCCATTGCTTGTAGATGGCTGTGAGCAGCGCACTGTTAGTGCCATCAACGGGCAGCGCATGGCCATCTATCCACACCCCTTGGGGCGTTATCCGCACGTGGCGGAGTGCCGTAAGCGTGGGCTGCGCATAACTTTCGCCCTGCATTTCGTTGTTATCAGACTCGCTTTTAGCCCATTGCCACCTCATGGCAACATTACATCCACCGAAGCCCGACAGCATTTTAACGAACGAACGCTTGCTGGTGGGCTGCTGTTGAGCACTGATATGCAGGGGCTTACTTACCCCTAACTCGCTGAAACCCATGGTGGGCGGCACTATTCCGTCTTCGATTGCCATCATCGAAAGGATGGTTTCGAGCACGCCAGCTGCGCCCATGGTGTGTCCGTAAATGCCTTTGAAGGCGTTAACCGGTACATCCGAGAGACCTGCACGATGCAAAGCCTTGGCTTCCATCTCGTCGTTGTAGGGCGTGGCAGTGCCGTGCGCACTGACGAAAGCGATGTTCTCGGCATCGTCTACACCCATCGACATCAACGCCCGATAACATCCTTCGCCCTTTTTCGATGGACTTGAGATGTGGTAGGCATCGTTTCTAACGGCTCCACCTTCAATGCGCCATGCGCGTTGGGTTGTTGGTTCAGTGGTCGACAATATCATCGTTGCCGCCGCTTCGCCAAGGTTCAGTCCGTCGCGATAGAGGTCGAAGGGCTTGCAAGGTGCTTGCGAGAAAGCCTTGAACGACTGAAACCCCGACACGATGAAGGCCGATTGTACATCGCAACCACAAACAACGACCTGCCGATAACGCCCTAATTCCAGCAAGTGGTGGGCAAAGAGCAGGGCATGAGCCCCCGAAATGCAGGCGTTGCACACCACATGGGGCGTGTTGGGATTACCCAAAGCGCGGGCAATGGCCTCTGCAGAAGGTGCAATAAGCATGCGTTGGCGTGGTATATGGGGCTGATTGGTGGGCGAAAGCAACTCTACATTGCCTTTTGTTGTGGCGATAACGATGCCCACATCACGGCTGCCAAGGTCTATCTTAACCTGTTCGGCTGCCTGTTTTACGGACAAGACGACGAGCATCTCAAAGCGCGAGAGGGTCAAACCCACATCGCCCACGTGGCTTTTGAAGCGTTCCTCCACGGCGTTATCGTCGAAGAGAGACACCACAAAGCTTTGCGGAAGTCCCCATTTACCCTCGTGGGTAGTCAGTTGGGTACGTCCTTGCAGCACGGCAGCGAAGTTTTCCTCGCTCGTCCAGCCTAAGGGCGACGATATGTTGTGTGCAATGCAATGCGTCATCTCTTATTTATTAAATAGGTGTGCGGTGCTTTTTTCGCGGCGTTTGGGCATCTTCGTCGGCATAAAAACCTACTACCCCACTACTTACTCCTTACCACTTACCTCCTTACTACCTATTCCTTTTACTACTTACTCCTTTACTACTTCCCCTTACTACCTATTTCTTTTACTACTTACTCCTTACTACTTTCCCCTTACTACCTACTTCCTTTACTACTTACTCCTTACCACTTACCTCCTTACTACTCACCTTCCACCGCTCTTGCCACTCTTGATAGAAGGGCGGACGATACCATTCTAGTTGGTATTGCTTATTCATGAAGGCCTGCACGCTGTGTCCTGTGGCCATCAGTGCGTTGTCTTCGGTGCGTCTTATCTCGTAGTCGAACACGATTTTAGCGGCTTCGGTGGGCACGTAGAAGATGTCGATGCGACATTTCATGCCGTAAACGATGGGTTGCCGATACTTAAACGTCAGCTCGACAAGTGGTGCATAGTAGCCATTATCGGCGATGGTGAGGTATTCCAGACCGTATTTGGCCCCGAAAGCCTCGCGTGCATCCTCGAAGTAAAGGGCGTACGAGCCATGCCACACCACGTTCATCGAGTCTACTTCGCTAAACCTTACCTCTATTTCTTTGGATGCTTGAAGGGACATTTTTTCTTTTTTTAGGAGTAAGTAGTAGAGTCGTAGGTAGTGAGCAGCTAAGCCAATAGCGGTGCAGATTTGGAAGTTCTGAGCAGTAGCTTTCGTGAATGATTGGGCTTGTGGGTTGTAAAAGTGACACACGCCAACATAACTGCGGACTAATCTGGTTACTACTCACTACTTATTACTTTCCTCCTTACTACTCCACTACTAATTCCTTACTACTCTACTCCTTTACTACTGATTCTATCAACGCAATCTTTATCTCCGTTGTTGCCACCGTTTCGCCTTCGCATTCCACCTTTGCCGAAGCCAAGGTCATGCCCATCACGTTTTCTTCTACGTGTATGGTGGTTACGAGTTGTTGGCCAACGCGGGGCAGACGGGCAACGCAGAAGTTGCGAATGGCACCGATAAAGCCCAGCTGAACGGGACGATTGAGCACGTATTTATTGTAAAAGCCCAGTCGTGCGGCACAAGTTTGGGCGACGTTCTCTACCAACCCTGCGGCACAAAGACGCCCGTTGTCGCTGAACACGCCATCTTCCGGCACGCGATAGCCACAAACGGTGGTGTCGTTGTCGAAGCTTAGCAAACAGTCTACCATTACAAATGGCGGCTGTTGGGGCAAAAGCTCCCTCACGTTCACGCTTTGTGGGTCGGGCATGTGGTTGTTGTCCATATACTAAAGAAGTTAAACCATTGTTCGGGATGTTGCCTCACCACGCGTTCCAGTTCGTCGGCGTAGGCCTGTGCCAATTGCCTTATACGTTCTTTGCGTGGCAAATGCGAATCGGGTATGGGCAAACGCTTCAACACTGCGTGATAACGCTTGATGCCAGTTTTTACCACCAGCACCACCAGCGTAGGCACATCGCGCTGCGCAATGGTGGCAAACGGACCAAGGGGGAAGAGCGCATCGGCCCCAAAGAAACGGCAAACAACAGCCTTTTCCGAGCCAAACCGTCTGTCGGCAGTCATGCTGAGTATCTGGCCAGTGGTAAGCACCTCGTTAATGGCAAAGAGATGGTTCATCCCATTGCCAACGGGTATCATGCGGATGTTGGTTCGCCCGAACTGTTCTTCTCGGTTTTCCATCACCGTTTCCGTTTCTTGCGCAAACACCAGCATGTGTATGCATTTGCGCTTGGCCACCAACGTGTAGCCGCCCATTTCGTAGTTGCCCACATGGGCACTAAGCATCACGAAGGCATCGTCGCCTTGTTCCAGTTCGTTATACAGTTCGAGGTTCTCGGTGGTGAGGGTAAATGTCTTGCCTGCATAACGTGCAAAGCGGTCAATCATCACCTGCCCGAAGCGATAGTGGTTTTTATAGCTCCACCAAAAAGACTTCAGGGCACTCCATCCAAACCTTTTGCGATAGAACCCGTAGCTAGCCTTGAACCCCTTGCCAAAAAGCATATAGAACGGCACCACTACCGCCACGCCCATATAATAGATGTGGAGGGAGAGGAAGCGAAAGCAATTTATAAGTTGCTGTTGCATCCATCGGTTACCGTCGGTTCTGCCTTGCCATTCCATATGAGCCCTATGCGAATCGCGTTTAGGCGTTGTTCACCTTACTTTCGATATAGTCGCAGAATTGTCCCAGAGTGGTTATGCCAGCCATTTCTTCGGGTTTAATCTTAAATCCGAATTTCTTTTCCACGATAACCACGATGTCAACGAAGTCTAGGCTGTCGATGCCCAGGTCGTCTTTGAGCTTTCCTTCGGGAACAATCTTATCTTCATCAATCTCCAAATCCTCAATGAGGAATTCTCTTACTTTTTCTTCAATTTCTTGTCTTGACATATTTATAGTGTATAATTAATGTTCTTTGTCACCTTGTTTTCAAAACGAATGGCCTCTGAAATGTCGTCTGCCAATAACGCTTTTTTCGTCGACTTATCTGTACAAGCCCTTTTGTACTGTGGCTACAAGCCTTTTGTAGTCGCGCTACAAGTGGTTTGTAGTGGCACTACAAGTCTTTTGTAGTCAGGCTACAAGCGCTTTGTAGTCACCCTACAAGGCACTTGTACTGAATCTTGCACTTGGGTATGGCTCGTCGCTTAATGGTCATTCATTCCCCAAACCTGCGTTTTTTACTGTATGTTGTGCCGACTTAATAACCGCGTTAGCGCATGCATTAGGGAAGCGAAACTTCCAAAATGCTGTGCCCGCGACCTATTCCGTCGTGCGTGGTCACCACTTTCAGACCCGCTTGCGCTATCAACCGAGCCATGTCTTCGCTGTGATACATCTTCGAATTGCCGTTGGCCAAGGCCGTGAAGTAAACACTGGTCATGGTTAGGCATAGGGCTGTGGTTTCGTACTGCTGTCTGTCCCAGAACGTTTCCATAATAAATAGGCGCGTTTTGGGGTTCATCACGGCGGCCGCCTTTTGCAAGATGGCCACTATTTGAGCCTCCGAGAAGCAGTCGAGAAACTGACTCATCCATATCGCATCCCATTCTCCCTTGGGCAGTTCGCTAGCGCTGTCGAGCATGTTAGCGGCATAATCGGCGATGCGTTCTGCCCCCGTCTTACCCGATATGTTCTTTCGCATCATGCCAATTTGGCCCGGAAGGTCTACGATGGTTACGTTAACGTCGGCCGAATGGGCCACGCAGCGCAGTGCAAAGCGACCCGTATTGCCGCCAACGTCCATCAAATGGCGCGGGTTATTGGCGAAAACGATGTTCAAAGCCTCGTCGAACGAGTTGTCGCTATAAAAGTGGTCGAACCCGAACCAACTTTTTTGCACCTCTTCGGGCAGTTTCGAAAGGCCTTCGTAGATGGTGGGCCAATCGCCAAGGGTTTTCAATCCTTCGGGCTTTTCGTTCTTCAAAGCCTCTTCTAAGAAGAACATCCCGCGATAGTTAACATCGTGGTTGAAGTCCATGTTCACGCGTGTAGAATCGTCGGTGAGCAAGAACCAGCCCGTTTTCGACAGCGAGAAGCGGCCCGTTTCTTCTTCAACCAGCACGATACCAGCCGAGAGCGACGCCTCGGTGAGTATCTTGATGGCGTAGGGTGATAGCTTGGTGCGCTGTACTAGTTCGTCTTGCGTAAGTCCGTCTTGGTTGTCGCGCAGCATGTCGAGTATGCCGAACTTCACCATTAGGCGTGAAACCTGAAACACCATTGGTGCCCAAGCAATGAATTGGGCCATGCGTTGGGCTTCGCCAGCCGACATGCGCTCGTGGCTATACCTCTTAGATAATGCGGGAAAGAGATGCATATAATGTACTAAGTATATGAGTTTACTAGTTTATGAGTTTCTGAGTTGAGGCGTAAGTTGATGAGTAAGCCAATTACTTTGTAAGTTCATGGCGCCATGGGTTTGTAAAGAAGCCTGTGGGTCGTTAGGCTCAAGACAGACAACCTTCAAACCTACAAGCGGTAAAACCGAAAGACTCACCCAGCCAAAAGCTTACGAACCTACTTCTGTTTCTTACAAGCCTTCTTGAGACATTTCACCGAACGCGAGGCCAGTTTCTTGAAGATGTCGCGCAAGCGTTTGCTCTCGGTGTGTTGGCTGCCACTGGAAAGATCATCAATGCGAAGTTTGGTAATCTCCTTGTTGCCGTCGTATATCTCCACGTCGCATGCCAAATGGGCATCGCCAGAACCAAAGCCAATTACCACGGCTAGTGCGGTTATGCCCAGATGCAGGCGTTTCATCTTCACAACGAGTCGTAGGGGCGTGCCCTCATCTTTTTCGGCAATGGCTTTAAGACCATCTTTGTTGTCGTTATTCCATTTCTCCACAAACTGGCTCACGCACAATTCCATGTCGCTTGACCAGTCGCGTACGTTCTCTTCGCCTCGCTCTTGCAGGTATTGCATGTAGGGTTTGCCCTCGATATTCAGGTCCGAGTAGTCTACCTCAACCACACATTTGCGGTTATCGTTTACGATGCAGGCATTCCCCCTGATAAAGTTCATGTCGCTGTCGGCCATCGCCTTGGGTGCAAAGGCCAGCATAGCAAGTGCCAAAATAAGATGTTTCATAACGGTAAGTTTAAGTTTAGTGTGTTGCCTATACGCCTTGCGTGTTCGCTGCAGCACTGTTTTACCGAGCGAAACGAGGCGCGTGGCAGGTTATTTCTTAATGATAAGTGCGCTGTTAGTTCCGCCAAAACCGAACGAATTGCTCAATATGGTGTTTACCTGTGTGTCTATACGATGGGTTGCCAACCGTAGTTTGGCCGAGTGTTCGTCGGGGTTTTCGAAGTTGATGTTGGGTGCAACAAATCCGCCTTGCATCATCAAGATGGAGTAAACCACCTCGCTTGCACCCGCCATCCAGCATTCGTGGCCTGTCATTCCTTTGGTAGAGCTAATCCAAGGCATGTGTTCGCCAAACAAACGGTCAAGTGCAATCGCCTCAAACATATCTCCCTGAGGCGTAGATGTGGCGTGAGCATTAACGTAATCGATGTCGGCAGGCGACAAGTTGGCATCGTTCAAGGCTCGCGTCATGGCCGTAACCGAGCCCTCGTCGCTAGGTTGCGATATGCCGCCACCATTGCTTGAGAAGCCGTAACCCACCACTTCGCACAATATCGTAGCACCTCGTGCCGCGGCATGGTCGTAATCTTCAAGCACCAATGCTGCTGCGCCACCACTCGGAATCAGTCCATCGCGGTCGCGATCGAAGGGTCGTGAGGCGCGTTGTGGGTCGTCCATGCGCTTCGAAAAAGCGCCAAGGGCATCGAAGGTGGCCATCGAATAGACGTTCACCTCTTGTGCACCACCGCATAGCACCATGCTTTGCAGACCCTGCTTGATCATCATATAGCCCAGTCCGATAGAGTGGCTGCCACTGGCACATGCCGCACTAACGGTGAAATTGATGCCTCGCAAGTGGAAGATGGTGCTTAGGTTCATGGTCACCGTTGAGTTCATGGCTTGGAAGATGTAGCCCGAGCCCAGCAATTGCGAGTCGTGTTTCTCGCTCATGATGGCTGCCGCCTCGATAACAGGTGTTGAAGAAGAGTCGTTTCCGAAAATGCAGCCCACCTCGTTAGCCAGCAAATAGTCGTCGTTGATACCCGCCATGGCGAATGCTTCACGACTAGCCATGAAGGCATATTCGCCTTCTTCGGCCATTCCGGTGCGCATACGACGGTCTAGCAAGCCCTTCAATACAGGGCGTTCCACGATAGCCGTCAGCGCACTTTGATAGCCGTAGGTAAGTCGGTTCTCATCTATTCCGATGCCCGATTGCCCCGCCCGTAGCGCAGCCATTGTCTCTTCGGTATTCTTTCCCAAGCATCCCCAAACGCCGATGCCTGTTATTGCTACTCTTTTTTGCATGTTGTCTTTTTTTAGGAGTTAAGAAGTAAGGAGTTAAGGAGTTAAGCCAAATGTTTTGGGATTTTCTCGCAGCTCCTATCGTAGGGGGTTAAGTCAAACATGTTGTGACTTTCTTGTAGTTCTTATCTAGGAGTTAAACCAAACGCATTGCTGGCTTTAAGATAGGAGCTTAATGTTTGGAATGAATGCCATTGCTTGTTGTCGTCGATGCGCCAACAAAGCATTTGGCTTAACTCCTTAACTCCTTACTTCTTAACTCCTTGATAAATTACAATCCTCCCGTAATGGCGATGGTTTCGCCCGTTATATATGCGGCCTCGTCTGATGTGAGGAAAGCCACCAATGCGGCAACCTCTTCGGCCTTTCCGAAACGTTTCATGGGAACCAATTTCTTCAGTTCACCTTGGTCTAGGTCGCCTGTCATGTCGCTTTCGATAAATCCAGGCGCCACGGCATTTACCGTAACCTTGCGTGCGGCCACCTCTTGTGCCAGAGCTTTTGTGGCTCCGATGAGTGCCGCCTTTGCTGCCGAGTAGTTCACTTGACCAGCCATTCCTTTAAGTCCCGACACCGATGAGATGTTCACAATGCGGCCATGGCGATGCGTGAGCATGTCTTTCAGTAGGCGACGCGTTAGATGAAAAAAAGCGTTGAGCGATGTTTGCAACACGCTGTTCCACTCTTCGTTCTGCATAAACACCATGAGGTTGTCGCGACGAATACCTGCATTGTTCACCAATACGTCGATATACTCCTCGGGATGTCGTTGTTGCCATTCCTCCACAGCTTGTTCTATGGCTTCGGGTTGGCCCACATCAAATCGCAACAGCTCTGCTTGGCCACCCTCGGCAACGATTTGTTCGAGCGTCTGTTTTGCTGCTTCGTCGTTGTTGAGGTAGTTAATTACCACCGCATAACCTTGTTTCGCCAACTTGATAGCTATGGCTCGCCCGATTCCGCGCGACCCTCCTGTTATCAATGCATATTTCATCTAATGTTCCTTTTCAGTTTGTTTGTTGGACTAATAAGTCCCTTTTTAACATGCAAAGTTACGTATATTTTCGCTAAACGTTCCACTATTTGCGTTTATTATTAGATTTTAGGGATGTAAGTTGGATGTATTAGACCTAGGAAATAAGTGGCTGAAAAAGAAATGGTAGCGAAGAAACGGCAAAGGTTTATGGGCTAGACAACGAGGCATACACCTCTTTTATATATGGGGTATGCTATAACTCGCTTGCTCAAGAATAAACTCCTTTTCTCGGTCAGCCTGTCAAGGGGTTCTTGATAATGGTGTCTTTCTAATTCATTTTTAACGTCAGTTTGAGATAACAAACTGCTCTTAATAACCCATGTACTTGTTGGTGACCTTGAGCTATCTACCGCGTAGCGGTTGGTCTGTTGGAAGGGCAGGGTTGGGAGCCAAAGCGACCT
>ERZ773010.79-NODE-79-length-74653-cov-51.115352_pt1 | contig 74653 bp, 76 predicted proteins | sample MGYA00580842_ERZ773010 | MGnify/ENA primary metagenome ERZ773010 (study PRJEB29015, sample SAMEA2737982) | human oral metagenome | biome: human oral; feature: human-associated habitat; material: dental | place: China | collected 2107 ... | reverse complement strand
CCGAACACAGAAGTTAAGCTCTTTAGCGTCGAATGTAGTTGGGCTTACGCCCTGCAAGACTAGAACGTTGCCAGGCGATTTTGGAGGTTTAGCTCAGCTGGGAGAGCACTTGCCTTACAAGCAAGGGGTCAGCGGTTCGATCCCGTTAACCTCCACCATTTATGCCGGCCTAGCTCAGTTGGTAGAGCAACTGACTTGTAATCAGTAGGTCGGGGGTTCAAGTCCTCTGGCCGGCACCATTTAAATTTAGAGCCATTAGCTCAGTTGGTAGAGCATTTGACTTTTAATCAAAGGGTCGAAGGTTCGAGTCCTTCATGGCTCACCATTCTTTTGCGGGTGTGGCGGAATTGGCAGACGCACTAGACTTAGGATCTAGCGCCTCACGGCGTGGGGGTTCGACTCCCTTCACCCGCACCATTCTAATATTCGCGAAAGTAGTTCAGGGGTAGAACATCACCTTGCCAAGGTGAGGGTCGCGGGTTCAAATCCCGTCTTTCGCTCCAATAGTTAATATAGTGCCGGGGTGGCGGAACTGGCAGACGCACAGGACTTAAAATCCTGCGGTAGCAATACCGTACCGGTTCGATTCCGGTCCTCGGCACCATTATATTAGCGCCCATAGCTCAATTGGATAGAGCGTTTGACTACGGATCAAAAGGTTAGGGGTTCGACTCCTCTTGGGCGCGCCATTTAAAAACCTCGGGAAGTAGCTCAGCTTGGTAGAGCACTTGGTTTGGGACCAAGGGGTCGCAGGTTCGAATCCTGTCTTCCCGACCATTGAAAATAATTTATTATGGGGCCTTAGCTCAGCTGGGAGAGCGCCTGCTTTGCACGCAGGAGGTCAGCGGTTCGATCCCGCTAGGCTCCACCATTTTAAATTGAATTTAAGCCTTTATTGGCGGCGTAGCTCAGCTGGCTAGAGCGTACGGTTCATACCCGTAAGGTCGGGGGTTCGATCCCCTCTGCCGCCACCAATAATGTTTAGTGAATTCTAAAGGAACACGGACTCTTAGCTCAGTTGGTTAGAGCTATCGGCTCATAACCGATCGGTCGCAGGTTCGAGTCCTGCAGAGTCCACCATATTAAGGAGGAATACCCAAGTCCGGCTGAAGGGATCGGTCTTGAAAACCGACAGGAGTGTAAAAGCTCGCAGGGGTTCGAATCCCCTTTCCTCCTCCATTTTTATTATCGCGGGATGGAGCAGTCTGGCAGCTCGTTGGGCTCATAACCCAAAGGTCGATGGTTCAAATCCATCTCCCGCAATTTTTTGATGTAGGTCCCGTGGTGTAGCGGTTATCACGCCTGCCTGTCACGCAGGAGATCGCGGGTTCGATTCCCGTCGGGACCGCCATTTTTTTATGTAAAAATTAATATCGCCTCGATAGCTCAGTTGGTAGAGCAATGGATTGAAGCTCCATGTGTCGGCAGTTCGACTCTGTCTCGAGGCACCATGTTGCCGGCCTAGCTCAGTTGGTAGAGCAACTGACTTGTAATCAGTAGGTCGGGGGTTCAAGTCCTCTGGCCGGCATTTTTTTATATAGGGAAGATAGCGAAGAGGCTAAACGCGGCGGACTGTAAATCCGCTCCTTAGGGTTCAGTGGTTCGAATCCACTTCTTCCCACCATTTAGGGACGTAGTTTAACGGTAGAACAAAGGTCTCCAAAACCTTTGGTGTGGGTTCGATTCCTGCCGTCCCTGTTTAGAGTGATGTAATCTTTTAGAATTACATCTTTTTTTATTCAATAAATTATATTTTTAAAATTAAATATAAGTCCGCATTGTAGTCAAGGAGAATAAATAACCTCTCCTTGACTATTTTTATTACCTTGAAATTTTAGTGATTTAGGGAAATAAACCTAAGAATGCAATGTAATTAAGCCTTAGTAGATAAAATTTATTGGGAAATATTTTTGACAAACTAACATATATGTGATATTGTATTAGTGTAATGTTTACTAATAGGAGGTAAAATATGATAGAAAGTGTAAAACCATTTAGTAAATTATATGATTTGACACAGAGAGCTGAAAAAGTTGGTATTTCAGATGATGATGTCTTACGTGAAATATTAGTAGATAAAATAGTACCAAATAAATACCAACCACGACATGAATTTACAGAAGAAAAAATAAAAGAACTAGCAGAATCTATTAAACAAAATGGCTTATTACAGTCTATTACGGTTAGGGATATAGGGAATGGATTTTATGAGTTAATAGCTGGCGAACGTCGTCTTCGTGCTATAAAATACTTACAACACGCGACTACTAAAGCAATAGTAAAAGAATTAACAGAAGAACAAATGGCAACACTAGCGCTTATTGAAAATATTCAACGAGAAGAGTTAACGCCAATAGAAGAGGCACACGCTTATCAAGAGTTATTACGTATAAATAAATTAACACAAGATGAACTTGCTAAATCATTAGGAAAAACTCAGGCGACAGTTGCTAACAAACTACGTTTATTAAAATTAAGTAAAAAAGTAATAGAAGCAATTAATTCGAAAAAGATAACAGAACGTCACGGTCGAGCAATGGTAAAACTAGATGAATCTGCTCAAGAAAAGATTTTATCACAAATTTTATCACAAAATTTAAATGTTTCACAAACAGAAGAAAAAATAGATACATATTTAAAAATAAAGAAAGATGTTAAACCTGTATCTGCAAATGCTAATTATGACGCACAGAAATTAGTAATTAAATTAACAAAAGAAATAGCAAAATTAGAAGAAAAATATGGAATAGATTTAAATAAAGAGGAAGAAGAGAATATGGAAAATATAGTTATAAAAGTAACTATTCCTCGTTATTTGAAGAAAGAGGAGAACGATGAAAATTTTAGCGATATGTAACCAAAAAGGTGGAGTAGGTAAAACTACGACTTCAATAAATTTAGCAGCATCTTTAGCACATCTTAAAAAGAAAGTGTTGCTTATAGATACTGATCCACAAGCGAATGCTACTAGTGGGGTTGGAATAGATAAGGCAGGCCTGGAACAATCTATCTATAATATTTTAGTAGACGAAGTTGATATTAATAATGTTATTATAAAAACTGCTTATGAGAATTTAGATATTGTGCCTTCGAGTATTGCTTTAGCAGGTGCGGAGGTAGAATTAGTATCTGCGATTAGCCGCGAACAACGCATGAAAAATGCAATAGCGGATATAAAAGAAAAATACGACTACATAATAATAGATTGTCCACCATCATTAGGATTAATCACTTTAAATTCACTTACGGCTGCTGATGGGGTTATTATCCCTGTTCAAACAGAGTATTATGCTCTTGAAGGTCTTAGCCAATTGATGAATACATTTAATATAGTTCGTAAACATCTTAATTCTAGATTAGATATATTTGGAGTATTGCTTACAATGACAGATAGCCGCACAAATATTTCTAATCAAGTAGGCGAGCAAGTGCGTGAGCATTTCAAAGGAAAAGCATTCGAAACAGTTATCTCTAGAACTGTTCGTCTAAGTGAAGCGCCGAGTTTTGGGGAACCAATTATAGAATATGCAAAAAATTCTAATGGAGCAAAACAATATTTATCATTAGCTAAAGAGGTGATTGAACGTGGCTAAAAAGTTAGGAAAAGGATTGGGACGTGGACTAGATGCTATTTTTGCTACTGAGCATATAGAGTTAGTAGAAGATAGTGATAAAGTAGTGGATATTCCTCTGGAAGAAATCAAAAAAAATCCATATCAACCACGTACAGTTTTCAACGAAGAAAAATTAAATGAATTAAAAGAATCTATTGAAAAGAATGGATTATTACAGCCGATAGTTGTTAAAAAAGCAGTAAAAGGATATTATATTATTGCTGGAGAACGACGTTTCCGTGCTTATGAGCTTTTAGGTAAGAAAACTATACCGGCTATTATAAAAGAGATGAGCGACGAAGAGATGATGATTTTTGCCGTTCTAGAAAATTTACAACGTGAAGATTTATCGTCGTTAGAAGAAGCAGAAAGTTATAAAAATCTAATGGACAAGATGGACCTTACTCAAGAAGAGCTTGCTAAAAAACTTGGGAAAAGCCGTCCATATATAGCTAATAGCCTACGCCTTTTAAAATTACCAGTAGAGATAAAAACAGAGCTTGAAAAAGGTATAATTAGCGCTGCGCATGCAAGAACATTATTAGCGCTTAAAACTAAAAAGGCTATGATTGAAGTATGTAATCGCGTTAAAGAACGTCAAATGTCTGTTCGTGAGTTAGAAGAGTATATTAATAATCTTACTAAACCGAAAACGACTAAAAAAGTAAAAGAGAAAGATATTTTTATAGAAGAACAAGAAAATATCTTAAAAAAACGCCTTGGAACAGCTGTTACGATTAAACAAAATCGTAATAAGAAAGGTAAAATAGAAATAGAATTTAAAGATAATGATGAATTCGAAAGAATTATAGCACTATTTAAGGACTAGCGTATGAATTTTATTAATGAAAAAATTTTAAAAATATTCAATAATGTTGATCTTTGGATTAAGCTTTTAGAAAAAGCACTATTAATAATTGCGATAATTATAGTGGCAACTATAGGTGTGAAAATCCTAAACAAAATTATAGATTATGTAATGACAACAAAAGATAATGCTAATAAAAAATTCAACATTAAGTTTAATGAAAAAAGGTCAGAAACTCTGCATAAACTTGTAAAAAGTGCAGTTAGATATACTATTTACTTTATCGCTTTCTTCCAAATTTTAGCAACTGTAGGAGTGAATACAACTAGTATAGTTGCAAGTGCAGGGATAGCTTCTGTTGCCATTGGTTTTGGTGCGCAAAATTTAGTAAAAGATATTATTTCTGGATTTTTTATAATTCTTGAAGGACAGTTTGATGTTGGAGATAATGTAAAAATTTATAATCAAGCGGCATTTATTGCTGAAGGGAGTGTCCTTTCTCTTGGGCTACGCTCGACAAAAATTCGCTCTAAAGGTGGAGAGATTTATTTTATTCCTAATGGTACAATTAATCAAGTTATCAATTATTCTTTAACATATAATCTAGCAATCTGTGAGTTTCCAATTAATATAGAAACAACAATAGAGGATTTAGAAAATGAAGTACAATCTATCCTAGATTCTAATAATAATAATGATGTGTATAAATCTTATTTATACAAACATGATAAGTTAAGGCTAGATGCAATTGACAAGATAGAGGACAATATAGCTTATATAACAATTGTCGGTAAGGCGAAAGCAGGAAAAAATTCAAGAATAGAAACTATGTTGCGCCGAGATTTTTACAATGTTTTTAAAGATAGGCTTAAAGGAAAAGATGAGAAATAGGAGGAAAGAAGTATGGATTATGGCTTAGGTGATATAGTAGAGATGAAAAAGCAACATCCATGCGGTACAAATAGATGGGAAATCACACGCATGGGAGCAGATATTAAAATAAAATGTCTAAAGTGTGATAATAATATTATGATGCCAAGACGAGAGTTCAATAAAAAAATTAAAAAAATAATTGAGAAAAAATCAGAATAGATTTTTAGAAATGAACAACTTAGTTAATAAAGCTAGGTTGTTTATTTTTTTAATTTAGGATAATTATTCCTGTGTCTTCATAAAAATCAACTTTTAAGTAAACTTTAATTATAGGTTAAAGTATATGTAAAGTAGCAATACTATAATATAATTATACCAAAACTTAATAATATTTTTTTTCATAATATATGGCTCGCCAATTGGCGAGCCGTTCTCCTTTTTTAGACACCTTAATTAAATGCTTTTTATTAATCTTACTTCAATTCCATTAGGATCTTCTATAAATATAGCATCATTAGTTTCTTTTCTTATAGTAGTATTAGTTGCTTTAATATTTTGAATAAGCTTTAGATATTCATCTTTATCTGTTACGATAATTTCGAAATAAGCTAATCCAGGAAAATCTTTTTGTCTATCATTCAAGTTATTACCTGCCCAATTATTTACAGCAAGATGATGGTGGTAATCTCCATGCGCAATCCAGCTTGCAGAGGGCACTGTGAATTTATCTAAAAAGTTTAAAATACTTTGATAAAATACAGATGATATTTTGGAATCACGAACACTTAGATGAATGTGGCCGATAATAGTATTAGCAGATAATTCGTATGGTGTAATATCTTTAGAGATATCAAGTAAATGGTCTGCGTCTAATCTCTCGGTAATACCGATAATAGTTCCATCAGGACGTCTATCCCAAAAACTTTCGTCTTTATCGTAATATACTTCAATGCCGTTTCCTTCAATATCACTCAAATAAATAGCATTAGAGTAACCGTGATCAGCGCCTCCTTCCAGCCTAGTTTTTGATGTTACAAAATGTTTAAGGATATCGGCTAAATCTTGTTCAGTTGGAACTAAATATGCGATATGATATAGACCATACGAATGCACAAACTTATGAGAAGTTTTTTGAAGTTTAAGAAGCGGAGTTTTGCTTGAAGTACCTAAAAGAACGAAGTCCTTATCTTCATCCAACACCGTCATTCCCATTATATGTCTATAAAAATTAGTTTGTTTTTCTAAATCTTGAACATTAAGACTTGCAATACCAAGTTTAATATTTGAGTTGTAGTTTTTCATTATTATATACCTTCCTAGTAATTTATTTATTAAATATAGTTATATCTTACATATAGTTTACATATAGAACTATATTTTGTAAAGTACGCAATTTTAGAATAGTTAGTATCATTTTAGATACTAATGGATAAAATTAATTATAATTTGCAAAAAATAATTCAAATAATATAATATTAAATGCTAAGTTATAGTTTTTATGTTATAATATGATAGTTGAGTAGGTGAAGGCCTAAAAATTTAGAAAAATAAAGAAGATTTGTTTTTCGTATATATAAATAATAAAGAGAAAAGGAGTGATTATTACTATGGCATTAACAGCCGGAATAGTAGGATTACCAAACGTAGGGAAAAGTACACTTTTCAATGCAATAACAAAAGCAGGAGCCCTAGCAGCAAACTATCCATTCGCAACAATTGATCCAAATGTTGGGATTGTAGAAGTACCGGATCATAGATTAAATAAATTAACAGAATTAGTAGAACCGAAAAAAACAGTACCGACATCATTTGAATTTACTGATATTGCAGGTATCGTAAAAGGTGCGTCAAAAGGTGAAGGACTAGGAAATAAATTTTTAAGTCATATCCGAGAAGTAGATGCAATTTGTCAAGTTGTTAGATGTTTTGAAGATGAAAATATTACACACGTTGCGGGTGGTGTAGATCCATTATATGATATTGAAGTAATTAACTTAGAGTTGATTTTAGCTGACCTTGAAAGTGTAGAAAAACGCATAGGACGTGTAGAAAAGCAAGCTAAACAAAAAGATAAAGACGCTATGGCTGAGTTTGGAGTATTATCAAAAGTGCGTGATATTCTTAAAGAAGAAAAACCAGCGCGTCTTTTAGAATTAGATAAAGAAGAACAAAAAATTGCTAAAAACCTACACCTATTAACTATGAAGCCGATGCTTTATGTAGCAAACGTTAGTGAAGATGATTTGCTAGACGTTGATGCAAACAAACACGTAGCAAGTGTTCGTGAATTTGCAGCAAATGAAGGAAGCCAAGTAATTGTAGTTTGTGCGAAAATCGAAGAAGAAATGGCGTCGTTAGAAGACGAAGAAAAAGCAATGTTCTTAGAAGAATTGGGAATTGATGAAAGTGGTCTTGATAAACTTATCAAAGCAAGTTATAGTTTATTAGGTCTTGCGACATACTTTACTGCAGGTGTTCAAGAAGTACGTGCTTGGACTTTCAAAAAAGGAATGTTAGCTCCAGAATGTGCTGGGATTATTCACTCTGACTTTGAGCGTGGGTTTATCCGTGCAGAAACTGTAAGTTATGACGACCTATTAGAATATGGAAGCATGGTAAAAGCAAAAGAAGCTGGACGTGTTCGTCTTGAAGGGAAAGAATACGAAGTTAAAGATGGCGATATAATGCTATTTAGATTTAATGTATAGGAAAAATAATCAGAGTCTAGATAATATCTAGGCTCTTTTTTATTGCTTTACTGAATATGTTTTGTGATATAATATAAAAAGAACTAGAGAAAAACTTTAGAGAAGAGGGATTAGTATGTTTTTACGTTTTTTCCATAATCCGTTACTTTTAGCGAAGTTAACTTGGTATGAGTATTTGATAAAAGGAAATAAGAAGCAAAGCACGGTTGAATACAAAATAAAAAGAATTATTCAAGACGTTACAGGTGAGAAAATAGATGATATAGTAGTCTATAATTGTGGTCTATCGACTCCCAAACTTGCAAAAAATGGTTTTCAAGCAACAGCTATTTATTTGGAGAAGTACAATGAACTTTTGGTAATTTTTCGAGGGACTGAGCTTGATGATATGAGTGATTGGTTTTACAATTATACAGGAATAGTTTCAGGAGAGAATACTAGTCAGATTGAATCTGCATTTGCATTTTTAAAGTTTCTTAAGAAAAAGATAGTTAATTTTGATACATGCTATAAAGTGGCAGCTGGTCATTCTTTAGGTGGACATTTAGCTATAACTGTAGAATTATTAAGAAAGACTTTCCAGCGAGTTTATACTTATAATACGGCGTTACCACAATTAAAACAGCTGCGTAAATACGATAAAAAGTATAATAAGCAGTTAGAAGCATACTTTTTAGAAAAAGATTTAGAAGAAACAAATAAACTTCAAGAATTTACCGAGAATTATTATGCTAAAGATGCACATCATATTTATAATTATTTAAGAAAAAATGATTTTGTTCAATCGCTAAATATGACAGTAGGGACATTTAATGTAGGAAAAACTATAGAATTTCCTCCGATTTTAAAAACATTTGTTCCTCCAGAAGATTTTTTAACCGAAGAAGATACATACGAATTGGATAGAATTTTTGGAGATTTTTATAATAGGTTATTAGAAAAAGGATTTACTCCAGATTTAGTAAAGGAAAAGGACAAAGAAATTGCTGATGAATTTGTTGCATTTTTAATTTCTGAGATAAAAGAGCCTATACAAAATCAGGTAACAAGCTTGCGTCGTTGGACCAATAAAGAAGAAGGAAATGAGAATATAAAAAAAGCGTATCGTACTTTTAAGGCGGTGTATAATTATATGTTATACCTTGCCCATTCTGGCATTATTTTAGAGGATGTTATAAATAATGAAGGTGGAAAGAGAGCTCAATCAATGTTTGAAGAAGCTTTAGGTGATGGTGCGGTAACTAGCTTTAAGAAATTAATAAAACCACTGCAAGAATTTTATACGTTAACCAAAGCAATATATACAATAACTCATGCGAAAGAGTTAGATGATATTGAAGGTTGGGCAGAAGTTGCTGATGCACATGATTTAACAGCTATGTATGATGTATTAGAAGGATAGAAGTAAAAAAGAAAGACCTATAAAGTCTTTCTTTTTTATATTTTATAATGTATAAAGAACAGATTAGTCATCAGAGTCGTCATGAGATGAATGACTATGAGACTCTTCATTCTTATCTTTATCTTTATCATCTTTGTCTTTGTTATTTTTTTCCATAATAGATTTTGGCTCTCCAAATGTTAAATCTTTATCAATGTTAAATCCTAGTTTTGCAAGAGTTTTTTCCTTAGTTAATTCCACAAAACCATTAGGAATCATATCAGATACAGAACCTTTTGCGTTATTGTAAGGATTTATAGAAAAATCTATTACAGAATTTGGTCTAGTGAAGGCTACATCTGGAGATACCAATTTGCTATCATAACTATAAATAGCGTTCATTATAGCAGCCCAAGATCTATGAGCATAGTCATAACTTGGCACAGTAGCTGGTTTATCATAACCATTCCAAACACCGACGGTAATATTTTTTGTACCACCAACAACCCAAAGATCTTTATAATACTCAGAAGTTCCTGTTTTTACAAATAAGTTTTTACTGCTGAAGTTAAGTTGTTTAGCTATATCCGCAGAAGTTCCATAACTTGCATTAATTACATCATTAAGCATATTTAAAATTAAGTAACTTGTAGAATCATTATAAACACGAATAGGTGTGTGATTAGCTTGATAGATTATTTCATTATCATTGTTGCGAATTTCTTCTATGATATAGGCTTTTTTGTGTTCTCCCATATTGGCAAATGTAGAGAAACCACTAGTATTTTCCATTACAGAAACACCATAACTCATCCCACCAATAGAAGCAGCAAGAGATGTATGATCTGTTTCTGTCATACCTTTGAATTCCATTTTTTCAAGATACTCTTTTACAGGATCTTCATTTACAAAAGCTGAATATAATCTAATTGTTGATAAGTTAAGTGATTGAGCAAGTGCTTTTCTTGCAGAAATATAACCATATTCAGTTCTTGTAAAGTTTTCTGGTGTCCAGCCGTAATAATTAAATCGTTTATCTAGGATAGTTGAATTTGGAGTAATATACCCTTTATCAATAGCAGGTCCATAAACCAATAGTGGTTTGATTGAAGAACCTGGAGAGCGTTTAGTACGAGTAGCATGATTTAGCTGTTGTTTTTTATAATTCATTCCACCGATAAAGGCCAAGACTTTACCAGTATCATTTTCTATAACTGAAGCACCAATTTCTAATGGATATGTTGAACCATTTTGATAAGATGCTGGATAGCTTTCAAATTGTTTTTTTGTTTCTTGAAGTTTATTATAAAGCTTTTTATCTAAGGTTGTTTTTACTTTATAGCCACCTGTAATAAATTTTGTTTTACTTTTTTCGATTAATTCTGTTCGATAAGTAGCGTTATTTCTAAATTGTTGGAGTCTATTATTTTTAATTGCTGTTTGTTCAGCTAAGATTTCTGCAACAGATGCTGTTACTTCGTCACGAATATAAGGATATTCGGTATATTCTTCAACTTTTTGTTTAGTAAAAGATCCTTTAATGTCAAAGTCAAGAGCCTCTTTATATTGAGAAGAATTGATAAAGTTATTTGCCTTCATTCGTGATAGAACATATTTTTGACGCTCTATACCAGCTTGTAGTTCTTCATCTGGCCTAATATTACCTGCATTATCAAATGGAGTATATCTGTATGGTGATTGAACAAAACCTACAAGATAAGCTGCCTGAGCAACATTTAAATCTTTAGCATGAAGGCCGAAAACGCCTTGCGCAGCAGTTTCTATCCCACTAATATTTTGACCTAAACTATTCTTCCCAAAAGAAGCAACATTTAAGTAGTTTTCAAGAATTTCTTTTTTAGAAAAGTGATTATCAACCCTTAGGGCTAATAAAATTTCCTTCGCTTTTCTTTCATAAGAACGAGAGTTGTCTAACAATTGATTTTTAACAAGCTGCTGTGTTATTGTACTTCCCCCGCTAGTGTGAGCGCCAGTAACTTCACTGTAAACAGCGCGGATTAATCCGAATATTTCTACACCATTGTTAGAGTAAAAATCAGAGTCCTCACTAGCAATAGTCGCATTTTTAACATTTTCACCTAAGTCTTCATAATTTACAGTTTTTCTAATAAGCTCAGAGTTAAGGGTACCTAATTTTTCACCAGTACCGAAATAAACTTCGCTATTTTTACTAATATTATTGATCTGTTCTTTCATTTCTTTTTGATCTAAAACGGGCTGATCTTTGACTAATCCACCGACAAAACCAAGAGCTATCCCAGCTCCAAAGCTAATGAAAATAGCAAGTATTAATAAAAAAATCCTAAGAAATGAAGTTCTAATCTTCTTTTTTTTCATAGAAATCCCCTTGGTTACATATTTTACTACATTATATCATATTTTTGAGAAAACTCTAAATTAAATCATAATAATGATAAAGTTTTATAGTTAAAAAATAGTGAAAAACTATCAAAGAAATAGCTAAATTGTGATATAATGGAAACATACGTATGAAAGAAAACAAGGAGGTTAGCATGAGTAACTTGTTAGAAGAACTAAAATATAGAGATTTAGTATATCAACAAACTGATGAAGAAGGAATAAAAAAATTATTAGAAACGGAAAGTGTATCTATTTATTGTGGAACAGACCCTACTGGAGATTCTCTTCATGTTGGGCATTTATTACCGTTTTTAACATTAAAAAGATTTGCGAGATATGGACACAAGCCAGTAGTTTTAGTTGGGGGAGGAACTGGAATTATTGGGGACCCTTCAGGACGTAGTGAAGAACGTCAATTACAAAGTTTAGAAACTATTGCAGAAAATGCTAAAAAATTAGAAAATCAACTGCGTAATATTTTCAGAGGAGATGAAAATATCGAGTTTGTAAATAATGGCGATTGGTTAGGGAAAATGTCTATGATCGAGTTTTTACGCGATTATGGAAAACTAATCAACGTTAATTATATGTTGGCAAAAGACTCTGTATCAAGTCGTTTAGAAAACGGATTGTCATTTACAGAATTTAGTTATACATTATTACAAGGTATTGACTACGCTTATCTTAATGAACATCATGGAGTAAAAATGCAACTTGGTGGATCGGATCAATGGGGGAACATTACTACAGGGCTAGAAATTATGCGTAAACTTCGTGGTGATGTAGAAGCGTATGGATTTACTATTCCATTAATGCTAAAATCAGATGGAACAAAATTTGGAAAATCAACAGGTGGAGCAGTATGGTTAGACCCAGAAAAAACAACACCTTATGAGTTTTATCAATTCTGGTTCAATACAGCTGATAATGACACAATCTCAGCGATTAAAAAATTCACATTCTTAGAAAAAGAAGAAATCGAGAAATTAGAAGAAAGCTTGGCAAAAGATCCACACTTACGTCTTGCCCAAAAAGCTCTAGCAGAAGAGTTAGTAAAAATAGTACACGGAGAAGCGGCTTTAGAGAGTGCATTAAATATCACTAAAGCATTATTCTCTGGAAATATTAAAGAACTAACTCTTGATGAATTAAAAGTAGCTGTAAAAGGTATGCCAAAAGCTCAATTACCAAAAGAAGATATTAACATTGTAGATTTTCTAGTTGAAAGTGGTGTAGTTACTTCTAAACGTCAAGCGCGTGAAGATGTAAAAAACGGAGCAATTTCTATAAATGGGGATAAAGTTACTGATTTAGCTTTCACAATAGATAGCAGCTCACGTCTTGAAGATAGTTTTACAGTTGTAAGACGTGGTAAGAAAAATTACAAATTGGTAGAGTACAAATAATATTAAGTAAATATACAAATCATTAAAAGGGGAACGAAAAATGAATTTAAAAGAAGTTGTTGGTAAAGAAGCTGTTAATTATGTGAAGGATGGTATGATAGTAGGTCTTGGGACAGGTTCTACTGTATTTTACTTTGTTCATGCGTTAGCTGAAAAAGTAAAAGAAGGTTTGAATATAGAGATGGTATCAACATCGATTCAAACGGTGGAACTAGCAAAAAGCTTGGGTCTTGTTATTAAGGAATTAGAAGAAATAGATCATATCGATCTTGCTGTTGATGGTGTAGATGAGATTGATAAAAACTTCAATGCGATAAAAGGTGGTGGAGCTGCACTATTTAGAGAAAAAATAGTTGCGGATATCGCCGAAAAAATAGTCTGGATTTTTGATGAAAGTAAAGATGTAGAAAAATTGGGGAACTTTAATCTACCTGTAGAAATTTTACCATTTGGATATAGCCATACTATTAGAAAAATGGAAAAATTAGGACTAAATCCAGTATTACGCCTAAAAGATGGGAAAACTTTGGTAACTGACAACCATAATTATATTGTAGATTTACATCTAGGTTATGGTTTTGATATAGATGAAGTGAAGAACAAGCTGGCTGATATTGTTGGTGTAGTTGAACATGGATTATTCTTAAATATGTGCGATTTATGTATTTCAGGAACTCCAAAAGGAGCGGTAGTAATAGAAAATCCTAATAAAAAATAATTTTAGAAAATAGAAGATGGGTTAAAAATGAGAAAAAGTTATATACGAGGATCGAAAGTTTCGATTATAATAGCTATAATATTGTTTGTAGTAAGTTTTGTGTTTATGGTTGCTTCGATAAATAGTTTTAGGAGTTTGGAAACATTATATAAAGAAGGAGACCACTTTTCTGGAGATTCTGGTTACTCAATTATTAAAGTTGCAGCTATAGAAGAGCAAAATATAGTTGATGAAAAGCTCAAAGAAGATGAGAAATTTTATCTAGTTGACTATGAGCGAGGCTTTATAATGCTAAAAGCTACAGAAAAAGAATTAGAAAAATTCCTTGATGGTCGAAAACTACAAGATGGGAAACTGACTAATTTATCAAGTGAAAATATTTACAAACGTATTGATGCTATTCCAGAAGTTACTTATGGAAGACGCAGTAGTAGAAAAGTAAATATCACACCTGAGCTAAGACGTAAATTTGTAGACTCACTCCCAAAGAGTAGTTTAATAAAAGATCGTGTAAAACGGATTATTGCCGAAGTTGGGGTTAAAGACAATAAAGATGCTTATACAAGTAAGTTGAAAGAAAAACCGTTTTATTCTGATATGTACTTGAAACCAATAGGATGGGGATATTATGTTATGACTATAGGGATACCGTTTGTTTTATCTGCTATAACTATAGGTGTAATATTTTCAATAAGAAGAAGAATTCGTCATGCTCGTAGTGAATACGAAGAGCTATTTATTGAATTCCCTGAAACAGAAAGAGACTTGGATATTCTTTTGCGTGAAGCTCAGTACCTAGATGAAGGTCTTAAAGTTTTAATCTATAAAGATTCAATAATTGTTTATAAAGGCGTGTTTAATTTTGAACCTCTACGTGATATTAAGAGACTAGAGTTTAGAAAAGTTACAGACTCCAAAGGACGCTTACAAGGATATATGTTAGATATACTAAGATTAGATGACACATCTAACTTTGACATAAAGATAGGTATGATTAGAAAAGAAACAGAGCAACATATAGTTCAACTGGGTAACTATATTAAAGAAGAGTATAAAAAAGGAGTTAGCTACAGATTTTAGGAATTAAATAAAAAGAGTAGCTGAGATAAATTATAGAGAATAGTTTTTGAAACAGGAGGAAAAAATGGAAACTTTAAAAGATAGAGTTATAGAGGCTTTAGAAAATGTAATTGATCCAGAATTAGGGATTGATATTATGAATTTAGGATTAGTCTATGATGTTAAGATGAGTGACGATAATAAGCATGCTATTGTAGATATGACATTAACATCAATGGGATGTCCTTTAGCACCAGTTATAATCGAACAAGTAGAAACTGCTATGTTAGGTGTTGATGAAATAGAAAAAGTCGACGTCAATATAGTTTGGGAGCCAGCATGGACAAAAGATAGAATGTCACGCTATGCTAAGATAGCTCTAGGGGTAATTGATTACGAATAAAATAATAGTGTAACTTAAATTGCGAATCCTACTTTAACAGTATTTTAGACGTTTATATATAGACTTATAAAATAACATAAAACACTTTGGGGTGTCTCCAAAGTGTCTCCAAAACTCCATTGAAATGATGGGGTTTTTTATATTTCATACACTTTTTACTCCTCCCTCAAAATTTTCTACCGTTTTTAGTTAAATTATAATTTTTTACAACACAATTATATATAAAATAATAAAATAGGATATTTTTTGTAATGAATGAATTTCATTATCATTTCTTTCGAATAAATTTTTTTAATCTTAAAGGGCCTATAAATATTTATTTATTTCAGCGCTAATACACAGATTATAACCTCTATTAATCACTGAAATAATAATCTTCGTGATAATTACTTAAGATGCAAATCATTACTATATTTATTTGAATTTTACCATACTACATGATAATACAAACACAAAATAATGTATTATAAAACTTTTAAAAATAGAATTGTGAGCGGTTTCTTTGACTTTGAACATTTATTGATATACAGTAATAGTAGATAGAAATTTACTTATTATGTCTAATTCTAACGACTAAGATAATAAATGTCTAAATAAACGGGAAAGGAGTAAAAATATGATTTGGTCAATTATTGTAGGAGGGTTTATAGGTTTTATTGCAGGAGGGATTACTAAAAAAGGTGGAGCAATGGGTATCATTGCAAACATCATTGCAGGATTAGTAGGTTCTTCTGTGGGACAAGCACTATTTGGTTCATGGGGACCTAAGTTAGCTGGAATGGCATTAGTTCCTTCTATCCTAGGTGCAGTTATTGTTATTGCTGTTGTATCATTCTTTTTTGGTAAAAAAGAATAAATAGCCTTTTCAAAAATAGTACGATTTAAAATTAATTAAATAGGTTGTTTTAGTGTATCACTAATCATACTAATTACCGTTTTTTTAAACTACTATTTTTATGTGAAAGGAGGTATTTTACATGGTGCTAACGCCAGATTCTAGTATATCGGCAGGAAAAAATAAACATTTATCTAAAGTTGATGAAAAAAAATCAGATGAAGAAATCAAAGAAATTGCCGATGAAGCGAGAGAAGCAGTAAAAAATGCTATAGAAGAAGTAAAAGAAATATTTGGTTATAACGAAGAATAACTTTTATAACAGGAGGTATTATTATGTCAATAGAAGAAAAATTAGATCAAGCTAAAGGATCAGTTAAAGAAGGTGTAGGAAAATTAACTGGTGATGAAAAACTAGAAAAAGAAGGAACTGCAGAAAAAGTAGCTTCTAAAGTTAAAGAAGTTTTTGTAGACGCAAAAGACGCTGTAGAAGGTGCAATTGAAGGCGTTAAAAATGTTGTAAAAAAAGATGAAGAATAAATTTTATTAAAAACAGGAGGTATTGTTATGTCAATAGAAGAAAAATTAGACCAAGCTAAAGGATCAGTTAAAGAAGGTGTAGGAAAGTTAACTGGAGATAAAAAATTAGAAAAAGAAGGAGCTGCAGAAAAAGTAGTTTCAAAAGTTAAAGAAGTTGCTGAAGATGCTAAAGATGCTGTAGAAGGTGCAATTGAAGGTGTTAAAAATGCCATTAAGAAAGATGAAGAATAATTCTTAAAATTAAAACAAGTTCCATAATCTTATAATTAGTAAAACTGTTATAGAGATTATGGAACTTGTTTATTTTTTATATTGTTGATAGTTATCTATATTTCTTGCTGTTTATGATTAGCAATCATTTCTTCCAGTTCAGATGTTAAATGAAACTATCTCTCGCTAGAAAAGTATTCTGACTTGTACTCATTAAAAGGTTTTTTCTAAAATACTCTCTTTCTATACCGCCATTCAGCTGTATTTGAAAATTCTTTAGACTTTCCATACATCGTTCATTAATCTTTAAAAAGATATATGTATCTGATTTTTTTAAAAAATTTCCAAAAACTTATCTTTATATTGTTTAATAGTCTTGTCAAAATTATTAAGCCTTACCTTTTTTGTCTTTAATTCAAAACGTTCATTAACTTTTGATTCATACTGAAATTTTCTACTAATAAACTTGTTAAATAATTTTGCTAACTTTACTATCTAGAATAAAAAAAGATACTCGGAACTAGCAGGTGTTCGTTTAATTACACCAAAAGGATTAAGACATTCTCATGTATCATATATAATCAATAAAAAAAGTCAGATAATTAGTAAGAAAATCATCTGACTCTTTGTTTAATTCAACAGGAACACCTACTAAAAGTTTTAGTAGGTGTATTTGCAAATTATATCAGCTTAGTTACTTCAATAGTGTATTTCCAGAGGAAGATTAAATATCCCTAAAATCTTCTACCAAAAATTCTTCTCATAATTACCCCAGAGACAAACTGAATATAAAGAGCCCTAGTATATACACTTATAGAATAACAGTAAATTTTGTCTTTGTCAACAGAGGATTAGTCTTTTTCTGTAAAAATTATTGTATGATATAACTAGCTAGTAAGTCTAGGGTGAGAATAGACTAAGAAGGGAAGAATATGCTAAAATAATAGTAGGAAAAAAAGAAAGGGGGAGAACGAGATGAAAATTATAAAATTGTTGTTAAACGCGATATTAATTGTTAGTTTTTTATGTGGCTGTAGTAAAAATATAGACAAAAAAGAGGATGCCCCAACTAAGACGGAGGAGAATAAAAAAGAAGATAATAAAGTAAACCGTCAAGAAAATAATCCTAATGATAAAAATAATATTAATAATAATGAGGTTATAAATAAGACTCAAGATGGAGAAAAATCCCCAAATAATGAAACGTCTCAAGTAAAAGAAACACCAAAAGAAACTAATAGAAAAGTTAGGCTTAATGTAACACCACAAGTACAAAAAGTTTGGTATTATTGTGCTCCTACTAGTGTTAGTATGATTTTATCATATCGCGGAGTATATGTGGATCAATTCACATTAGCTAAAGAAATGGGGACTTATGAACCATTTGGAACACATAATAAAGATGCTATAAGAGTATTAAATAAATATATGTTTGGATATGAATTCCCAGCTGCGGAACAAGCAGGTTATCGTTTAGAAGTGGTAGTCGGTGGTACGCAAAGTGCACAAGAAATTTCATTATTTAAGCAGAGATTAAAGAAAAACATAAAGGATGGGTATCCTATGTATTTAACAATGGATGTTTCTAAAATATATCCAGGTTTAAAAGGAGAACATAATGTTACAGCAATCGGGTATATAGAAACAGAAGATGGCTCTGATATAAAATATGTTTATTATTTAGATCCAGCTCCTAAAGTACAAGATAGCGTATATGGTGGGCTAAAAATAGAAACACCAGAGAAATTATTGAATTCAATGCTAACATGTGAAGAACCTAACTATGCATGGTAAGAAAATAAAGAATTAGTTGTTTACAAAAATAAGGTTATTTTATAAGTAAAATATAGGAATAATTTTACTTGTAAAAATGCTTAAATAGTCTAACAACTAGTTCTTTTATTTTGTGAAAAATAATTGAGAGAAATAGGTAATTAAGGTGGAATAAGAAGGAATAATTATGATATAATAAAAAAGATATGAAGAATAAAATGATGAAAGGAGAGAGTATGTATAGAGATGGAAAGCCCCAAAAGGGGGATGTAGTAAAAATAATCGCTTATAAACATGATGGTTCTATACATAGAATTTGGCATAAAAACATTGTACTTGAAGCGGATGAACAAGTTTTAATTTTGGCAAATAATAGAACATTAGTTACAGAAAGCGATGGACGAACTTGGGTAACAAAAGAGATTGCTCTAGTTTATTTCCATAGCGAAAGTTGGTTTAATATAATCTGCATGTTTAGGGAAGATGGTGTACATTATTATTCAAATTTAAGCAGTCCGTTTGCTTATGACGTAGATGGTGTGAAATATATTGATTATGACCTTGATATAAAAAAATATCCAGATGGTAAATACTTCTTATTAGATGAAGATGAGTATAATCAGAACAAAGTTCGTTATAATTATGGGGAGAAGATTGATAAAATATTGAAATATAATGTTAACAAACTGCAAGAATGGATAGATAACAATCAAGGAGCGTTAGCACCAGACTTCGCAGATGTTTGGTTAGAAAATTATGAAAAAATAACAAAAGAGGATAAAAATGTTAAAAGGTAAATTTTGCATAGAATTAAGGGATGATGAAGTTTCAGTGGAAATTGGAAATAAGTTAAAAGAATTTCTTCTTGCTAGTAATATGACAGAAGACACTGAAAATCCCGATTATGTTTTTGCAATTGGTGGAGATGGAACAGTACTGCGTACTTTTAATAAACATATAGATAACTTAGATAAAATAAAGTTTCTATCCATACATACAGGGCATTTAGGATTCTATACAGACTATTCAGCTCAGAATTTTGAAAAATTATTTTTTGATATGTTGGCACTAGAGCCGAAAATAGAGCAATATCCTGTATTAAGATTAAAAGCATATTGTGAAGATGGAAAACTAGTAGGAGAATATTATTCTCTAAATGAAATTACCGTAAATAATCATACAGGGACGACTTATGCTGCTAAAGTTTATATAAATGGTGTTCATTTTGAAAGTTTTAGAGGAGATGGTTTATGCATAAGCACTCCAACAGGTTCTACAGCTTACAATAAAAGTCTTGGTGGGGCTGTAATTCATCCACAATCAGCCGTATATCAAGTTACAGAGATTGCAGCATTAAATAATCTGGTTTACAGAACATTAGGGAATTCTCTAATTTTATCAGAAGATGATGAATTAACTATAAAACCTATAAATGCTGATAATCATCGTATAAGTGTTGACCATTTACACTTTAATTATGAGACAATATCAAAACTACAAATTACTTTAGCAAAGGATAAAAAGATTTCGTTTATTCGTTACAACGATGATAGCTTTTGGCAACGAGTAAAAAGATCGTTTATTAGTAATGACTAATTTAGTATTAACTTATACAATAGAAAAAGAACAATGTTTACGCGAGTTTTTGTTAGAAAATAACATCTCGCGTAAAACTTTAACAAGGATAAAATTTGATAATGATGGCAGTATTAAGGTAAATGACAAAGAAGAAAATGTCCGTTATATTTTGAAAAATGATGACAAAGTAACAATAACATTGCCAAGCGAAAAATTTAGCGAACATGTTCGTTTTATAGAAGGTAATCTGGATATTATTTATGAAGACGAGTATTTTCTTGTAGTCAATAAACCTGCTAATCTACCTTCTATTCCTTCGAGAAATGAAGAAGATGCGTCGCTTTTAGAAATAGTTAATGCTTATTTTCGTGACAATAACTATGGTACTATTCCACATATAGTCACTCGCCTTGACAAAAATACTACAGGATTAGTTTTAATCGCCAAACATCGTCATATTCATGCGCTATTTGGCAAAACAGACATAAATAAATTTTATCTTGCACTCGTAAAAGGAAAAGTTGCTGACCAAGTTATAGAAGCCAATATAAAAAGAGAAGAGGATAGTATTATAACCAGATGTGTTGCAGAAGATGGAGATTATGCCAAAACACAAGTTTGGTTAGAGAAGTATGATGAAAAGAATAATGTGAGTTTAGTAAAATTAAAATTATTTACAGGGCGTACTCATCAAATACGAGTACATATGAGTCATTTAGGACACCCACTTTTAGGAGATGAATTGTATGGAGGGAACAAAGACCTTATAGCAAGACAAGCATTACATTGTTATAACTTACAATTTAAACATCCGATAACACAAAAAGAACTTTCTTTGGAAGCTCCTTTAGCAGGAGATATTAAAAATGTTACAGATAGCATAGGAATAGATTAATTTCTATGCTATTTAGTTAATTCTAAAAAAACAAGTACTTAATGTATTCAAAGTAGTATCTACCAAAACACTAAAGAATTATTTTGTAATAAATTTTCAGAATATTCGAGTTAAATAATTTTCCATAAATATAATTTATGATATAATCGAAGGTAAACAATTTTTATTTAGCGAAATGAAAAAGGAGAGAGACTATGTTTGCATCATCATTAAAATTTGTAGGAAATACACCTATATATCAGTTAGATAACACAAATATCTTCGTGAAACTTGAGAAATATAACTTAGGGGGAAGCGTTAAAGATCGTGCTGTTCTTGGTATGCTGGAAGAAGCAAAACGTCAAGGAAAAGTAAATAGCGATACTATTATCGTAGAACCAACTAGTGGAAACACTGGGATTGCTGTTGCTATTTTAGCATCAGTATTAGGATTAAAGGCTGTTATTATTATGCCTGAAAGTATGAGTATAGAGCGTCGTACGTTAATTAAAGCATACGGAGCACAATTAATTTTGACACCAAAAGAATTAGGAATTAAAGGATCAATCGATAAAGCAGCAGAAATTCGTGAAAAATATGATAATGCTATTTCTTTAAGCCAATTTGATAATCCTGCAAATCCAGCATATCACTATGCAACTACAGCGAAAGAAATTTTAGAGCAAGTTCCAGATTTAGATATCTTTGTAGCAGGAGTGGGAACTGGTGGAACATTTTCGGGTGTTGCTAAATACCTAAAAGAAAACAAGCTAGAAGTTCTAGCGGTAGCGCTTGAGCCAGAAGAATCACCAGCTATTAGTAAAGGGCATGGAGGAGTTCACAAAATCCAAGGTATTGGAACAGGATTTATACCAGAAAACTTTAATAAAGAACTTATGGATGAAATCTATACAGTATCAAGCGATGAAGCAATAAGCGAAACTAAAGACTTCGTGAGAGCAACTGGTATTGGAGTTGGAATTTCCTCAGGAGCGGCTATTGCTGGTGCGAAAAAAGTAGCGGCTAAGTACCCTGATAAAAAAATTGTAACAATTTTACCTGACGGAGTAGATAAATATTTATCTATGTTAGAGTTTGATGAAGTTACATATGTAGAAGTGTAATGAAGTTTTTCGATAATTTACGCTATAATATTAACCGAGTGCTTAGAGAAGATCCTGCTGCTGAGTCTAAACTTATGATATATTTAACATATCCACATATAAAGGCATTGAACTATCACTATTTTGCACATAAGCTATATAAGAAAAAGCATCATACCTTGGCAAGAATACTTGCTAAACGCGCTAGACGAATAACAGGTATAGAAATTCATCCAGGGGCCCAAATAGGTAAAGGTCTATTTATAGATCACGGTATGGGAGTTGTAATTGGTGAAACTGCAATTGTAGGGGATAATGTTACTATGTACCATGGAACAACTTTAGGAGGGACGACATTAAATCCGATAAAAAGACATCCAACTATAGGAAATAATGTTATTATCGGTGCAGGTGCCAAGATTTTAGGTGATGTCACAGTGGGGGATAATTCTAAAATAGGAGCAAATGCGGTTTTGAAAAAGAGTGTTCCACCTGGTACACTAGTTTATGAGGCTCGTCCTACAATAAAATATGAAGAATAAGATTAACTAAAATCTAAGTTATTTTACTTGGATTTTAGTTTTTTTAATTATAAAATAATGATAAATAAAGGTAATAATTTATTTTTTAGGAGGTGAGATGGTGAAAAAAATAAAAAATTTAATTTTCGATTTGGATAATACATTGTATGACTTTAGTACGATATGGAAAAAGTCTAATAAATTAGTCTTTGAGTATCTTGGGTATGATAAGATAACGTCTTATGATGAATTTTTTAAAACTTATAAAAGAATAAATAATGAACTTATGAAAGAAATTCATAGAGGGAATCTTAAATTAATCAATCTTCGTAATGAAAGATTGATGAAAACTATGGAGATATATGGACTATATTTAACGTTAGAAGATTGCGCTATTTATTATAAAAAGCAGTTTGATTTTATAATAGATTGTATAGAACCGAATGAAGAATTAAATGAGAAGTTGAAAAAATTAAGCAAAAAGTATAAATTAATCCTTTTGACCAATGGAAAGAGCTATGAACAAAGATTGAAGCTAAAAAAACTTGGTTTAGATGAATTATTTAGCCTGTATATTTCTGAAGAGACAAAAGTAAGTAAACCTAAACCACAGGCATTAACGAATATTTTGGATAATGAGAATTTAATTGCAGATGAAACAATGATGGTAGGTGATTCAATTTTCTACGATATAAAACCAGCTCAAAAATTAGGATTAAAAACTTGTTTAATAGAGAAAAAATGGCATTTCGATGACAAAATTGTCCATTATGAAGGATGTAAAGTAAAAAATATTAATGAATTTCTTGAACAATTAGAGATGTTATAATTCATAAAAAATAAAAATTATTTTTCTGATTATAAAGAAAACATTAAAATATTTATATCGTTAAAAAACTCAGAGTATAGCAATCATAGTCTTGATGTCGGTTATTTGATTATATTTATCAAAAATAAAATTAAAATAATTGTTAAGTATTTTAAAAAGCTCTATTGAATGAAATTATATAATTTGTTATAATGACCATGGAAACAATAACAATATATACAAAGGAGACAATTTTATGAAACAAAGTAAATTGTTAGCTGTAACTATGGCAGCTGTTTTATCATTAACATTAGCGGGGTGCTCATCATCTAAACCTGCAGAAAACAATAATAGCAATACTCCAGCAGTAAAAGCTATGTCTGGGGAAGATTTAAATAAAATAGAAAAAGATGATAAAGAAAAAGAAAAACACCTTGTAATTGATGTTCGTGCAGAAAACGAATATAAAGAAGGGCACGTAAAACATGCTATCAATATTCCATTAGCTGATATCGAAAAAAATATTGAAAGAATCAGTGCTTGGAAAGAAAAATCAGTAATCGTATACTGTAATACTGGTAAGAAAAGTAAAGAAGCTGCTGAAAAATTAGTAAAAGCAGGATTCAAAGATGTAAGTGATGCCAAAGGAGTTAAAGAATATAAAGACTACGAATTAGTTAAGTTTACTACATTACTTGCAGACCAATTCCAAGCAGCTATTGATAAAAAAGAAGGTACATTTATCGATGTTCGTGAAGCAAAAGATTTTGAAAAAGGACATGTAGCAGGAGCTAAAAATATTGATGTTAAGAATATAGATAAAGATCTTGCAGCATTATTACCAGCTGATAAAAATGCACCAGTTTATACTTATTGCTACAGTGGTAACCGTTCAGCTAAAGCTGCTCAAAAAGCTGTAGAATTAGGCTACACAAATGTTTATAATGCTTGGGACGGAGCAAAAGAACACGAATACAAATTCTAATAAAAAATTAATAAGTTAGTATCAATTATTAGTAACTAATAGGACTTTAGGGTATACTAAAAGGACAAGGTGTTAATAAAAGTTTATGTTTCACCTTGTCTTTTATTAAATAAAGAGGTATGAAGGGAAATAGGTTTAATGAAAAAAAATAAAATTTTAACTGCTAGTATAGCAGCGGTATTATCACTAACATTAGCGGGGTGTTCAGGATCAGCTTATTCAGTAAAAGGCGATGACTTAATGAATATCCAAAAAAATGAACAAGAAAAAGAAAATTATCTTGTTATAGACGTTCGAGATGAAGCAGCTTATAAAGAGGGGCATTTAAAATATGCTATTAATATTCCGGTTGCAAATATTGATAAAAGTATTGAAGGGATAAGCTCATGGCGTGAGAAAAAAGTTGTTGTTTATAGTGATGACAACAATAAATCAAAAGAAGCGCTAGAGAAATTGACAAAACAAGGATTTAAAAATATAAAAATTGCCCAAAATACAAAAGAGTATAAGTATGAATTTGTTAAATATACAGTATTAAATGGTGCTAAATTCCAAGATGCACTATTAGATCATAATGCTAATAACTTCTTCTTGGATGCACGTGATAAAAAAGATTTCGAAGAACGTCATGCAATGGGAGCTAAAAATGTAGATTCAAAAAATCTAGATGCCCTTCAATCTGTATTACCAGAAGATAAAAACACACCAATATATGTTTATTGTTATGCTGGTAATCGTTCATCGGTAATTGCACAAAAACTTATTGATTTAGGGTATAAAAATGTTTTTAATGCATTAGATGGAAAAAAAGAACACAATTATAAATTTGAAATAGCAGATTGTTGTAAACAACCTAGCGAGAAAACAAAAGGTTAAAAAAAATCTCATGAAGGGCATGCTAATCATGATTCTGCCAAAAAAGATGACCATTCAGGACATAATCATGGTTCTGATAAGAAGGACGACCATTCAGGACATAATCATCATTAATTAATGAAAGGAAGGGGGAGAATAGTCTTCCCCTTTTGTAATATTTTATGAAGGAAAAAATTATACTATTTACGCGAGTGCCGAAGATAGGGACTACGAAGACGCGTCTTTATGACTTTATGCCACCAACAGAAGCTGTAAATATTCAAAGAAAATTATTAAAGAAAAATTATGATTTACTAGCAGAAACTAATAGAGAACTACTTGTTTGCCATGATGGGAACAGTTCAGATGATAAAGAAATGGCAGAGCTTATTTCATGCGATAAATTTTATTATCAAAAAGGTGATAACCTAGGTGATAAAATGTATAACGCATTAGAGGAGGTTATCTCGGATAGTAAAGTTATTTTACTTGGTTCTGATATTTTCAACTTGGATAAAGATATAATAGAAGAGGCTTTTGAAAAACTTGAAACGCACGATATTGTTATTAATCCAAGTGAAGATGGTGGATATTTCTTAATTGGTATGAAGAAGGCTATAAAAGAAGTTTTTGATTTACCGCGTTATGGGGATAGTTCAGTTTTAGAAAATTTAATTAAAGTTTTAGAGAAAAATAATCTTATTTATTATTTAGGTAGAGCTGCTCTTGATATTGATATAAAAGAAGATTTACTTTATGCTGAAACAGGCTATAAAAATATCAAACTATTAGGGGCTGGAGAGTATAATATTAACTTTACATTCGATGAAGATAATATGAAGAAAGTTCTTCGTTTAAATATGAAGAGCCAAATGAACTTGGATAATCAAATAGAATACGAATTTGAGACTTTGGAATTATTAAAAGATAGTGGAGTTACGCCTAAACCATATAAACTTGTGACAACTACCGAGTATTTACCATATAATTATTTGACGATGGAATTTTTAAAAGGTGTCGCATTAGATTATACGAAGGACATGAAGATTGCGAGTTACTTGCTTAGTAAAGTTCACAATACAACATTTGGTGAAAACAATCTTGTTAAAGCAGAAAATCCATTCCAACTTATGTATGACGAGTGCGAGAGCATGGCAAGTAAATATTTAACTTGGGAGAATGCAGACGACAAAGTTTCGCAATATATTAAAGATTTTTTAAGAATTTGTAAAGAGCTTATTCCAACGGAGTACAAAATAAAAAATCCATGCATTATTAATACAGAGCTTAACTCTGGAAACTTTTTAATTGGAAATGGTAAGAAAGATAGTTATATTATTGATTGGGAAAAAGCTTTAATAGGAGAGTGCGAGCAGGACCTTGCACACTTTCTAGCACCGACAACGACGTTTTGGAAAACAGATATAGTTTTAACACCAAAAGAGATTGATGATTTCTTACAAGATTATAGCCAATATCGCAACTATGATCGTGCTCGCTTTGATAGATATTTGATTTTTAATTGTTTACGAGGTGTAACTTGGTGTTCGATGGCTTACAGAGAATATAGTGAAAGTACAAAACTGTTGACAGATGAGTTTACTTTCAAGAAAATTTCATCTTACATTAGCTATGAGTTTTTAGAAAAGATTTCAAAGTATTTTAATTAGAAAGTATAAAAGGAGAATATTATGACGGAGTTTATACAAAGTTTTGGTGTTGTTGCGCCAATTGTCTATGTGTTGATGTTTGCGATACTACCGGTGTTTTTCTTCCCAGTGCCGATTTTGGCTGTAGCTGGAGGACTTGCATTTGGATTTGTAGAAGGTAGCTTATTAACATTCTTAGGAGCGTCTATAAATTGTTATGTAATGTTTGTTATTTCAAGACGTTTTGGGCGTGATTGGGTTCGTAATTACTTAGCGAGAAAGATGAAGCCTGAACAACATGCACGTATTTTTGGAGTGAGTGATGAAAAGTTAATGGTGAGTTTAGTTATATTACGACTTATTCCTTTAGTTCCATATAATATGATAAACTATGGATATGGACTTACTAATATAAGTTTAACAAAATATATGATAGCGAGTGTATTAGGTATTGTACCAGGAACGATTGTTTTCTTAAACTTTGGTGCAACTAGTTCAAATGTTTTTAGTAAAGAATTTTTAATCGCTTCATTATTGGTAATTCTACTTACTGTAGGATCAATCTACTTATCGAAATTGGTGGAAAAAAGAGAACAACAGAAAAAATCTCAAGAAAAAGAATAGAAAAATCTCTTTAAGACTTTTAATTTTTGTCTTAAAGAGATTTTTCATGTTTAATTGTTAATTTATTATATGTAAATTATACTTACTTCAGCAAAAGTAGCATTTCCAGTTAAAATTACTTTAACGTCATTAGTATTTGGGGTAGAAAACGGAGTATTAACCTCGCTGAAAATAGAAGAGATTCTATTTTCTACAGCCCATTCTTTAGGGACGAATATTTTTACATCTCCAAATGTTGCTGTAATGCTTATATGAACATCTTTGATAGAATAAGTATCTAATTTTTCAAAATAAATATTCGTACTACCAAATGTTGTAGTAGATCTGAAATGATCTAGTTCGTTAATATTGATATAGCGGACATTTTCACCGAAAGTAACGTTAGAATAATCTTGAATTTCTGTTTTTTTAGTATATCCGCGGAATCTATCTCTTTTTCTTTGGAAGCTATATTTTAACCTTTTAGGAAATAACATAGATAGCCCAATACTAAGAAGGATAGTAATCCAAATCACTTTTCCAGAAGATATAGTAGCAAAATGGAAGTGTTTATTATAAATAATAAAGAGTAATGCAGTTGGTAACATAGTTCCAAAAATATCACAATCCATCAGACCATGGATAATAAAATAACCCAAAATAATAGTTCCTAGAGCTAAAAAGATAGTCCCTGATGGAAAGAAGTTTAATTCTCCAAATGCGATTGATATTGCGAAAATAATAAATAGTAAACCTATTAGACTTTTTTTTCTCATAAGTTTTTACCTCATTTCTTTTAGTTTTTCTTTGACAATTTTGTAATAGTGTCTTGATATGTGAACAGTTTTTTTGCTTTTTGAAAAAGATGCGGTACTCGCTCCTGAAAAAGATTTTTCAAGCGAGTAAATCGCCCGAAGATTTATTATTGCAGATTTAGAAACTCGACAATAATAAAATGGAATTATACTTTCTAATTCATAAAGTTTGTATTTCACTTCGTAAAAATTATCATAAGAGTGGGCATAAACTTTATTATCATCGGTTTCGAAAAATAAAATATCACTAAGAGGGATAAAATATTCTGTGTCATCTTTATAAAAAATAATTTTTTGAGTACTTGCAAGAGCTTTTTCCACTAAATCTTTTATCGCGATAATATCATTATTTAACTCAGGAGATTTTATAATAACTTCAATATCCGTAATATTTGAATCAAGTTTAATATTAATTTTCATATTGTCTCCTTTCTTTATTCTTATATGTATATCATACTACATATTTGAAAGAAAATTAATAGTTTTTCAGTAAGTGGTAAAGAAGATGAAGTAAGTGGAGAAAAAGTAGTGTTAAGATGGTTTGCTTTCTATGGTAAGCTATTGCTTTTTTAGTTTTTTTATTGTATAATAAGTCTTGTTCATGGGAGTGGATGAGTTCTGGTGTGCTCTCTAGTCTTCAAAACTAGTATGAGGGGTTAAGAGCCTCTTGGGTGGGTTCGATTCCCACACATTCCCGCCAGTCTTTATAATTATAGATGGAGTCGGTGCAACGCATCGATTTTTTTATTATATAGTGATATTATTTGAAATTAGATAATTGTTAATAGAAAATAATCGTTTGTAAGAGAGTGAAGTAGAGTGTATAGTGGAATCTTAGGAGGATTATTATGGCGAAATTTTATGCAGTGAAAAATGGAAGAAAAGTAGGAATTTTCTCAACGTGGGAAGAATGTCAAAAGCAAGTGGTAGGTTTTAAAGGTGCTATATACAAAAGTTTTAAAACAAAAGAAGAAGCAGAAGCATATTTGAATGAACGTGAAATTATCAGCGAAAAACTAGAGAAAATCGAAGGAGTTTATGCATATATAGATGGTAGTTATGATAGGATAAATGGCATTTATGGTTCTGGAGTTGTTATTGTTGATGGAGATCAACATTATGAATATAAGCATGCTGGCAATAAAGGAGAATATGCTGAATTACACAACGTAGCTGGTGAACTAGAAGCAGCAAAATTTGTTATGTGGTATGCGGTTGACAAAAAAATCCCAGAAATAACATTATTCTATGATTACCAAGGTATAGAATCATGGGCAACGGGCAAATGGAAAACAAATCTTGATTATACCAAAAATTATAAAGAATTTGCTGATAAAGTAGCAACGAAAGTTAAAGTTAATTTTGTAAAAGTCAAGGCGCACACGGGTGTGGAATTAAATGAACGCGTTGATAAATTGGCAAAAGAGGCTATCGCTGAATTTAAGAAGAACAAGACGTAAAGTTAGTTTGAAATAATAAAAGGAGAAACTTCAAAGGTAAATATAAACCTTTGAAGTTTTTTTTAAAAAATATAGAGTTGATGTACAATAATTAAGTTTCAATTTTTTTAGCAAAAAGTACTACATAAGGGTATGGAGAGCTTTTTGTTACTTCTTTATACTCTTCATATCTTATAATTTCCCAGTCAGTATAATATTCTAGCAATTCATTTTCTATAAATGTAAATGGGAATGGTATTGTAGGCACACCTATAGTATGAAGTGCACTAACAATAAGATTATAGCCATCAATATTAGTTTGTTTTTGCATATTGTTTATAACACTAGAAATACGTGTGGGGTTAAGATACATAAAAACATCTGTGGCTACAATAAAGTCATAAGTATCTTTAATATTTGCTTCATTAATTTCATGTTTGAATATGTTTAAGTTAAGTTTTTCTTTTACAGAAATATCTACCAAATCTTGTAAAAACTTAGCATTAGTATCAACGGCAGAAATTTGATAACCAAGAGAAGCAAGATATAATGAATTTCTTCCTTGCCCAGCCCCTAAGTCTAAAACTTTGCATGGAGATAGGTAATCCATTGCATTAACAACTTCGAGATGAGCAGTGCCTAAGTCATATTTATTGAAAAAGTAATTCTGCGCTTCACAATAAAATTCAATATGAAATTGTAAATCTGTTGATGTTGGACTTATACGAAAAATACTATTCGGTTCTATAAAGCCAGTATCAGTTTTTTTATTATAATTTAATTCTTTTATACTTTGTAGTTGTTCATCGAGGAAAACAAATTTCATTTTTCCTTTTATAATTATTATCTTAGTCCAAACTCCACTTTTAGTATAAAATCCTTCCCGATACTCTCTTGGTAATGAAAGAGCAGTAAGGGTAGATGTACGTTTAAAACAAAGTAGATTATGTTCCATATACTGCTCCTTACTAAATGATACTTTTTAATATATTATATCATGTGGAGGAATTAAATAAAAATGATATCCGAAAGAAACTAAAGAAATTAGAGCTGTTTGTAAAAATAATTAAAATATAAATATAATCAATACTTTTTAGTATATTATAGTACGCTATAAAATTTCTTAAAGATCTGTTTTATAAAGAATGTTTTTTAGTTTTAAAATAGATATGTTATAATTATATGAGTATAAGAGGAAGAGGTAATATTATGGTAAAAGTGTTATTTGTTTGTTTGGGAAATATTTGTCGCTCTCCTATGGCTGAAGCGGTATTTCGCGATATGGTAGAGAAAGAAAATTTAAGCGAGAAAATAAAAATAGATTCAGCAGCGACATCATCATGGGAACATGGAAATCCCGTTCATCATGGGACTCGGGAGAAATTAGCAGAAGTTGGTATAAGTGTTGAAGGGATATATTCACGTCCTTTAAACGATAATGACCTTATGGCTGACTATATCGTTGGAATGGATGATAGTAATATTGAGAATATTAAAAGATTTATTCGTGGTAGACAAGCAGGAGAGGTAAGAAAACTTTTAGAGTATGCTGGACTCAATCATATTATAGATGATCCTTGGTATACAGGTGATTTTGAAGCGACATATCGCGATGTAGTTCAGGGGTGTGAGGCTTTACTTGAAAAGATAAAAGAAGAAAATTTATAGTAGGAGGTTGTTATGCTAGTAAGAGAAGTAAATTTAGAAGATGCTGGTAGAATAGTTGAAATATACCGACCCTATGTAGAGAACACAGCAATAACCTTTGATTACGAAGTTCCCAGCGTAGAATTTTTTGAAGAAAAAATTAGTAATACACTTCAAAAATATCCATTTTTAGTAGCAGAGAAAGATGGGAAAGTTTTGGGGTATGCATACGCTGGAGAGTTCTATCCTAAAGCAGCCTATGCATGGACAACAGAGATTACAATCTATTTGGATAAACAAGTGCGAGGAGAAGGTATAGGAGATAAATTATATAATGAACTTGAAAAAAGATTATATGATAAAGGGATTTGCCGAATAACTTCTTGTATTTCGTATCCAGATGAGGGAAGTGTGTCGTTTCATGAAAAACATGGTTTTAGAAAAGTAGCACATTTTCAAAATGTGGGCTATAAATTTAATCGTTGGTATGATGTAGTCTGGTATCAAAAAGATATAAGGGACGATAATACTGTGCCTGAGTATATTGTATAAAAAGAATAATTAAAATTAATAAGACTAGTAGTATTCTATGATAGGTATACATTACTGGTCTTATTTTACAACTGAAAAACATAAAAAAAGAGCCGAGCACATCTGTCTCGGCCTTTTATAGAAAAGGAAAGTTTATGAAGTTTATAACTATTTACTAGTTATATACACATTATAAAAACTGAACCTTAAATGTAATTAAAATTATACTTAAAATTTAGTCCTTAAAACTAATTACCTTAATTTTTTACTAATAAGTAATTAAACTATTATTTTTCGTAAGAAATGTTTCAACAGTGTTACAACATTGAATTTGCATTACAAATTGGAAAATCTATTGAAGTTTGTAACTTAAGGGGAGTATAATATAGGAGACTATTAAAAGTTTAAAATTAATAAATTGATGAAGGAGAACATTTTGATGAAAAAACAAGGATTAAAGATAACGAGTAAAGTGTTAACAGGGCTAGTATTATTAACAGGAGTAACAGCACTGCCAACAAATGCATTAGATGTAAATAATGCAGCGGTAGATGTAAATGTTAAAGAAGTAAAAGTAAGTGTATATGAAAAAAATGGTCATTATTATGCACGCTTAACATCTGAAAAAGAAGTAGCAAATGTTGTAGCACGTATTGTTGTTGAAGAAAGCAAAGCTGAATTTGTTATTAAAAGAGATATAATAAAACCTGGAGAAGTGGTAGAAGTAGAATTGGATTTAAAATCTAAAACACCTACTAAAAAATTACCACATACAGCAGTAGAAAGAAAAACTATCAATACTACAGTAGAAGCTGGTGGGTATAAATTTAAAATTTCAGTACGTTATGAAATAGCTACACCAGAAGTTAAAGCACAACAAGAAGAAAATAAAAAAGCAACTGAAGCAGACAATTCGGCTAGTGGAAAAGAAGAACAACCAAAAGCAGAGCCAAAAGAAACAGAAAAACCTGCTGAAACTCCAAAACCTGCAACGCCAGCAGAACCAAAAGAAAATGTTGTACCAAAACCAGAAACAGGTAACGCACAACCTTCTAATAAACCAGCAGGGGCAACAACATTATTAAATGCACCAGCAGCGGTTGCTCCAAAAGCTCCGACAATTATGAACAATGCAACACCAGCAGCACCAAAGGTAACGAATACTGAGAAGAAACAAGAAGCTCCTAAACAAGCGGCACAACCTGCAGCTACACCAAAAGCTGTAGCACCAGCGCCACAAGCAACAACTCGTGAAGAGCAAATTAGACAAGCATATATCAGCAAAGTAAATGCCTTACGTGCAATGAATGGCTTAAGCGTATTAAAAGAAAATGCAGCTTTAAATGCAGGGACAAAAGCACGTTCTGTTACAGTATTACAAGGTGCGTTCAATGCAGCAATTCACGGACCAGCAGGTTCATATGAAAAAGCAGCAGCAGCACAAGCTGGATATCCAGGAGCGCAACATATTCTTTATAATGTTGCTATTAACACAAATAATGGAACTCCAGATCAAGTAGCACAAAGATTATTAGATACTTTATACCATGAAATAGGAAATGTAACAACAGCATTCCCTTATGGTCATAGAAATACGCTATTAGCAAAATCAGCTACTGAAATTGGTGTAGGAGTAACTATTTCTGGAGGAAGAGTAGCATTAGTACACCACCAAAATAATAGCGGAGCATTCCAAGGGATAACTCCAATTCCATCAGTTTATTTAGATGGTAAAAGATACTAAAATATAAGATATTTAACAAGAAGAAAACTTAAGTGAATTCTCACTTAAGTTTTCTTTTTCTTTTACATTAAAAAACTAAATAATACTTTTAAAAATCAACATAAGGTAGTATAATTATATTATATAATAGTGCAGGAGGTAAGCATGACAGAAAAGAAAATGAATATGATTGTTTGTGGAGGTTGAAACTCAAAAATAGGGCCGGGGGCTCTATCAGACATATTAAAAGATCTTCCAAAGAAATATGATGAAAATTTAATAGTAGGATACGAATCATCAGATGATGCAGCGGTATACAAAATCTCTGATGATAAGGCTATAATCCAGACATTGGACTTCTTCACAACAATGATAAATGATCCTTACCTTTATGGTCAAATAGCGGCAACGAATGCACTAAGCGATGTGTGGGCTATGGGTGGCGACGTAATTTCGGCATTAAATATTGTAGCCTTCCCAGAAAATATGGATTTAGAGATTTTACACCAAATATTAAAAGGTGGAGCAGAAAAAGTTCATGAAGCTGGAGGAGTTCTTGCTGGAGGACACTCTATCCATGATGCAACACCTAAGTACGGGTTATCTGTAACGGGAGTAGTACATCCTGATAAAATTTTACAAAATAATAATTGTAAACCAGGAGATATGCTTATCGTTACTAAACCACTAGGAATTAGTATTATTAATACAGCTCATATGGTAAAAGAATGTTCAGAAGAGGCATTCGCGCAAAGTGTCAAACAAATGACTACTTTGAATAAATATGCTGCTGATATGATGAAAGGATTTAATGTTAATAGCTGTACAGATATTACGGGGTTCGGTTTTTTAGGACATCTTGTAGAAATGTTAGATGGTAAGTATTCTGCAGAGATTAATATTAAAGATATTCCTTATATAGAAGAAGCATATAAATGTGCAAATGAATTTGTTATTACAGCTGGTGGCCAATTAAATAGAACATATGTAGAGCCTAATGTTGATTATCAGGTGAAAGACTTTGCATTGGAAGAGATAATGTATGATCCACAAACTTCAGGAGGTCTATTAATATCTATCCCTGAAGAGGAAGCTCAACAACTTTTAGAAAAACTAAACACTTTAGAAATAAAGAGTGCAATCGTAGGAAGAGTTATTGAAAAACAAAAAAAAGCAGTAATAGTAAAATAAATTTAAAAAATACAAAAGTAGAAAATACTACAATAAAAGGAGATATTCAAATATGAAAAAAGAAAAATTAAATGCTCAAGGGTTAGCATGTCCACTACCAGTTATCCAAACTAAAAAATTATTATTGGAAAATGATGTAGTTGAAACTACAGTTGATAATTTTATAGCGACTCAAAACTTAGAAAAAATGGCGAATCAATTAGGGTATAACTTTGAAATGGTAGAAGAGGCGAAGGATAAATATATTGTTACTATATCAAAAGGGGAAGTAACAGAAGATGTCGTAATAGATACTCTTTGCGATAAATGTGTTGTTCCAGTAACTCAAGCGAAAAGAACTTTAGAAGAAGAGACAAAAGTAACTTTATTGGTAAAACTTCAAGAACATGTGGATAGCTTAAAAAAATTTGCAGAAAAAAATAATCACGAAATCAAAGTATCGCCTATAGAAGAAGGATTTAAAGTAGAAATTACACGTGGTGAAGTGGCAACACAAGAAGAATTGCCAGTAGTTAAAGATGAGAGCTACATAGTTGTTATTAATAAAAGTCAAATGGGACATGGCAGTGAAGAATTAGGGAAGCGTTTAATTAAAGGGTATTTATATGCACTTACAGAACAAGAGGTACTACCTAAAAAAATTATTTTCTACAACAGTGGAGGGTTATTAGTAGATAAAGAGAGAAGTCATGTTCTTGATGAACTAAGAGAGCTAGAAAATAATGGTGTAGAAATTGTTTGCTGTGGTGCATGTATAGATTATAATAAGATAGACTTAGCTGTTGGTAATCCAACAAACATGTACTTTATTGTAGAAGACATGAGAAAAGCAAATAGAGTAATTCAGCCATAGGAGGAAGTATGATAGAAGAGGGATTAGTGGTTTTTAATAGCACACATGATGCGATAAAAGCGGATGATATTTGCGCTACAAAGGATTTAGGGGCATCATTAATTCCGACACATCCATCTATAAGTGCTGGATGCGGATTTATGCTAAAGGTAACATGGGAAAAGTTTGATGAAGTTGTGAAAGTATTAATAGCTGAGAAAATTGAATATAAAGGCTTGTACTATTCAAAAAAAGCAGGAATAAAAAGGGTAGTAACAGAATTGAAAGACTATCAAATAAAATAAATTTTTAAGAGTAGAGATAAAAGTAAATATAGTCTCTACTTTTAATATAAAAGGTGGAATTAGATGAATAATAACGTAATTATTGGAACTGCAGGTCATATTGATCACGGGAAAACAACGTTAATAAAAGCATTGAGTGGTATTGAAACAGATACAACACAAGAAGAAAAAGAACGTGGGATGTCTATAAACCTTGGGTTCGCATATTTTGACCTACCAAGCGGGAAAAGATGCGGAGTAGTAGATGTTCCAGGGCATGAAAGATTTATAAAAAACATGTTGGCAGGAGTTAGTGGAATTAACTTAGTATTACTTTTAGTCGATTCACGTGAAGGTATAATGCCACAAACAAAAGAACATTTCGATATTTTAACACTTCTTGGTATAGAAAACTATATTATCGTTATGACAAAAATAGATTTAGTTGAGGAAGAATATCGTGAATTAGTAAAAGAAGATATTCGAACATTTACTGCTGGAACGCCTCTAGAGGATGCGCCTATTATAGAGGTGGATTCAATTAGTAAAAAAGGGTTGGATACTTTATTAGAGACTATTGATAAAAAAACAGAAGATATTCAAGCAAGAAATATTGAAAAAAATGCACGTCTTAACGTAGACCGCGCGTTTCAAGTAAAAGGTTTTGGAACAGTAGTAACAGGAACTTTAACAGAAGGTGTAATAAATGTTGGAGATGAATTGGTTATTTATCCAAAAGAGATAAAAACTAAAGTGAGAAATATCCAAGTTCATGCTCAAGATGTAACACAAGCGACAGCAGGTCAAAGAACAGCGATAAACCTTGCTAATATCAAGTTTGATGATGTTAAACGTGGAGATACATTAGCAACAGCAGGAAGTTTAACTAAGACATATATGATTGATACGAAAATCAAACTTATAAATGATGAAAGAGCTAATTTGGAGCTTTGGGATAGAGTGCGTGTTTATATAGGAACTGAAGAAATTATGGCTCGTGTAGTACCTCTTGGAGCAGAAGAATTAACAGCCGGGGGTAATGGTTTTGCACAACTTCGTTTAGAAGAAGAAATAGCTGTGAAAAATTATGATAAATTTATTATTAGAACGTACTCACCAATGATTACTATTGGTGGAGGGGTTATCTTAGATGCTAACCCTAAAAAACATAGTCGATTTAACGAAGAAATTTTAGAAAAATTAAAAGTTCAGTTAGAAGGAAATTCTAGTGATTTAATAGCTAATTATCTACTATCTCACCAAGATTATTTAGTGGCTAAAGACAACATAGTAAAAGAGTTACAACTTCCAGTAAATGAGGTTGAGGCGGATATAGCTCAGTTATTAGAAGAGGGACTTATTTATCAAACAAAAATAGGATATATTCACAAGAAAAAATATGAAGAAGTCTTAGAAAAACTGAAAAAACTTTTAGCAGACTATCATAAACGTTATAAATTAAAAGTAGGAATACCGAAAATTGAAGTTATTTCTAAATTTAAATTATCTCAAAAAGAAGTTTTAGAGATGATAGATCTATTTATAAAAAATAATGAAGTGCGTCTAGAAGGAAATCTAGTTGCAGAAAAAGACTTTGTTGTAAATTATGATAAAAAACAACTGGCAGAAAAAGTACGTATTGAACGTGAATTACTTCAAGGAGGATTCACGCCGCCAACTATAAAAGATTTAACAAATGGAGTAAAAGCAAGTGTTGAGTTATTAGATTCATTAGTAGATAATACAATAATTCGATTAGACGCTGATTTAGTACTACATAAAGATATTTTAGATGAAGCAATCAAAAAAGTAGAAGAGCACTTTTCAACTAATGATAAGATGGCTCTTGCAGAGTTCCGTGATATGACGGGTTCAAGTAGAAAATATTCAATGGCAATTTTAGAATATATCGACAAATTGGGAGTAACACGTCGAGTAGAAAATTACAGAGTTTTAGCGAAAAAATAAGGAAGGGAGTAGGTTAGAATAATAAATAAAAATTATTTTAACTAAAGTACGATAAAAGTATGAGTTATTATTTTGATTATGGTGCAACATCATTAAAAAAACCAAAAGAAGTTGCTGATAAAGTTTATGAAGTACTAGCTTCTGCAAAATATGCCAATGCTTCAAGAGGAAGTTACTATGAAGCGAACAATGCCTTTCGTGAAGTTTATGAAGCACGTAAAGCAGTAGCGGACTTTTTTGGATTAAAAGAAGAAGACAGAGTAGTTTTCACCTCTAACTCAACGGAAAGTTTAAATATTGCAATCTTTGGTTTATTGAATAAAGAAGATCATGTTGTAACAACATCTATGGAGCATAATTCAGTTTTAAGACCAATTTATTTAGCTCATGAAACTATTGGGTGTGATTATACAATAGTATGCGGAGATGAAACAGGAATGATAAGCTACGAAGACTTGGAAGAGGCTATTAAACCTAATACTAAGATTCTTGCTATTACGCATAGTTCTAATGTTACAGGAAATGTTATCGACCTAGAAAAAGTAGCGGCAATTTGCAAAAAATATAATATTATATCAGTCGTTGATGCTTCGCAAACAGCAGGGATAATACCGATAAATATCGAAGAGTTGGGCATTGATGTATTGTGTTTTACAGGGCATAAAAGTCTTTACGGACCACAAGGTATTGGTGGACTTTGCGTTAGATTAAAAGAGCCGGAAATTCGTCGTTATAAGGTTGGAGGCAGTGGTGTCCGTACTTTTGACAAAGAACATCCTGGAGAATATCCATTACGTTTAGAAGCAGGAACTTTAAACACAGCGGGAATTCTAGGACTACATGAGGGAATAAAATATATAAATAAAAAAGGCATTAACAATCTTTATAAAAAGCAAATAGGTTTTGCAGATAGATTTTATAATGAGTTAAAAGACCTTGATTGTTTAGAATTTTATGGAGATTTTACAAAAGAAAGAACAGCGGTTGTTGCGATGAATTTCAAAGATATTCCTGCAGCTGATGTAGCTGATGTGCTTTCAGAACAATATAATATAGCGATACGACCAGGGGCGCATTGTGCTCCATTAATGCATGAAGCACTAGGGACTAAAGATCAAGGAATAGTTAGATTTTCATTTTCTAGTATGAATACAGAAGAAGAAGTCGATTATGCTATAAATGCTATTAAAAGCATAGCCAAAGAACTATAAAAGGAGAGACATTATGTCAAAACACTTACTTTCACAAATACCAGCAATAAATAAAATATTGTTATTAGATGAAATAAAAGAGCTAATTAATACATATACAGAAGTAGCGGTAAAATCAGCAATAAAGCAATATATTGAAGAAGTTAAACAAGCTATTTTGAATGAAGAATTAACAGAAGTGCCAAGCCTTAGCAAAATAATTGGAGAAGTAGAAAAAATCGTTGAAAAAGAAGATAAAAATTCACTACGTAGAGTGATAAATGCTACTGGGACAATACTACATACAAACTTAGGACGAAGCTTATTAAGTCAAAAAATAAAAGAAAACATAGAAAGTGTTGCTTTTAATTATTCAAATCTTGAATTTGATATTGATAATAAAAAGCGTGGTAGTCGTTATGTTCACCTAATAGATATTATTAAAAAATTAACAGGGGCAGAAGATGTTCTTGTTGTTAATAATAATGCAGCGGCAGTTCTATTAGCATTGAACACTTTAGTAAAAGGTCAAGAAATCATTGTATCACGTGGAGAATTGGTAGAAATAGGTGGAGCATTTAGAATTCCTGAGATAATTAAACTTAGTGGAGGAGTACCGGTAGAAGTGGGTACAACAAATAAAACGCATTTGAAAGATTATGAGAATGCAATTACTGAAGAAACAGGTGCTTTACTTAAAGTTCATACAAGTAATTACAAAATTTTAGGATTTACTGAGAGCGTATCAAATGAGGAAATTTCATATTTAGCACGTGAGAATGAATTAGTTTCGATTAATGACTTGGGAAGTGGACAATTTGTTGATTTTTCAAAATTTGGCTTACCATATGAACCAACGGTAAAAGAAATATTAGATAGTGGTATCGATATTGTAACATTTAGTGGAGACAAGCTACTAGGTGGACCTCAAGCAGGAATAATTGTTGGTAAGAAAAAATATATAGAAAAAATGAAAAAAAACCAACTTACTCGTGCATTGCGTGTAGATAAAATGACTCTAGCATCACTAGAAGCAACATTAAAACTATACCTAGATGAAAAAGATGCTTTAGAACACATACCAACATTACATATGATTTCTTTATCTAAAGAACGTTTATTTGGAAAAGCAGATGTCCTAAAAACAAAATTAAGTAGTCTTGATTTTGATATTAGGATAGAAGAAGATAAAGCAGAAGTAGGAGGAGGAAGTTATCCAGCTAGTTATCTTGAAAGTGTTGCTGTAAAACTTACTCATAGAAAACTTCATGCAACAGAAATAGAACGTAGACTATTAGAGGTTGAGATTCCAATAATCACACGTATTAAAGATAATAGTATTATTCTTGATATGCGTACATTACGCACAAGAGAATTCGATATAGTAAAAGCTGCTTTAGAAGAAGTGACGAAGTAATAAAAAGCCAACCCAATTTTTAGGTTGGCTTTTTGGTGTTTTAAGAAAACTATAGAGAATAAGTGAAACAATGTCAAATAACATGAAATTTTATTGTGTCTAGAATACAATATTGAAAGTTTATAACGTTTTTTTGTTGTAAATACCTATATTTTCTGCTAAAATATATGATATAAAAAGGAGTGATTTTATGCTAATTGATTTTGAAGTTGAAAATTTTTTATCTTTTAAGAATCAAACGATATTATCTATGGAAGTAGGAAAGAGATTAAGAAAGTTTTCAGATACACATTCTTTCTCTAAGGGGAATATATCTCTTTTAAAGAACATTAATATATTTGGTGCAAATGGTGCAGGGAAAAGTAATCTTATGACAGCCTTAAATGTTTTATCTAATATGGTATTAAAACCTACTTCTGATATAGAAGAGCTGTTACCTTATATGCCTTTTAAATTAGACGAAGAAAGTAGAAAAAATCCTACAAAATTCTCTATTAAATTTATTAAAGAAGATAAGACATATCTATATCGTTTAGAATATAATTCTACAAATATCATTTTAGAAGAGCTTTATTTTTTAAAAGATAGTGGAAAAGAGAAATTATATTTCAGAAGAACGAACGATAGTAGAAAAGAAATTTTACCTCCTAGAATAAAAAGAATTCGTGATTCGGTTCGTAAAAATAAGTTATTACTTTTTGAAGGACAAAATCAGAATGATATCGAATGCATTAATGTTTTTCAATGGTTTTATTCTAATTTAATTTTTGAATCATCAAATAAAAAGAATCAGTTTAAGGTTCTTATTGGTGATAGAAATAAGAAAAAATTATTTGTAAATCTTTTAAACCTTGCTGACTTTAATCTTATAGATATAGAAATAATAGAAAAAACAGAGCCTCTACCAGATAAACTTAAAAATTTCATGTCAATGTTGCCTGTAGAAGAGGGAGTTCCAATTCCAAAACAAGTAACTTCATTAGAGGTATATTCAATTTATAAACAATATAATTGCAAAGGCGAAGTGATAGGTGAATCAAAGATTCCATATGAGATGGAGTCTTCTGGAACGCAGAGATTTATGGGCATTTTACTCACGTTATTACAGAGTTATAATAAGGATAGAATAATTATCATGGATGAGTTTGACGATTCATTTCATTTTTCGCTTACAAAGGCATTGTTAAAGATTATCAATTCCTCTTCTAATTCAAACCAATTCATTTTTACAACTCACAATTTAAGTCTCTTGAATTTTGACTTAAGGGTTGATCAGATATATTTAACAGAAAAAGATTTTCTAGGATCTACAGAGCTATACTCTCTTTTTGATTTTAATGATATAAATGGTGTGTCTAGAAGTGATATTGGATTTGCTAAAAGATATTTAAATGGATTATTTGGGGCATTGCCAGATATAGATTTTGAGGGGATAAAGGAACTTTTTAGGGGGATTTAAATGAGAACTAATGGAAGAAATTCTAAAGGAAAGCTATTAAGGACAACGAGCTATATTTTTACTGAAGGAATGACTGAGAAGAATTATTTTTCTATATTGAATAAAAAATATAACTCTTCTACTAATGTCAATGTAATATTGAGAGATACAGGTAAGCAAGGGATAAGTCTTATTCAGCATGCTATAGGTAGAAAAAAAACATTGTCTAAATTAGAGAAAAGTCATTTGGGTGGAATGTACGTCATTTTTGATAAGGATGATATGGATAATAAAGAACTTCAAGAATCATTAAAGTTGGCGAGTGAAAATGAGATTAAAGTTGGATTTTCAAATAGTTGTTTTGAAGTTTGGTTACTAGCACATTTTGTTCGACCTAATAGTTCTCATAAAAATAACAAATTGTATACTCAACTTGAGAGGTATTTAGGTTGTACTAAATATAAAAAAAATCATAAAAATGATATGAACTTATTAAGAAAATTGGAAGATTTGGTTTCTACAGCAATTTCTAATACGAGTTTTATGGCAGAATTGAATCAGACAGTGATTAATTTGGAGCCATATACAAATATGGCTCATGTTATACAAGATGTGTATAGTAGGAATATATATTAAATTTGTATAGAGTATCTCATAATAAATCTGAAGTATTGTGGAAGCGGTGCTTTAGGTTTATTTACTTGTATGATTAATTAAAAATAAAGTAGGAAAATTTTAATTTCTAATATATATGAGTAATGGGATATACGTAATTACTTAGGAGTACTATATTTTGTATAAATATTTATTTTATAGTATTAAGAAAATAGAATGAATTAAAATATAGTTTTTAGAAAAGACAGTTATACTTTATTTATTATTTCAGTATGATATAATAAATAAGTATTTGAATAAACTATCCAAATAGGAGGTACCATGTCAGATTTAGAAAAATTATTTTTTAAAATAGATAAGCAAGTAGAAGAGACTAAAGGGCAAGGTTTATATTTTGAAGCTTTGATAAAGTATTTAACATTAGAAAATGACAAAGATTATTTTGATATTATTGATAACTATGATAAAGAGACAATAAGAAAAGTTTACCAATTCTTGCTATTAAAGGCATTGAAGGAATTGAATAATCCAAGTTATGACATTACACCGGAAGTTATTACGATGTATGTGAGTCATTTAATTGAATGTATTTATGGGGAAGAGAAGATTTCTATAGCTGATTTTGCTAGTGGTAGTGGTAGTTTTCTAATTAATATCGCGGCTTTGGTCAAAGGAGAGAAAGACTTTACATCTATTGATGTTGATAGTAATTATGTAAAATTACAGCAAAATATCTTTAATCTGTTAGAAGTTCCTGCAGAAATTATTAACCAAGATGTGTTAAAACCACTGAATATCAAAAAACAAGATGTTATTATTAGTGATGTGCCATTTGGTTATTATGCAGATGAGGATAATAGCTTAAACTATAAACTATGTAGTAGTGAAGGATATAGTATTAATGCTTTGTTATTTATTGAACAAGTGGCAAATTACTTAGCAGAAGATGGTGTAGGAATGTTAGTTGTTCCGAAACAAATTTTGGAATTAGAAGATAATTTTAAAAAATTTTTAGAAGAAGAGATTAATTTAAATGCGGTTATTACGCTACCGGAGGAAATGTTCAAAAATTCTTCTCAAGCCAAAGCTCTTATTTTAATAACTAAAAAAGGACAGAAAAAATTACCTAATCAAGTGTTTTTAGCGGAAGTTCCAAGTTATCAAAATAAAACAGGCTACGCAAGCTTTATCGAGGAGTTTAACAGCTGGCTTGAAAGCAAGTAATTAACCGTAAAATAATGATTTAAGAGCAAAGATACAACCTAATAAAAAAACATTGGAAAATTAGTAAATTAACTTTGTTTAAGGTTGACAATATCTCAATAATATAATACAATATTTAAGTGGATTGCTCATAGAGCAGTTTTTACTAATTAAATGTTTTGTATTTATTTTGTATTTAAGCATTTGATTACATTTAAATTAGATTTCGTAATATCGGAGGGAGGGAAAATCCAATGTCAAAAACTGTAGTTCGTAAAAATGAATCACTAGAAGATGCACTACGTCGTTTCAAACGTGCTGTTTCTAAAAACGGAACTATCCAAGAAGTTCGTAAACGCGAGTTTTATGAAAAACCAAGCGTTCGTCGTAAGAAAAAATCTGAAGCGGCTAGAAAACGTAAATATTAATAATTGTTAAAATATATACCATTTATTAATAAAATCTAAAATTTTCCCTCTTTTAGATTTATTTAAGATAAAACCTCATCTTCATGATGAGGTTTTTTTATAAAATTAGGAGAAGTTATGTTTGCAATAATTTGTTTGAATGTTATGCTATTAATTTCTTGTTGGTATTTAATTGCAGAAAATCAAAAGAATAAAACTAAAATTAATAGTTTGGAAGACGATTTAAATAAAGCAATTAAAAGAATAGCATCACTTGAAGAAAAATAAAAACTTATCAAGAAAATCATTATAAGCATATTGCGATTTTCTCGATAAGTTTTTTAATTTAGTTTTCTAATTTTTCCATCTAATTCTTGAATAGTTTTAGCATTCATTAAAATCATTAAGAACTTGATTTCTTTTTTCCATTTTTCTATTTCGTCAATTAAGGCTTCTTTTCCATCATTAACCAAGATATCTAAAAAGATTTTAGAAATCCCAACAGCTTTCGCTCCTAAAGCTAAACATTTTACAACATCTAATGGATTACGAATACCACCGCTAGCAATAATATCAATTTTATCACGATAAGGATATGCATTTTCAAGACTTTCAGCAGTTGTATAACCGATATTTTCTAAATATAGCGATTTATCATCACGACGCCCATTTTCTATACGTGTAAAATTTGTTCCGCCCATACCACTGATATCTATAGCAGCTAAGTTTAAATCAAGAGCTAGTTTGATTGTTTCTTCATTCATACCAAAGCCAGTTTCTTTTAATATTACAGGGATAGGTGATTTTTTGCTAACCTCTTGTAATGTTGTAAGCCAAGATTCAAAGTTGTGATCTCCTTCCGGCATAACTATTTCTTGGAGAGGATTAGTATGCATTTGTAGGTAACGAGCATTTGTATCAGTAATAGCTTTTAAGATAAGAGAAGGCTCTTTATCAAGTCCGAGATTAACAGAATAACCTTTAGGATAAGCATCGGCATCTTCCTTGTTTTTTAGCGCAGGAGAATAAGATCCTGGAAAAAATTCGATGCCGGTGATTTTACTTATCTCAACAAAATCGTTATTTATTTTATTACAGTCTTCTCCTCCAGCGGTAATAGCATTTATAAAAAATGGGAAGTTCCATTTCGTACCACAAACTGAAGTAGAAGTATCTATATCAGCTAGACCAAAACGTGGAATACTGTTGTAGTCTATTGCATAGTTATCAAGGCTAGTTGTGGTTGTTTTGTCTTGAAGAGCTAGACGGATATGATCTTTTTTTCTCATAGTAATCCTTTCTTGATTATTATATATTTTATAATTTTTCTAAATTCAATATTAAATTAAACTGTGCATCACTTTTATCAAAGCCAAGAACAATATCACCACTACCAGAACCACTTTGTTTTCCAGCAGGATAAGTATCAATATACTTTTTCATTGAGATAGTCTCCATAGGAATATTCGAAAAACTTTCTAGATAGTGCAAGTTATTTCGTAATTGCTTAAGATTTTCGAGTACCTCAGAAGTATTGCCATCAGATAGATTTACTGCTAAGTCAGTTACTAAAGAGTTCGACTTTGAAACAAATTTGGAATATTCTTCTTTAAAATTATCTTTGTTTTCTTTCCAAAGTTTTACGTGTTCTTTTGTATCGACGCATTCTCCAGTCCAACGTGCAAAAATGTTTATAGATGCTTTAGGTATTATATTTTTAATTACAAGCCCATCCCAATCAGCGTTAATAATTTCTACAATAGAATGATTTGCTATTAATTCTTTAACAGATGAACTATTAAATTTTTGATAATAAGTGATACCTTTTGTAAGGCTGGCAGCGACATCTCCCATAGAACCACTGATGTTATGAGTAATGTTAAATAGTGTTACTAGCTTAAAAATGATTGTATTATCAAAAGCTATCTTTTCGAAATTCAAAATAGCTTTTGTGATAGCTACTAAGACAGCGCCGGAAGAGCCTAACCCATATTTCTTATCTTCTCCATGCAGTTCATTATAAATAGTTAGCGCAAATTTTTTATTGCTCTGTGTATATTGTTGTAGGAATATAAGAAATTCCTGAATAAGTTTGAAATTATCATTTTTTTCATAAAGTCCTACAGATATCTTATTAAGTGTGTCAAAAATTGTAATTTCATTAGCTGGTTCGACAAAAGCGATTATTTTTTTATCTACACTTGTAATAAGTGCTTTTGAATAATCTTCTAAAATTGCATACTCGCCTGCAAGATAGAGTTTGCCATAAGCTATTCCATGCACAAAATTATTTTTTTCTGCCATAATTTAGAAATTTCCTCATATATTTTTTCTTGATCTTCTTTCAAATAAAGAACTTTTACGTTAGGTCCTGCATCCATAGTGAAATAGCAGCGATATCCTTTTTCTCGTAAAGTTTTAACAATTTCCATAGCACGATAACTTTCATCAGTTAAGAAAGTAAAGCTTGGTGTTGATGTTGTCGTTGTTGCGTGCATAGCAAGGGCATTTTCCTCTGTTATTGCTCCAATTTTTTCAAAGTCCGCATTTTCTAAGGCTATCTTCATATCGATAAAATCTTCTTTTGCTTTTTCTACCCAAGCATCAAAGGTTGTGGATGTTTGAACACAGCGTTCCATTGCGATACGGCTAGAAATTTTTTTGCGATCTTCGTTAACAACAAGTACCATCATACCGAAATCTAAATCACAGCTAAGTTCTTCTACGCTACCATCTTCTAACCATGCGGCAAGTCGGTAGAAACTACGACATGAAGAACCTGATCCTTCTTTTGAGATTTCTACTAGTTCTTCAGTTGTCTTATTTAGTTTGAAATATTTATTACAAGCTAAAACAAGAGCCATAGTTCCGCTAGAACTAGATGATAAACCAGCTGCAGTAGGAACAGTGTTATAACTTCTTATACAAATTTTTTCACGTTCAATTGGGGTGAATTTTGCGATGAATTTCGTTATTTTTTCTACTTCTTCTTGACTTTGTTTTTCGTCATTGATATAAAATTCATCTTCATCTGTTAAACTAGGTTCAATTTTTGTTTTTGATAATAAGTTATCTAACCTTAATGAAATATTAGGGTTAAAAGGTAAGACTGGATCTTTTGATTTTTTTCCCCAGTATTTTACTAGGGCGATATTAGCATAACCTAAACTGTAACTATCCATGACTTATATCCTTTCTTTGCAAGTTCATTTTGAATTTTTTCGGCATTTTCTTTTGTTTTACTTAGAGCAATACAGCAACCACCAGCTCCGCCACCAGTCAGCTTAGCTCCGAGCGCTCCGTTATTTTTACAAATATTAACTACATCATCATTACTTTCGTGACTAACACCAAGTTTTTGAAGTAGGTCATGAGCTTTATACATATAAGCTCCTACTATTTCAATTGCTTTTTTCTTTAATGGTTCAATAACTTTTTCAGTAATTTCCCCAAGCTCATCAATGTAAGATTTATAGTTTTCAAAATTTTGTTTAATATGTTTTAATGTTTCTTTAGTAATACCAATAACTCCAGTGTCGATAATAAGTAAATAACTGTCTAGATTGAAGTCTAGAGGCATAGCACCATCTTTTTTAGAAAATAAAAGTGGAGTATCGCTTAAAACTTGATTAACATCAATACCACTAGGATTTCCATGGATAAATTTTTCACATTTATCAGCAATTTCGCGTACGTTAGGTAGTTTTTTCGCGCGTGCTATAGCTATGCTAAGGGCAGCTGAAGAACCTAGTCCACGACCGACGGGAATAGTGCTATTGATATTAATTTCAGTTCGGTCATTAATACCACAAACATCCGATATAAATGATATAATTTCATCTCGTTCCTGTATAATATTTGTTTCTTTAAGTTCAACATCAACTGTCATCTGCGGTAAGGGAATAGTGATGCCCTTATAACCATAAACAACAGCGTGTTCTCCAAAAAAAATTGCTTTAGCATGTGTCATAAATTTTATAAACTCCAGTTAAACTCAATGTATATTTTTACAATAATTATATTAAAATAAGTTAATATTTAAATGCTTCTAAATACTTCTATATGTACAATAATTATACTTTCAGCAGTGAGATTTGTCAAACAAGTGAAGCTAGTAAAAAAATAAAACTACCCTTTAAAAATAATAAGTTATTTTTGAGAGTAGTTTACGATTGGTCTTGTAATGTAGGATGACAATCTATACCATGTGGTTCAAGATGAACTAATGTTTCACAATAATAAAATTCACTTGCAAGTTTTTTATCTATATTGACGGTGATTTCATGGCTCTTTTTGACATTAAGTGTGGGATTTACCGTAACTGTAATATCTATAAAATACAATAGACCATGGGTACGCCCTTTAGTATCAACTATAGAAATAACACCGTCAACATCTTTGACAAGATCATTAACTTTTTCGATTACTTCGGCATCAACACCATCGGTAAGAACATAGGTAGATTCTTTAAAAATATTTATTGCGGTCCAAACGATAAGCGCTCCTACAATAATAGCCACTATAGAATCAGCAATAGGAAAACCTAAGTATGTTGCAACAATTCCAATCAAAGTACCTAGAGAAACAAAAGCATCGCTAAGATTATCTAAAGCTGCAGCTTGTAAAGATTTACTACCTAACTTTTTAGATAGACGAATATTGTAAAAATAAACACCGAGCATAATAACAGACGCTATAAATGCAACAATAGCTGATAATATATTAGGTTGTTCATAGCTATTAGTTATAATTTTTTTTACAGCGTAAATTACAACTTCTATTCCGGCATAGAGCATAATAAATGAGGCGATAAGTGTTGAAATAAGTTCTGCTCTAAAGTGACCATAGAGATGATCTTCATCAGCAGGTTTTCGAGAAATTTTTAGACCTACAAGAACACAAACCGAAGAAATTACGTCGGTTGCGTTATTTATTCCATCAGCAACAAGGGCAGAAGAACGGAAGATAATACCTGCGCCTAATTTTAACATAGTAAGGAATAAGTATGATAAAATACTCAGTTTAGCTCCTTGCTCCGCCTTTTTCAAATTATCAAAAATAGAATTATGCATAATCTCACCTCCTGTATCATTGTTTTAATATTATAACAAGTTTAAAAAAATTATTCAAGAATAAAAATGTTATTTTTAAAATAAAATTATTTGCTTTAGGTGAACTTTCTTAAAAAAGAAAGCTCGACGAATTTTTGTCGAGCATAATAGATTATAATTTTTTAGAATAGTATTTTTTAAACGTTAAATATATATAAATAATTGATAGTAGACTAAATATAGCGTAGCTGTAGAAAAAGTTGTTTGTGAGAGAAACCTTTACAGTTAGGTAAGAAGGAAATACGTTTAATTTTTCTGAGATTGTGACTAAGAATAAAGATATTTCAAACAATACAAAAGATGTAAGATAAATAAACCATTTATTTTTTTCTGTTTTTTTATATAATAACAGATAGAAACACAGACTAATCCCTAAAATTAGTACCAAAATAGAAAATACTGCTAAATAAGGTTGAATACTTTTAGTAAAAATTGAAGGGAGTAAAAAGCTTATTATCAGAATTAAGGTATAAACTGATATAAAGTGATATATTGTTGTTTTATTTTCTTTTGGTAATAATGTAATTATAGAATCAGATAGTTTGTTTATGTCATTCCCGAAAACATCCGTGAAATTTTTCCCTTGATTTTGATACAAAATTAAATCTTGTAGTATTTCTAATAATTGAATTTCTAGTGTAGCCTCATTAGCTGCTATGGCTTTCGTTCGACAGGTAATCAAAAGTTCTTCATAATATTTTTTATTTTCTTCATTAAGTTGCATTCTTAGTTTATTATTATATTCTAATAAGTTTCGGATATTCATAGTAACCCCTCCCTATTTTATTCATCTTTCAAAATCTCAGTTATTGTTGTACTTATATTTCTCCATACGTCTTTAAAATTAACTATATATTTATTACCTTCCTCAGTAATCGAATAATACTTTCTAGGAGGACCAAAGTTACTTTCTTTTAAATAACTAGTAACCATATTTTCCTTTTCTAATTTTAAAAGTAGAGGATAGATAGTTCCTTGGGCAACCATATCAAGTCCATAATTTGAAAGTTGCTCAGTTATTTCGTAGCCGTACATTTCTTTATTTTTTATTAGCTGTAAAATACATGCTTCTAATGTACCTTTTAGTATTTGGGAAGTGTTTATCTCCATCCTGTGCCTCCTTTCTTTGAATATCTAGTCGTGATTATCTAAGTAAAAGATGTTATTGATAAAACTATTTTAGAAATAATTTTCAGCTTTAGTTTCACTATCTTGTTATACATAATAATACCATATCAAAGGTATCTTGTAAAGCAAAATAGTGGTATGTAAGATGATAAATTCACTGTGAAAAATTATCTTAATAAAAGTAAGTGAAGATAATATATGGAAAAGTTTATATTTAACTATCGTGTTTTATTGAATTGAATGATTTACTGTTATAGAAGTGATATAATATAATAAAAAATAAAGGAGTATAAGTATGTCTACAATAACTTTTTCAATTTGGCAATTATTTAAAGAAAATAGCAATGGAATACGATGGAAAAAACCTGTTAGGGAAGATTTTCCTGGGGAATTTGATGAGAATTTAGATTCAACAAAAGGGATTGATCATGTATCAATATTTAGCGATGATAATTATATTTTTTTTTGTGATAGAATCAGGAAGTTTAGAACCTAGAGATGAATATGTTATTGATAAAAAATCTAAAAAGAAAAGAAAAAACCCTAAAAAAGAAACTGAAATTGAACTGTTAAAACAAATATTTGCATATTATGATTTTAATACGAATTTATTATATTTATCAGATGTAAGGAACAAAAGAATTTTTGAAGATATTATACGAGAAATTACAAGGGAAAACTTTATTATTAAAGGAATATATGAAGAAAAAGAAACGTTCCTTAAATTGCTTAGAAGTGTAGAAGAAATTAAATTCACCTCAAAAAATAATCTTTTCTCGGGAGATTCAGAGAAAAGAAAGGCACTGATTGATTTAGTTGGGACTAGTGAAATTACTGATTTAACACTGAACATAAAGGCTAATTCACATAGATTCAATCCTACTAATCTTTTAAATAAATTGATGAAGGAGGAGAAAGATTATGCAATTAGTGGTTTATTAATACGTGGTAGTGATGAGAGTGGATTTGAACATGTATATAATCAGCAAACTTTTATAAAAAAAATAACTGTTGATGCAGAAAAAAAATCAGGTAAATTTGATGCGGAGGATGTTAAAATAAATCTTCAAAGAAAGATTAAGGAGCTTACTGATGTTAAATCTAAGTAAAAAAGATAGAAGCATATTTTTGAGTGTAATATTCATATGTCTAGTTTTATCTTATTGTTTCAAAAGTACTTTTTATGCAAAAAATGAATTCATAATTACAATAGTAACAGTTATTATTGGTTTTATATTGACAGCAATTGCAATAATTTTTTCTTCTTCGTTAAGGAAAGAATTATACGATCAAAAATCTAAAGGTTATGAATCACTTTGGCATAGATTGATTTCGATTTGTTATAGTATTTTTATATTTAATTTACTTTTTGTAGGAGCTATTGCGGTTTTACCAGCATATTTTCCAAACTGGATTATTATGGGATTATTTATTAATTCAGTTGTTGAGTTAGTATTCGTTATCCGCATATTATTTAGATTGTTATCCATTGAGATGATTTAAGAAAAATTTTATAAGTAATTTTTAGAAAATTATATTTTAAAAAAACAAAAAAGACAAGGCTTAAAAAACCTTGTCTTAATTATTATACCAGCAGCCGGGGTCGAACCGGCACGATGTTGCCATCGCTGGATTTTGAGTCCAGTGCGTCTGCCAATTCCGCCATGCTGGCATAGTTATATATTAACACATGGATACTTGTTTGTCAATTTCACTTTATTAGCTATAAGGAATAAGAATTAGTTTTAATTTATTGCACAAAATTCTTTAAGACTTTAATCAAAATTTTATAGTAGAAATCATAGCTAGTTGATAAAATATTTAATGAAATAGCTCAAAAAACTAGTTATTAATTTATTAAAAACATTTATTATTAAGGACATATTTTTTAAGTGTTTTCAGTTGACAAAGTAAAATATTTCTTCAATATTATATTGCCAAAGGAGTATATATGTAGTATAATATAATAGTATATAGAATTATAAAAATATTAATGTTATTTTTATAAAGGAGTGTGAGTGCTGGTGGTTGTTACATTGTTTACATCGCCTAGTTGTACTTCTTGTAGAAAAGCAAAAGCTTGGCTTATAGAAAACCATATTGACTTTGTAGAGAGAAATATTTTTTCTGAGGCACTGACAACGGATGAAATTAAAAATATTTTATCTATTACAGAGCATGGGACAGAGGATATTATTTCTTTTAGATCAAAAACTTTCCAAAAATTAAATCTAGATATAGAGAGTATGTCGATTCAAGAGTTGTATAAAGTTATTCAAGATAATCCAGGGATGCTTAGAAGACCTATCATAGTAGATGATAAAAGATTACAAGTAGGGTATAATGAAGATGAAATAAGAAGGTTCCTCCCTAAGGAGATAAGAGTAAATCAATTAGAACAAATAAAGAATATGGTTAAGTAAGTACACCTTGATACTGCTTTTACCGCGTGATTTAAAGGTTGATATTGGGTGTCAGCCTTTTTTTTATGAAATAAATAGAAGTATGAATTGATATAAGTAATTGAATAAATCTAGAATAATAGTTAAAATATAAAAGAAAGAGGTATTAGATGGAAAAAGAAGATGTTAAGTATATAACAGGAGAAATTCATTTTTTGGAACTGGTGGAGAAAAAGAGTTCGTCATTAGTTTTTAAAGGGCCAAGCGATGAAGAAATAAGTTGTAATGAATCGGATGTAGAGAGTTTAGATGATTATGAAGTTGGCGAAGAATATTCTATGTTTGTTTATCCTTCAAGAAGTGGGAAATTATTCGCAACACCAAATATTCCAGAAGTTATCTATGGTGATTATGCTTTTAGTAAAGTTATAAAAGTAGAAGAAGATAGAGTAGGATTAGATATTGGATTTTCTCGTGAAATTCCTCTTCTAGGAGAAGACTTACCAAAATTAAAGAGTGTTTGGCCGAAAGAGGGAGATGAATTATTCATAACTCTACGCCGTGATTTTAGTGGACAATTGTTTGCGCGTCTTGCGACAGAAACTATTATAAGTTCTCTTTATTCAAAAGCACCAAAGGGTTTGAAAAATAAAGATATAGAGGCATATCCATATCGTTTGATGCGTGTAGGTACATTCCTATTATCGAAAGATGGCTATAAGATTTTTGTTCACGAAAGCGAACGTGAACGTGAACCACGACTTGGAGAAAAAGTTACTTTGCGTGTTATTGGGGTTAAGGATAACGGTGAAGTTAACGGCTCATTTTTACCGCGTGCTCATGAAAGAATGGATAGTGACGGGCAAGCTATTATGGACTATATTGAAAATAATGGCTACTGCGAATTTACTGATAAATCGTCACCAGAAGATATTAAAGCCGTATTCGGTATGAGTAAAGGTAGCTTCAAGCGAGCGGTTGGAAGATTATTTAAGAATAAATTGATAATGATAGAAGAAGATGGATTATATAAACGTAAAGGAAGATAATTATTATGAAAAAAGTAAAATTGGATAAAAATGCATTATTAGGTGGAATAATTTTAGAAAATGAACGTTATCAAGTAGTTCATATGAACCTGAAAACAGGGAACCAAACTGACTCATATAGTAATGATAAAACTATATTATTATTGAATATTAGTGGTAAAATAACAGTTGCTTATGATGAACAAGTAGAAATAGTTAATGAATTTGAACTATTAGAAATACCAGCAGGATCTGAACATGTTATTACTTGTTTACAAGATGCCCAGGTTTTTGTAGTAAAACTATAAAAAGAAAACTTCAGAGAAGATAGTATTTCCACTCTGAAGTTTTTCTACAGAGTATACTAAAGAACAAGGTAATAATATTAAATCTGAATAATTTGAAAGGAGGATAGAACATATGAAATTACAATTTTTAGGAACAGGAGCAGGACTCCCTGCAAAATTTAGAAATACGCAAAGCTTTGTTTTTAATTTTATGCAAGAGCTAAAGGAGTGTTGGATGTTTGATTGCGGAGAAGCAACTCAACACCAAATTTTAAGAACAAATATTAAACCGACAAAAATAACAAAAATATTTATTAGTCACCTGCATGCTGATCATATATTAGGTCTTATCGGCTTTTTATCTTCGCGTAATTTTCTTTTAGACAGTAAGGAATTGGGAGTAACAATATATGGTCCAGTAGGAATAAGGCAATTTGTTGAACAAAATCTTCTGTTCACACATTGTTCACTTAACTTTGATGTCAAATACGTTGAATTTTCTAGCGAACAGTGTATAATAGATAATAAAACTGTAGTAGTATCCGCCTATCCTCTAAACCACAATATAGAGTGTTTTGGCTATAAAATTATCTTTAAAAATCAAAAGGGAAGCTTAGATGCGGAAAAATTAAAAAAATTAGGGATAATGCCAGGACCATTTTATAAAAATATAAAAGAGCAGGATAGTTTTGTTTACAACGGAACTACATATAATTCTTCTGAGTTTTTATCGGAAGATAAGCCAAAAAAAGAAATTGTAATTATTCCAGATACGAGATATTTTCCACAGTTAAATGAGTTTGTGAAAGATAGTGATATTATTATTTCAGAGTGTACTTATTTAGATGAAAAAGATGCACATCATGCTAGGAAAAACTTTCATTTAAGTATTTTGGATATAGAAAACTTTATTACAGAGAGTATAGTAAAAAGATTATTTTTAACGCATATAAGTGCAAGATACGATGTTGATACAGAAAAGAGAGTAGTAGAAAAACTAGGTAAAAGTATTGAAGTATCAATTGCCCATGATTTTGAGGAATATAGTTTATAAATGGAGGAAGTTATGAGAAAAGATTTAGAAGAAAAAACAATATCTGTTGAGAAAATTTTTAAAGGTAAAGTTCTTGATGTAGAGGTACATACAGTAAGTTTACCTGATGGAGAAGTGTCAAAACGTGAGCTTATAAATCATAGGGGAGCAGTAGCAGTACTTGCGTTGACAAAAGATAATGAAGTAATTTTAGTAGAACAATATAGAAAAGCAATTGAAGCTGTAACATTAGAAATTCCAGCAGGAAAATTAGAACCTGGAGAAGATAATAAAAAGCTTTCTGCAATCCGAGAGTTACAAGAAGAAACAGGATATCTGGTAACTGAGGATAGATTAGAAAAGCTTTGTGATGTTCATGTAGCGTTAGGATACAGTTCAGAGTTGATTACCATTTACTTTGTAGATGGTTTAGAACATGCAGGAGAACAAAATCCTGATGATGATGAATTTATTAATTTAAAAAAATACCCAGTAGATGAGGCAATTAGGTTGCTTGATGAAAATATTATAACTGACAGTAAGACTATGTTGGCATTAGCGTACTTAAAAAATAGGAAAGGCACGAAATAATATATGAATATTTATGATGAAATAATAAAAATTATTCAAAAATCTCCATATAAACTCACACCACAAAGAGAGAAAATTGTTGAGATTTTAGTAGAGAATAGCGAGCTACATTTGAGTGCAGAGGAATTGTATTTTATCTTAAAAGAAAAAACACCAGATATTGGTATAGCAACAGTATATAGAACATTAGATATTTTTTATGAATTAAAAATTTTGGAAAAAATATCATTCAGTAATGGTGTATCTAAATATCATTTAAGACAAAGTGTTGATGGTCAACTACATCATCATTTAATATGTACTAGCTGTAACACGATAGAAAAAGTTTCAAATCCAATTTTTAATAAACTTATCGAATATATGAAGAAAGAATATTCTTTTGAAGTGCAAGATAATTCATTATCGTTTTATGGAACATGTGCTAAATGCAAGACAAAAGGTGATAAATAATGTTTTTTGATAAATTAGAAAAAACTTTATTAGTTATTTCGAGTGCTGTATATATTATTTATATAGTTTTTGTAGGAGGAATGCTTAATCTATTTAAGGAATATGCAGGAAATGAGTATTTGCGTGCAAAGATTGTTGATCAGATTCGTGAGCAAACAAGATTAACACAAGATAGTGCAAATGTTTCGACAAAAGATATGCATTTTATTTTTCAAGTAATGGGACAACTTGCTTGGCCATATTTTGCATTGTTAATAGTACTATTTTTATTATTAATATATGTGTTATTCAAGAAAAATATTAATCATAATGTTGTTGCATTTTTATTGTTAGTATATAGCATTTTACTACTTATTTTTAGCTTAGGAATTTTATTTATAAGTTGTGTTATATACTTTTTCTTAGGCGTTAGAATAATATTAAAGAGGAATTCACAAAAATATAGTAGTGTATAAAAAAGGTTTGAAGTATCTTTACTTCAAACCTTTTTTAAAAATTTTCATAAAAATATAATTAAATTAAAGGAAATCGATAAGATTATATTTGTAAAATATGAAAAACATTAAAAATAAAATGATAGGTAGAAAGAATGAATATAAAAAGTAAATATTGATTTGTGAAAAAATAAAAGATATGCTTTATCCATTATATATAAAAATTAGAAGTTTAATATAGAATATCGATGTATTAAGTGCATATTTCTTAAGAAAACTCCATTTGCAAAACAATAATATTATTACTATAATTGAAAAATATACTAGTTCATAAGAAAATAGTAGGAGGCTTTATGAGTAAAAAAGTATTTAAAATTATAAAAAGATTAGTGTTAGGTTTATTGGCACTTTTAGTTATTGGTGTAGGCTATGGGTATTATTTTGTGAATAAATCATTACCGACGATAGAAGGAAAAGTTGAGGTAAGTTTCTTAGAAAATAATGTCAAAGTAACTCGCAATAATAAAGGTATACCGACGATAGAAGCACAAAGTGAAAAAGATTTATATCGAGCTCAAGGGTATGTCCATGCACAAGATAGACTATTCCAGATGGATTTAGCTCGTAGACAAGCGAGTGGTAGATTATCAGAAATCGTAGGGAAAGCAGCATTAGATACTGATAAAAAATTTCTAGTATTTTCATTGCGTAAAGCAGCAGAGAATTCATATGCAGGTTATTCAGATGAGGCTAAAAAAATCTTGGAGGATTATGCAGAAGGAGTTAACGCTTATATTGATGAGGCGGTAAAAAATAATAAATTATCATATGAGTTTTCTTTATTAAATTATAAACCAGAAAAATGGACAGCTATTGATTCGCTAACAATTGGGAAGTATATGGCTTATGACCTTGGAGGGCATTGGGATCACTTAGGATTTAACTCTTGGGTTTTAAATAATTTAGGAGAAGAAAATTTAAAACAATTATTACCGGAAAGTTTTTCGAAAAATAAAGATAATGAAGATATTATTAAAGCTAACCTAGGAGTAGATGTAAAAGTTGATGAAAAGGTAGCTAATACAGAACGTCCGCCTATGGAAAATGGTAGTAATAACTGGGTAGTTTCTGGGAAGAAGACAAAATCAGGGAAACCTTTATTAGCTGATGACCCACACTTAGGGCTTGCAACACCTTCAGTATGGTATCAAATGAGTCTAAATACTCCTGACAATAAAGTTTCTGGTGTTATATTTCCAGGTATCCCAGGAATTATTCTAGGTCATAATGAGCATATAGCTTGGGGTGTTACTAATTTTGGTCCTGATGTTCAAGATTTATACATAGAAAAACGTGATGCAAATAACCCACATCGTTTTGAATATGATGGAAAGTACTACGATGCACAAGTAGATTCTTACAATATAAAAGTTAAAAATGGAAATGATGAAAAGTTTGATGTAGTAAGAACAAAACATGGTCCAATTATTGATGAATTATTAAAACCTCTTGGAGAGACTAATAAAAGTTTTTCTATGCAATGGACTGCTCTAGAGTCAACACAAGAATTAGAAGCAATTTTAAAAATTGATAAATCTAAAAACTGGACAGAGTTTGAAAAAGCATTAGAAGACTTTAAAGCACCAGCTCAAAACTTCGTTTTCGCAGATAATGAAGGTAATATTGCATATAAATCAAATGGTAATGTCCCTATTCGTAAAAAAGGAGATGGAAATCTTCCAGTTCCAGGATATAGTAGTGAATACGGATGGGATGGTTATATTTCTTTTGATAAATTACCAAAAGTCATTAATCCAGAAGAAGGATTTATCGCGACTGCTAATACAGAAACATATAAAACAGATTATCATACTTCAAACGTTTGGGCGCAACCATATAGAAAAGCAAGAATTGATGAAGTATTAAAAGCAAAAAATGATTTAACAGTAGATGATATGAAAAATCTTCAAATGGATACAAAAAATCTATATGCACAGGAATTTTTAAAAGGTTTATTAGATAATACTTCAATTTCTAACAAAGATGTCTATAATAAGCTGAAATCATGGGATTACATGGATAATAAAGATGAAGCAGCACCGTTAATATATGATACATGGATGCGAGTTATTCGAGAAAAGATCCTAAAAGATAAGATGAGTCCTGAAGCATACAAATTTATGCCACATAAAGAAAGCTATGTAGATAAAATTTTACGAGATGCTTTGGCAGGTAAGAAAATAAATCTTATTGAAGAAAAAGGTGGACTTAATAAGGTTCTAGAAGAAAGTTTAAATACAGCTATATCAGAACTTAAAACAAAATACGGTGAAGATGTAAATTCATGGAAATGGGGAGCTAATCACAAATTAGGCTTTAGACATCCATTGTCAAAATCTTCAGATTTATTGGCTTATTTCCTAAATCCAAAAGAATATCCAATTTCAGGTTCGAAAGTAACTGTTCAAGCAGCTAAACAAAATGATGATGGTTTGGTAAATCATGGTGCTTCTTGGAGATTTGTTTATGATTTTGATACAAGAGTAGGATATCATGTAGTTGGTCCAGGACAAAGTGGACACTTTATGAGTGATTATTATAATGACCAAGTACTTGATTGGGTAGAAGGAAAATATACCCCTGAAACTATAGGAAAGATAGAAGGAAAAACTTTGGAGTTAGTAGCTAAAAAATAAAATAATAAACACAAGGAGTGGAGTTATAGTACTAGGCATTTTGGTGATAGGAAGGGTCTAGTGCAATTAACCTGCTCCTTATATTTTTGCTTAAAATATGGTAAGATGATATTATAGATTAAATTTAGAGGTAATAAAGGTGAATGTAAAAAACAATTTAGAGAAAATTAATAATGATATAAAAAATATTTGTCAAAAAAGCGGTAGAAATTTCGAAGATATTACCTTAATAGCTGTAACAAAATATGTTGGTGATGAACGTGTGAAAGAAGCACAAGTAGCAGGTGTTCATGATTTCGCAGAAAATAGAGCTGTTAATTATATTGAAAGAAAAGAAAAATTTCCTGAAGCTACTTGGCACTTGATAGGAAGTTTACAAACAAGAAAAGTGCGAGACGCAATAAATAAAGTGGATTATTTTCATGCCTTAGATCGTGAGAGCTTAGCGGTTGAAATAGAAAAAAGAGCAGAACATATAATTAATTGTTTTGTACAGGTTAATACATCTGGAGAAGAAAGTAAACATGGTTTAACACCTGAAGCGGTATTAGAGTTCGTTAAAGGTTTAGAAAAATATTCAAAAATTAGAGTTGTTGGACTTATGACAATGGCTCCATTTGTAGAAGATGAAGAAACATTGTGCAGTTGTTTTAGAAAATTAAGAGAACTTCGCGATGAAATAAAAGGCTTATGTTTAGAATATGCTCCATGTGGATTTTTATCAATGGGAATGAGTAATGATTACGAAGTAGCGATAGAAGAAGGTGCAACGCATATAAGGATTGGGACAGCGCTAGTAGGGAATGAATTGAAATAATAAGACGAAGGGAGGCTTATTATTGTGAATAAAAAATTAAAAGTAGGGGAGTTAGATATTACTGTGAAATACCGTAAAGGTATGAAAAATATTTATCTTCGAGTAGAGAAAACTGGAGATATAATAGTTAAGGCCCCCCTTAGAACGCCAAATTATATAATAAAAAAATTGATAAATGATAATATAGCCGAACTAAAAAAACGTCAAAATAATATTATCAACAATTCACCTAAAAAAAGAGAGTATAAAACAGGGGAAACTTATTTTGTTTTTGGGCAAGAGCTGCCTGTAGAGGTTGTAAATTCTAATAAAAATACCTTGATAATAACAGAAGAAAAAATAGTATTAATTGTAAAAGATGAAAACCAAGATAGAGAGAAAATATTTCAAAAGGGTATAAGAGAAAAACTTCGTCAGCAAAGCCTGTATTTTATAAAAAAATACGAACCGATAATGAATGTTAAGGCGAATGAGTTACGCATAAAAAAAATGAAAACACGTTGGGGTACATGTAATTTAGAAGCTAAACGCATATGGATAAATGAAGAACTTGTAAAATATCCGATATCTTGTCTTGAACATATCGTAGTTCACGAATTAACACATCTTTTAGAAATTAATCATACTCCTAGATTTTATGAGTTATTAGAACATTATTATCCAAACTATAAACACAATGATAAGTTGATAAAAGACTTTAATAGGTATCTAAATGGGAGATAATAGTAAAAATATAGTTAATTGAAGTTATTATTTTTAGTGTATTAGAAAAAGCGCTAGATATTGTACCTTATTTGCTGAAGAATATATTGTAAAAACTTTTAGAAAGCACATTTTACAACACTAACAATTGACTTTTTACTACATTTACTATATAATTAATCAAGAGTTTTTAGTATTTTATACTAATATTTTTATAATACTAAAAAGTATTTTGGAGGAAAAATAAATGTCACAAATTTTAAATCAAGAAGATGGAAAAGTAGTTATTTCATTTTCAGCATCAAAAGAAGAGTTTGCGAAAGGATTAGATAGTGCATTCAAACGTGCCGTAAAACGTGTTAGTGCACCAGGATTTAGAAAAGGTAAATTACCAAGAGCCGTATTTAACCAAATGTACGGAGAAGAAGCACTATATCAAGATGCAGTGGATGCAGTATTACCAGCTGCTTATACTAAAGCTATTGATGAGTTAAAAGTTTCACCATTAGCTATGCCAGATATCGATGTAAAAGAAATCAGCAAAGAAAATGGAGTAACATTTGAAGCGGTAGTTACTGTTAAACCAAATGTAGAATTAGGTGAATACAAACACTTAGGAATTAAAAAAGAAGAAGTAGAAGTAACTGAAGCTGATGTAGAAGAAAGATTAGAAAGATTACTAAGCAACCAAGCTGAATGGCAAATCAAAGAAGGTGAAGCTAAAAAAGGAGATATCGTAGTTATCGACTTCAAAGGGTTCATCGGAGATGAAGCATTCGAAGGTGGAGAAGCTAAAGGATATGAATTAGAATTAGGTTCAGGTTCATTCATCCCTGGATTTGAAGATCAATTAGAAGGGAAAACTGCACCAGTAGATACTGAAGTAAATGTAACATTCCCAGAAAACTACCAAGTGGCTGATTTAGCTGGAAAAGAAGCAAAATTTGAAGTAACAATTCACGATGTAAAAGAAAAAGTTTTACCAGAATTAACAGATGAATTCGTTAAAGAATTTTCAAAAGAAGCAGCTTCAACAGTAGCTGAATACAAAGAAAAGTTAAGAGAAGAAATCAAAGTTCAAAAAGAAGAAGCAGCTGCAAAAGCTTATTCTGATAAAGTGATTTCTACAGCTGTTGAAAATGCAAAATTAACAGTACCAACAAAACTAATCGATCAAGAAGTTAATTCTATGTTCGAACAATTCGCTGGAAACTTATCACGTCAAGGATTATCATTTGAATTATATGAACAATTCACAGGTAAAGGCGCTGATGAGCTTAAAGCAGAAATGAGAGCTGATGCTGAAAACAAAATTAAAACTTCATTCGTATTAGGTGAAATTGCAGAAGTTGAGAAAGTTGAAGTAACAGAAGCTGATATTGATGCAGAAGTAAAAGAACTTGCAACTATGTACAATATGACAGAAGAAGGTGTAAGAACACGTATTAGTGTTGAAGATCTTCGCGGAGAATTAATCATCCAAAAAACTGTTGAATTCTTAAAAGAAAACAACTAATAATTATATTAAACAAAAAATACAAGCTACTATTCTAGAATAGTAGCTTGTTGAAATTAAAATATACCCTTAGATAAATTTTTATCTAAGGGTATTAAAATTATCTTATTTATCTTGATCTTCTTGGAATTTTTTAGCGATAGTAGCTTCAAAGTCTTCAGGGATAGAACGTTGTTTAATGATTATTACATCACATTTAGCGTATCTAACGATACCTTCAGATACTGATCCCATAAGCATACGTTTGAATCCAGTTAAACCAGAAGATCCACAAACTACTAAGTCAATTTCTTTTTCATCAACGATGTCTTCGCTTAACACGATTTTTGGAATACCTTGTTCAACAATGCCAGTGACTTTAGTAAGACCATCTGCTTTAGCAGATTCAACATAACTATCAACTAATTCTTTAGTACGTTTATAGAATGAGTTGAAGATATATGGATCCGATAAACCAGAAGTAGCAATTGTCGCATCAATAACAGAGGCAATGTATAATTCTGCATCTTCATTTCTCTGTGCTATAGCTACGGCATTTTTAAAAGCCCACTCAGCTTGTTTAGAACCATCAACAGCAACTAGTATTTTAGAATATTTGTTTTCCATAATTAAAACCTCCAACCTATTTATTCTTTAATTATATTATAACACATTTACACAAAAAGTAAACGCTATTTTCAAAAAAAATAAAATAACTGATTTTAATTTATAGTTATAAATTAACCCTTTTTTTAGATTATTATTCTAAAAAAAGGGTTAATTATATATTCTTTGAAAAACATATTAGCTGTTTTCATCTGTTACAGTAATAGTACGAGTTCGCTTGTGCTCCTTACCATCAATATTTATTTTATAAATAATATCATAAGTGCCAGGGGTAGTATTATCTACTTGTCCTTCTATAATAAGTTCATCAAGATATGATTTTCCTGCTTTACGGGCAATAACGCCAGTTGGACTTATATCTATATCTTCTCCTATTTTAATAGAAGTATTTTCTGGAATGATAAAATAAAATGTTCTTTCAAGGCGACGTTCAAGACGTTTTCTATATTTTTCTTCATCTTCGGCGCTCATTCTATCACGAAGTTTTTCGTCCACTAAAGGCATAAGCTCAACTTCAGTATCGGCAATACAAATTCTACTATTAACAAGCGTGAATGTCTGTGTTCTTCCAGGGCCACAGTAAGATTGACAACCTATAATGAACTCAGCATTAGGAGCTTTTTTCTTAAGTTTAGGAATCAAAGTTTTAAGGTTAACTCCTAGGCAGGCATCACACACTCTAAACGTTACTTTGTCTTCAGTAACTACATCTTTATCATTTTTAGCCATTATATTTCCTTTCATCAATTTATTATTGTATTAAGATAAAAATAATTATATCACATTCTAGGAATAAATAAAATTTTAAAATACAAGATTTTAATAAGATCAGACCTATGTTGAATATAATTAAATAGCTTATTTAAACACAGTTCTTCTTTTAAGAACAATATTTGTTATTAACAATAAGAAAAATACTATAAAAATATGAATGATTATTCTAGTAATCAAACTAATAAAAAATTCTTCGGGGACCATTTTTATTAAATTAGACTCATCAGGGCTAAGTAACCATAGGTCATTTGAAAATAAGATAGTATGAAACTTAATCCAAAACGAATTGAAGTTATAAGCAATAATACCAGTAAGTATAGCAATTAACAAGATAAATATTGCTAAAGTTTTATTGAATGCTTTTGTAATATAAAGTAAGGTTTTACTTTTCTTAGTAATTATGATGATTATCGTAGTTATAACAAAGATTATTAAGCAAATAATCATTACCTTGAAGCTAACATCATAAAGATTTTTAACATCAACCATGTGTAGTATATCTTTATCAGAAAACCAATTTCTATTTAATGAAGCATTACCTTTTAAATATGCTAGTAGATTTTCCGTGTTATTTAATAATTCAGAGTTGGTTGTATTTATAGAAGATGCTAAGTTCTCTTTCTCGTAGAAGTTTTTGTAAAAATCAAGATTAAAACAATTATAAAAAATGATTGCTAAAATACTGAATATAAATAAAGCAAAGTTTTGGATAGTAATAATACTATATGTGAAAAAATTTTTCATAGTTAGACCTCCATAATACATATTATAACATACCCACTAAATGTGTAAAAAGAAAAAATATAGCGGTGCACAACTCAATTTAGAGAATATTGGTTTACGTATTTACAGCAAATAACAAAAGTAATGCGGATAATGAAAGTTTTTGAGTAAAAAACGTTTAATATTGCTTAAAATTGTGTTAAAATATATACACAATTATTTATTTTGGGGGAAATCATGAATAAGTTTTTTAAAATCTATTTAGAATTAAGAGAACAAATAGAAAATAAGCAATATAAAGCTAATAGTATATTGCCAAGTGAAAATGAATTAGCAAGGAAATACAATGTTTCTAGGGAAACTATAAGAAAAGCCTTGTTGTTGCTTTTAGAAAATGGATATATCCATAAAATACAAGGGAAAGGATCAATAGTCTTAGATGTTCATAGATATAGATTACCGGTAACAGGGATATTAAGTTTCAAAGAACGTCATCAATTCCAAGATTTAGAAGCAAAGACAAAAGTAATAGTAAATGAAGAAATAGAAGCCCCTGATTTTTTAGTTAAGCTTGGTGTTGTTCAACCTGGGGAAAAGCTTACTTACTTGTTGCGTCAACGTATTGTCAATGGTGAGGCGGTAATTTTGGATAAAGATTATATTAGAAAAAATGCTATTGGTAATTTACCAACTAATCGTGTTGAAGAATCTTTATATGAATATTTAGAAAAAGATTTAGGGATCAAAATTTCATATGGGAATAAAGACTTCAAGATTGAACCGGTCAGTGATGAGGATAACACATATATTGACTTAAATGGTCATAATCATATTGCAGTCCTAAGAAGTGATGTTTATACAGAAGGAACAGACTTTTTACATTATAATGAAAGTCGTCATAGAGTAGATAACTTCTATTTTTCAGAGTTTGCACGTAGAGCGGTAAATAAAAATAATTAAATATTGGAAAAAAAGATTTTAAGTGATAAGAATATGCTTAAGATCTTTTTTAAATTTTTTTATCCTAATATTTTCTGTCAATTAAAAAGAAAAACGCGAGTAATTGATGATAGTAATATTAAAAAAAACAATAAATTTTCAAAATAAAAAAGGTACTAAAAATAAAGAAAAATAATCGTTGAAAAAAAGAAAAATAGAGTGTATAATAATTATTAAGTTAGAAATTTCCGGGAAATATTTCGGAAATATTTTTTGTGGGAGAGTGAGAAAGATGAAAGTAATTTTCTTTTCATTAACAGGTAATTGTAAAAGATTTGTGGAGATGTGTAAACTACCAGAAGAAGATGTTATAGACCTATGGGAAATAGATTATGAGGTTGATTTTGACTATATACTAATAACGCCAACTATTGGTTTTGGAAAAGTCCCAGAAGATGTTGAGAGATTCTTAAGAGAAAATGACAGGCACCTAAAAGGAGTAGTGGGAAGTGGAAATAGAAATTGGGGAAATAGATTTGCAAAAGCTGCTGAAATAATAAGTGAGCAATATAATGTCCCGCTACTGATGAAAATAGAATTACATGGGAATACAAAAGATTTAATAAAATTTAAAAAAATATATTTGGAGAGTGTCGATAATGGAGAAATTTAATCATATAGAGCTTAATAACGAAGTAACTAAAAGAGGAGAAAATGGATTTTTCAAGTTAGAAAAAGACCAAGAGGCTATTGCAGAATTTCTTCGTGAAGTTGACTATAAAACTGTAAAATTCAGTTCGGAAATGAAAAGATTAAGATATTTAGTAGAAGAAAACTTCTATTATAATATTTTTGATAAATATATTGAAGATGAGATAGTAGAATGCTTAGAACTTGCTAAAAACTTTAAGTTTGAATTCAAGAGTTACATGGCAGCAAGTAAGTTTTATAAAGACTACGCATTAAAAACTAACGATAAAAAACAATATTTAGAAAACTTTAACCAACACGTATTTATCGTAGCTATGTACCTTGGTGATGGAAATACGGCATTAGCTAAAGAACTTATGATTGCAATGCTTGAACAAAGATTACAACCAGCAACACCAACATTCCTAAACTCTGGAAGAAGTCGCCGTGGAGAGTTAGTTTCTTGTTTCTTATTAGAAGTAGGAGATTCTCTAAATTCTATCAACTACATTGATTCAACAGCGAAACAACTTTCAAAAATTGGTGGGGGAGTTGCGATTAACTTATCAAAACTTCGTGCACGTGGTGAAAGTATTAAAGGTATAAAAGGTGTGGCGAAAGGTGTTATTCCAGTAGCCAAATCACTAGAACAAGGTTTTGCTTATGCAGATCAACTTGGACAACGTCCTGGAGCAGGAGCGGTATATTTAAATATTTTCCACTATGATGTGTTAGAATTTTTAGATACGAAAAAAGTTAATGCCGATGAAGAACTACGTTTACCGACTATTTCTACAGGTATTATCGTACCGTCATTATTCTTTGATTTAGCACGTGAGAATAAAGAGTTTTATATGTTCGGCCCACATTCTATTTATGAAGAATATGGTTTAGTATTAGATGATATTGATATCGCAGAACACTATGATGAATTCGTTGCTAATGAAAATATTATTAAGCGTAAATTTGATGCGCGTGATATGCTTAACCTTATAGCACAAACACAATTACAATCAGGATATCCATATTTAATGTTCAAAGATAATGCGAACAAAAATCATGCACTTCGCGAAATTGGTCAAGTAAAAATGAGTAATCTATGTACAGAAATTTTCCAACTTCAAGAAACTTCTGTAATTAAAGACTATGGCGAAAGTGATGTTATCAAACGTGATATCTCATGTAACCTTGCTTCATTAAATATTGTCAATGTAATGGAAAGTAAAAAACTTAAAGAGTCAATCTATTCAGGTATGGATGCTTTAACATTTGTTAGTGATTCAACGAAAATCAAAAATGCACCTGGTGTAGTAAAAGCAAATGAAGAGTTCCACTCTGTTGGACTTGGAGCGATGAACCTAAATGGTTACTTAGCGAAAAATTTAATCGCTTATGATAGTGAAGAGGCAAAAGATTTTGCTAATGTCTTCTTTATGATGATGAACTACTACACTATAGAACGCTCAATGCAAATTGCTAAAGAACGTAAAGAAACATTTAAAGATTTCGAAAAATCTGATTACTACAATGGAACATATTTCACTAAGTATATTACAAATGACTATCTTCCAAAATCAGATAAAGTTAAAGAATTATTTGAAGGGATTTATATTCCAACAAAAGAAGATTGGCATAGCCTGAAAAATAGAGTAAAAGAAAATGGATTATATCACGCATATAGAATGGCTATAGCTCCAACGCAAAGTATTTCATACGTTCAAAACTCAACATCAAGTGTACTACCGATTGTTGATAAAATCGAACGTAGAAGTTATGGGAACGCAGAAACATTCTATCCAATGCCATACCTTAGTCCAAAAACACAATGGTATTATAAATCAGCATTTACAATGGATCAAATGAAACTTATTGACCTAATGGCAGTAATCCAAGAGCATATTGACCAAGGTATTTCTATAATTTTATATGTAAATTCAGATATTACAACAAGAGAGTTAGCTAGATATTACATTTATGCTCATCACAAAGGATTGAAATCACTATACTACACAAGAAACAAACTTCTTTCAGTTGAAGAATGTACATCATGTTCGATATAGAAAAGAGAGGAATTATTATAAACTATGAAAGCAGTAAACTGGAATAAACAAGATGACCTAACATTTATGTATTGGCGTCAAAATATCGCTCAATTTTGGGTAGATACAGAATTCAAAGTATCAAAAGATATTAAAAGCTGGAATGAAGATTTAAACGATAAAGAAAGAGATGCTTATAAAAAAGTTCTTGCAGGTCTAACAGGATTAGATACTCAACAAGGGGATAAAGGGATGCCTCTAGTATCTCTTCACACAGAAGATATGAGAAAACAAGCTGTTTATAGCTTTATGGGAATGATGGAGCAAATGCATGCGAAAAGTTATTCGACTATCTTTACATCACTTATTCCTAGTAAAGAAACAGATTATTTATTAGATGAGTGGGTTCCGAATAACGAAGAACTTCAATACAAAGCCCAACTTATCGAAAGTTATTATCTAAAATTATTTAAACCAGAAGTGCCGACTTATGATTTATATATGGCGCGTGTAGCGTCTGTTTTCCTTGAAAGTTATATTTTCTACAGTGGATTCTTCTATCCATTATACTTAGCTGGACAAGGAAAACTTACAACATCTGGAGAAATTATTCGTAAAATATTATTAGATGAAACTATTCACGGAAGCTTTACAGGTTTTGATGCACAGGAAATTTTCAAAACTTTAACACCAGAAGAACAAGAAAAAGCTAATAAAGAAATGTACACATTATTACTTGATTTATACGAAAATGAGCTGAAATATACAAAAGATATTTATGGAGAAATTGGTTTATTTGAAGAAGTTAAAGACTATGTTGAGTACAATGCTAACCGTGCTTTAGCAAATCTAGGCTATCCTGGATACTTCGAAGATAAAGAAATCAACCCAATTATCGAAAATGCTATGAATACATCTACTAAAAACCACGACTTCTTTAGTGTTAAAGGAGATGGATATGTAGTTAGTATGAATGTTGAATCAATCGAAGACGAAGATTTTATCTTTGAATAATTAGGTCGTGCTTATGAAAATATTATTAGTAAGGCACGGCGAGACCGATTTTAACAAAAATAAACTTATTCAAGGCCATAGTGATATTGTTTTAAACGAAACTGGAAAAGAGCAAGCTATAAATGCTGGGCAAAAAATCACCGACTTTGATATTGCTGCAGTCTTTAGTAGTCCGTTAAAAAGAGCGTTGGAGACAGCACGTCTTATGCTTGATAATTCTAACAATAGCCAAAATAAAAGGCTAGATTTAGTAACTGATTCAAGGTTAATTGAAAAGTATTTCGGAGACTTTGAAGGTTCAACATTCGATGAATATTTCAAAGCGCTAGATACAGGTTCAAACTTGGAAACAATTGAACAAGAAGAAAATGTCTATAAGAGAGCACATTCTTTCTTTTTAGATAAGTATGAAGATTACAATAATAAAACGATACTTGTAGTCTGTCATGGAGCTTTGATACGTATTTTTCTACGAGAATTAGGTTTATATCCTGAAACAAGAGAGCTTATAAAAAATACAGCATTGAATATTTTGCAATTCGATGGAAATGACTTTATATTAGAAAAGTTTAATATCTAAAATTAATATAAATAAAAAGTTCTAAACAATATATTATTCTGCAATATATTGAATTAGAGCTTTTTTATTTATTGAAAAGTAAAACTGAAAGTTTATAATAAAGGCTGTCATGATGATAAAGTAAATATAAATAGATTAAGCTTTATTTTTAAAAATGAATATTTTATAATATGAAGTATATTCAATTACGGAAGGAGAGATTATTATGCGTATAATTTTAGCGCGACATGGAGAAACGGATTATAATAAAAACAAAAAAGTACAGGGTCATAGCGATATACCATTGAATGAAGAAGGAATAAAACAAGGGAAAGAAGCTGGAAAGAAAATAACAGATTACAATATAGATGTAGCCTATAGCAGTACTTTGGGGCGTGCTTTTGATACTGCTAGATATATGTTGGATAATTCTAATAATGAAATAAACGAAACTTTAGAAGTTATAAAGGATAAGCGTTTAATAGAAAAATCATATGGAGAGTATGAGGGAATATCGTTTGCTGAATATGCAGCAGGATTACAAAACGGAGAAACGAGAGGCATGGAACTAGATACTGATGCTGCAGATAGAGTAGAAGAGTTTTTTAAAGAAAAATACAAAGAGCATCCTGATAAAACTATACTTGCTGTATGTCATGGTGGATTAATTCGTTCATTCTTGACAGAAAAAGGGATTAAAAAAGTAGGACGTGGCGTAATTATAAATACATCAGTTAGCGTTCTTGATTATGATGGAGAAGTATTTGAGCTAAAAGTGTTTAATATCTAATTAAATAATGAACTATTAAAGTATAAGATATATTATTATATATTCCATAGTTAGCAAAAAATAATATTTCAACTACATATTCTATGGAAATGTAAAAAAATTGTAAAATTCAGGTAATAAAATTTTAATATTTTTGACATTAAAGTTAAATATTATTTTTTATTAATTCTTGTGTCGCTGAATGTTTTTTTTTAGAATTTACAAACGGGATAAACATTGATGATATAGGGTTTGCAATTTAATTTATAGTACATTTAAGTTATCGTTTTACAATACTAAATCTATTTGATATAATTTTAATATAAAATTGTGTATATTGTAATATTTTTTAAGTAAAGTAATTAATTTTCAGGTTAAGAAAGTTGTCTAGACTTTAAAAATAATTATAAAATAGATGATTGTTTTACTTAAAAAATTATAATTACAATGTACAATCAATTCTTATCATACAAATACAATTATTTAGTAACTGTGTTGTTGAATAAAAATTAAGGAGGAAATTAAAGAAATATGTTAGGAGATTACAAAAAACATAGATTTTCTATAAGAAAATTAACTATAGGAGCTGTGTCGTTGTCATTAGGACTATCATTAGTTCAACCAACGATTTTGAACCACAATATTGTTATGGCATCTAGTGCAAGTGCTGAAACAGGTCTACAAGGAAATGTTAGTACTCAGCAAGAGTTGCAAGATAAGATAAATAACAATGAACAAAATATCATACTAAGTGCAAATATAGATGTTACTAAAACGATAACTATTCCTAATACTTTCACAGGGAAAATTCATGGTAATGGATTTACTTTGAAGCTAGTAACTCAAAACATTAATATGTTCCTAATAAAAGGAAGTACGGTAACGTTTGATAGTGTTGTTTTAGATGGGGCTGGTATAGGTAGACCGATTGATATTGCAGAAGGAGCTAATGTTACTGTAACAAAATCTACTATTAAAAACGGTCACACTGGGAACCAAAGTAATGGTGGAGGAATATATGTAATAGGATCTAAATTAAAATTAGATAATACTACAATTCAAGATTCTAAAGCTGTGAAAAAAGCTGGTTCAGCTGAAGATGTTCGTCCAAACGGAGGAGCAATATATGCGATAGCTTCTGAAGTTACAGTAGAAAACAAATCTGAAATTCTAAATAACACTCTAGTTGACGGAAATGGTAATGGTGGAGGAATTCATGCTACTGGTAAATCAAAAGTAAAAATTTCTGATTCTACTTTCTCAGGCAACCATACATTCGCTATTGTTGATGAAGCTAACGAAGGTGGAGCTATTTTCGCAAATGACGGAAGTACATTAGAAGTTTCTGATTCTACTTTTAATGTAGCTAAAGGTTTTAATACTGGAGGAGCAATCGGTATTAGACATGCAAAAGCAGAAATTAAAAATAGTAAATTTGATATAAATAACCTTGGAGATGCTTATGGTATAAGTGGTGGAGCAATTATGAGTGGTGAAAGTGATCTTAAAGTAGATGGATCAACATTTACTGCGGCTAACTCAAAAATAACATTCTCTGGTGGTTTCATAAATATAGTAACTGGGGGTAGTTTCACGTTAACTAACTCAACATTAACAGGAGCTGGTTCTTGGTGGAATGGACCATCAATTTCTACATATGGAGGAGCTATTGGTTTTGAAACAGGAAGTACAGCGACCGCTACTATAGAAAATACTACTATTAAAAATGTAACTGCTGATGAAACAGGTGGAGCTATTTCATTAGCTACTAAAATTAATGAGGAAGCTAGTGTAAACTTAACTCTACGCAATACAAATATTATTAACACAAGAACAAAATTCGCTTGGAAAGATACTCGTGGAGGAGCAATCCATGTAGGTAAAGGAAACACATTAAGAATCGATGGAGGATCTATTAAGGATTCGTTCTCTGTAAGAGGTGGAGCAATTTACAATGATGGAACTGTAGAACTAGGAGGTGCTGAAACAGCTATTTCTGGTAATACTGCTTATAAATACGGTGGTGGAATCTATAATAATGGAACTCTATTGGTAGACACAGCGAACCTAACTAATAACTCTAAAGTAAGTGATGGAACAGCTGGTGCAGAAGAAAATGCAGGAAAAACAACTGAGTACGCAGGTGCTAATATCTACGCTAAAAAAGATGTAACAATTACGCCTAATGCGAAATTTGATGAAAAAGATATCAGAGTTCTTGATCAAGAATCATCAATAATATTAAAAGGAGCATTAACACAAAAACTTAATGTTTCTATAAGTGAACAACCCGGTGGGGAAAACAACGAAACTCCAAAACGCCAAGTAGGATATTTAGTGGCTAAAGGAGATGGAACATATACACCAACAAAAGAAGATGCTAAATTATTACACTACTTCACAAGAGATACAGTAGGAGTAAGTGATTATAATGATCACGATTCACTAGCAAAATGGGATTATGTACTTAATCCGGAAAATAATACAGTGGTATTAGGCCAAAGAGTAAAAGTTGTTTATGATGCAAATGCAAATGACGCTAAATTTGAAGATGGAAATAAAACTATTGAAGACGTACTAACTGTTTATAAACCAGACTTTGCACCAAAAGAAACTACTAAAGTACCAACTAGAGATGGTTATAGATTCAACGGATGGTATACTACTAGCGATAATCAAAATGATAAGTTTACATTATCAAAAGCTTCATTTGGAATAACAGGAAATGAAATAACAACTCCAATAGCTAAAGAGAGTGTAACTGCTTATGCAGCTTGGTTAAAAGAACAAAAAGTAACATATGAATTCAAGAGTGAAACAGCAGGAAAAGATTTACCACAAGAAGTAAAAGATTTACTACCAACAGATACAAATAAATATGTAAAAGATGAGCAAGTAACAGCTAAACAACCAGCACAAACAGAAGTTGTAGATGCAGCTCAAGATGGTAAATGGAAATTCAAAGGATACGAACCAGCAAGTCCAGTAACAGTGGGAACTGAAGATGTTAAGTTTGTAGGAAAATGGGAGTTCATAGCTAATGAGCACAATGTAACGTATGAGTTTGAAAGTGCAACAGCAGGAAAAGACTTACCACAAGCTGTAAAAGACTTAAAACCAACAGATGCAAATAAATACAAAAAAGATCAACAAGTAACAGCAACTCAACCAGCACAAACAGAGGTTGAAGTAGCGGCAGAAGATGGTAAATGGGTATTCAAAGGATATGAACCAGCAAGCCCAGTAACAGTAGGAACTGAAGATGTTAAATTTGTAGGTAAATGGGAATTTGTAGCTAAAGAGCACAACGCAACGTACAAATTTGAAAGTGTAACAGCAGGAAAAGACTTACCACAAGAAGTAAAAGACCTATTACCAACAGATGCAGCTAAATACAAAAAAGGTGAGCAAGTAACAGCTAAGCAACCAGGACAAACACAAGTAACAGTAGCAGATGGTAAGTGGGAATTCAAAGGATACGAACCAGCAGGCCCAGTAACAATGGGAGATAAAGATGTAGAGTTCGTAGGTAAATGGGAATACAAAGCAAACCCAGTAGCTAAGTACACAGTAGGATACAAATTCGAAAGTGCAACGGCAGGAAAAGACTTACCACAAGCTGTAAAAGATTTACTACCAACAGATGCTGATGAGTATGTAAATGGGGATACGGTAAATGCTAAACAACCAGCACAAACAGAAGTTGAGGATGCAGCACAAGATGGTAAATGGGTATTCAAAGGATATGCAGCAAATCAACAAACAGTAAATGGAAGTAATGTAGAATTCGTAGGTAAATGGGAATTTGTAGCTAAAGAGCACAACGCAACGTACAAATTTGAAAGTGTAACAGCAGGAAAAGACTTACCACAAGAAGTAAAAGACCTATTACCAACAGATGCAGCTAAATACAAAAAAGGTGAGCAAGTAACAGCTAAGCAACCAGGACAAACACAAGT
>ERZ773010.78-NODE-78-length-74985-cov-14.939050_pt1 | contig 74985 bp, 64 predicted proteins | sample MGYA00580842_ERZ773010 | MGnify/ENA primary metagenome ERZ773010 (study PRJEB29015, sample SAMEA2737982) | human oral metagenome | biome: human oral; feature: human-associated habitat; material: dental | place: China | collected 2107 ... | reverse complement strand
AAGCACCAACACAATCCACAGACACCAACCCAACCTCAACTGCGACAAGTCAGGTTAGACGTAGAGACTCATTGCAAGCAATTTCCTCGCCAGTCTTACGTTGCACGAGGCCCTGGCAGCGGCTGATGTGATCGCGACCGAGGGACACCCGGCGCCTAGTGGCTCTGCTATGGTGCGGTGGCTGAGGTGACGAGGGTGGCGTCCTACTTCGAGGGCAACGAGGCTGCCCGGAGCATGGAGTTGAGATGTATCCACGGCGCGGCCTCAAACCGTGGCTTCGGCTCAGCTTGCCCGGAAAATTTCCGTGTGAGTCATCATCGTCTGCGGCTGACAAGGCATTTTGGACTATTGCAAGTCGCCCGTATGGCATAAATTGCGAGAGTATTGCTGCTATGCATTAGCGGCTGCAAGGCAGCGGGTGTTTTCTCTGATCTCGTCAGAGACAGCTCTTCGTGCAATGTGGCAGCAGGATCCGATCGTTATTCCATCAGATTATGCCAGCATTGTGGATGTACTCACACAATCCTGTTGAGAGAGTCGGCTGACATGGTGCACGTCAGGTGTTTTGGACTTTATTCATCATCGACACATGCCATGTGCATCGTGGCTGTGGTTCACCGCGATGGTGTCTAGAGTGGCCTGCCTCGTCGTCATCCTCGTGGCGGAGGTCTCCAGGTTGTTGAGTTCTCGATTTGGTGAGACACCGGTCAGGCTAGGGGATGAGAAGCATTGCCGCTGTCATGGGCAGTTGTGTGAGGTGGGCCGCATCAGAAGAGATGCTGGGGCCACACGCTGACGGCATAGTGATGCCGGTCCGCCGCCTCGGGATTACGCGGAAATCCTCGCTAGCAGAACCGTGAGTTATCTCTGCCAGACACCGACTGGCAAAGACGAGGATACTGGCTGGCGCGTAAGGGATAGCTTTACGCCACGTGCTGATCTGATCAGTGCTGCTTATTCACCGCCTCGGACAACCTGGCTCCGGCAAGGGGTTTTGCCATTTTCCCAGCGTCCGTGAATAAGCTTCAGCGTCGCTACATGGGCTGATGATTTTTCTCTTTCAGATTCTTCGCCTGGGAGAGCGGCGGTTGCGTTTCACGTGAAACGCAACCGCAGACTCAAGCTTGCACGCCTTTGATGACTGCGCCGGATGCTCGTCAGCGAGAGGTGGCCAGAGCGGATGCTGTGCCAAGGTAGCCGAGCGAAGCGCTACCGGATTGTATCCATACCGCGAGAGAGGTGACTGAAGCGAGGTGCCGCATCCGGGGCCGGAAGTCACCGGCGAATGATGACACGTGACCAGGTACCAGGGCGTTGCGGCGGATGGGTAGGGGATGGGGTGCAGCGCAGGTTTTTGGGGATCCTGGTTGTTCACGAGGTTATGGGCGATTTGTCCAGGGAACGTATCGCAGTCACTGTCTGCTTGTAAATCGATGCACCACCCGGTCGAAGCTGGCCAAGGGACGCCTGGTTTGTTGCTTCATATCGTCAGGTTCTCCAGAGCTGCTGTCGGCAGACTTCCGCGGCAAAGACGCCCACCGACGATGGCCAATATCATGGCTTCACATTAGAGCAGAATTTTGGCCATGCGGGTCGGGTAGATTCACAGTCTGGTGATGTGTATCTTCGTCATTGCGCTGGATGTTCTCTCTGGCGCCTTGCTCGTGGTGTGGGTATGACCTTCATCATTTCGCCTGGTTTCCTCGTCGCAGCATCTGTTCCGGCCCTACCTCTTAATTGCTACTGACGAACTTTTGCATGCCATCAGAGCCGGCCCAGCCACAACGAAGATCCTCGGGAGATCGTCGACGGCGGCCCTGGAGAGTATTTATATGTTTATTGCTTTATCGGTACAGCTTGAAGACAATCTGACTGCTGTGTTGCATGTTTCTCGGAGGCTCTTGCACGTCGTGCAGGTCAGCTGTTTGATCTGGAATAGAGCGGAGGGCGTTTCACGTGAAACGACCGGTCGATGGACTTTCCCCCACCATTGCGGCTGCGCTCCTGACGTAGAGAAAACGCGTCAGTACATAGCGGTGTGTGGGCTGGATCGTAGCAGGATAGAGATTCGCTGATGGATGGGCACACGTTGCGGCTAGCCCTGGAGTCGTGTACTGGAGGCTCGTCAGCGAGGGCTGGTTCCAGAGTGGGTGTTTCGCGAGGTAGTTGAGTCACGCAACACTAGGGGTGCCGCAGGCGAGGAGGTGACCGTATCCGGGGCGGAAGCACCCGACGGGACACACGATGCCGTGTTTACTGTGTTTTCTTACGTCTTGCATGATGCTAGTAACCGCCTGCTTGATGCGCCATCCCCGCGGAGGGGAGTACCTTTGAGAAGGGACTTCCCACGCATGCTGGTGTGTTCCCAGTCGGGTTCAATGCTTGTGTCCGTGGGAAGGTGTATAGGCCGTCGTAGAGGATTGTTTTTGGTGGTGTGCCTCAACACCTGCTTCGAGCCATGGCTGGGCTCTGAAATCCCTGGACCCCTCATACCATGAGGGGCTGACCTTGTCTTGACCGAGGAAACCTACCTGGTGAACGGAGAGAGCGCGTAGTGAGACCAGGAAGGAAAGCTGGTGTCGTGTGGCGTTAGTTCGCCGGTGTCTATTGGCTCTGGATACGGCGCTCGCTTCGTTCACTTTGCTCGCGGTACGCCCCGGTAGCGTTTCGCTCGGTTGTCTTGGCGCAGCATCCACCCCGGAGCCGACTTACTGGGGAACCTCCCGACACACGGCATAAGGCTCTTCGAGGTCTGGAACCAGCCCCAGCCACGGTAGACGACGATGGCCTCCAGACCTCTAAAAGATAAATAGTTTTGCCTACTTACCTATATATGGCTTGAGGCAGATAGGAATTTAGAAATAACTCAGATGTGATGGTGTTGTGATATGAGCCGCTCCAGACTCCGTGCTGACAAGGCATGATATGAGCGCTGTGCTGTACTTTGACTATCGCAATGAAATCGTCGATGGCTGGGCATGCACTGGTCTGGGTTGGCATACTCAAAAGAGTCCGAGCCATAGGTAAGGTGGCCATTACGGTGGACTAGCTTCCAGAGAGTCCCTCGTCACGGAGCTTCTAGTTCTGTGTCACGTGGTCGAATTCAATCAGAATCAGCCGGTAGGACTAGCGCTCCGCCGGGCTTTCCGCCCAGTTTCAGGACTTCGGAAGAGTTGCAGGGAGACTCCAGAAAGCCCGGGTCCCCTTATTACCGCCAAATTCACTCGTCAGGTCTGAGGTGGGAGCTGCCATGCGAACACTACCTTGCTACACCCATGACGATGCCTTGAGCTTGGCAGGTGCGATCGAAGGTCTCGCACAGACCTGCTGAGGGGTTGGCACCCAGGCCCCTGGTTGGGGGGAGCGGCGTATGATTCAGCGTATTCTCACGGCGAAATCGACGGACGTGGTGGACGTTGCTTGCCCACCACCTGCCCATGAGCGGGATCTGAAGCTCGTGAAGAGCTTAAATATGACATGCTCCATCATGCTGCCTTTTCCTGCGTGTTGAACGGCTGTATACGTTGCGTGCTTGTCGGCACAGATTCGGCCGGGAATCGTCGGTCTGAGAGAATCCTTGCGGCAGAGAGTGTGAGGTGCTTGGAGACAGCGTTACGGGATCAAATGCCACCTTGCATCCATCGTGACAGTGAGTGGGTGTCGCTCGCCCGTTGAGCGGGAGCTTCTTGGGTGTCTAGTGAGCAGGATGGGAGCGCGGCTGTTGATCGATCCCGTAGAGCTTGGGGTGGAGGTAACGTGTCACTTCCAAATCCACAGCCCACCTCCACCAGGTCTTTGTCTGTAGTGCCGCATGTCGGCACGCCCCCAGGCAATGGGCCTACTCGCTGCCGTTTCACGTGAAACGATAGAGAAGCTCTTGATGATGACCGGGAGAATCCCTGAGCGGGCTGGCTCCGTCAGGTGCTTTATCGTAAAACCTGGAACCCGTACCGGGTGCAGTGACTTTGCTCTTGATGGTGGACGTTTGCTGGGGCTGTGGCATATGCGAACTCCACGGACCCCGGACTCTAAACCTAAGGTTGCCCAGCGGATGATCCAGAATCAGAGGGCTGAAAGATAAGGATTACCGTGTGGCGGCAAGTCTTCAGGTGAGGCAGGGATGCGCTGCCCTGATCCAGTCGGTAGCCATGCAAGAGGAACTCAGATGCTATGACGTGGAGATCCCGCCAGAGAGCTTGATTGATTCGCAACATCCAGACATCATCCTGGTTACGTGACCTTGCCGGACCGCACCAGCAGACCCCTCGACTTTGCCAGCACGGTATTGACGCTGCCTCACCACCACAGGTGGGACCTCTGGGAACTGGTTACAACTCCTTGCCTGACATGCTGGAGTTCCAAGGCGACGCTGAGATCAATGCACTGGAAACTTGGGAAGGGGTACCCGGCATGCAGTCGCCTGAGGACTGGGCAGCACCGTGGACCCCTGCGGCCCTATCGTGCAGAGCACTCGAGAGGATCAGGGAGCCCATGCGGGGAGCACAGTATCGCCGAGAACAGACTATCTTGTATGGTCCGTGATGCATTTGTGCTCGATCTGAGTTACTTCTATTTGCTGGCTCTGCGCTTGGTAGCTGTACACCGACCGCTCCGTTTCACGTGAAACGGGGTTGTTTCTTCTTGGGCTCATTAGTCGGGACCACCCGAATGCGCCCGGCTCGGTGATGCGGCGGGAAGAATCTTCTACGAGCCTGGTATCGACGGTGATCCGGGGTCTGGGGCTTTCCTTGAACGAAGTCAAACGGTGCACTGGGTAGGGGCTGGAGAACATCGGTGAAATGACAGGAACCGATACTAGTAGGGTGGGCGAAACCCCTGGATCTGCTGGTTGCAGTCAGTTTCATGCCGGAGAATCGGTCCCGACAGATGCTGTTCGAGCAATCGAGCGCAAGGCAAAGCAGATAAAGGTTGGCTGAACGTCAGCGGGATCCTTGTGCCGCGCCTCATACCTTCGTCGGATATCTTCAACTATGAGAGCGCTGGCCCCGCCGATGTAGGTGTGTCGCAAGCTGTCTCCCGTCACGGCCAACTCGGCAGGGATACACGCGGCGGTTCGCGTCGATAACGAACGGCACAGTGCCGAGCTTAGTGCCACCCGATTCCATTGAGGGATCTCTTAATAACCATGATGGTGGTGAAGGCATTGCTGGGTGAGTGGGTGCTGTGAGCTTCCGACCAGCGCTCTTACTGTTCATACCTACTGCTGGATCTTCTGGAGAGCTGTTCTTTGATGCAGTTGAAGTCTCCCAGGGGCTGCTGGTAGGCGACTTCCTCCAGGGGAGTACCTAGTGAAGGTTCTCAGAAGCGCATGACGCAGCAAGGCATCGTCATCGGTGCCACGAACAATAGCTGGCCTTGACTATTGTGGGGTAGAAACGGCAGTTACTCTAGTTGACAAGCGCTCTAATTCATCCTGGCTGGTGGCGGTCATCATCGATCTGTAGGCCCTGCACTGCTCGGATCCGCCCTGATCAGGTGCCTACGTAGTCCGCGGCTGCTGCCTTTGCTAAGGACTTCCCGGGCCCATGACTCTAGCGCTGTGTGGCGTTAGCTCGCCGGTTTTTCGATCCTGGACGCGGCGCTTCGCTTCGCTCACCTTGCTCACAGCACGTCTAGTAGCAGTTTCACTCGGTCATCTTGGCGCAGCATCCGCCCCGGGACTGCCTCCTACTAACGAACTCCCGGTACACAACTAGCAAGGCTGTCTGCGTTTCACGTGAAACGCAGACAGCCACAACGAGCTAGAAGAGTCCCCTCTGTTGAAAGGAACGGACGCCTCGACTCGAGGCCGAAGGACTAATCGCGAGCTTCCAGGAGTGAATAGCTTCTAGTTCCGCTGTGGGAGCCTCATGTATGGGTGAGTGTATTGACCAGTGCCCGAAGCATGGATGGTAACTGGGCAACCGATCCGTCACGGGGAGACCCGCAAATGCCTTCTTGTTTCGCTGCTGATGGCCAGCGACAGATGACCTTGAGGTGTGTATATCTACGACGTAGATAGTCTGCATCGCTGTCTGCGGGAGCAGTGTGGTGCTGTGGTGCTTTGCACCCCCAGAGGCCCCGGAGCTAAACCCCGCCTTACCCACGGGGTGCCCATGACGTTTTGCCTGGCTGCCTCGGCATAGCATCCGCCCCGGAACGACCTCTCCCCGACATGCCACTGATGGCCAGGGCTAGGCCCATCTGTCAGTTCGTCTAAGAGAGCCAGGTTGGCTTCCATTGCCTATCCGCTGTCTCGGCCTCGGATCATCGTTGCTTGCATGTCCCTCTTTACCTTACCCATGAGGTCTTGAGCGTCGCTTCCCTCACATCCGTGGTGGGGGGGCGCCCACGCAAAAGCTGGTGGCTCACATGGCCTGTAGAAATACCCAGATACAGAGGTATTTATATATCGCTATAACATTTAATAGGTTTGGTTACGACAGTCAAACCTCCAGCCACGGTTGCTGCCCAAAGAACCTGACCCCACCCTGGCCCGGCTGACTCGCTTTCTCATGGGCACTTGTTATGCATCGCGACCTCGTGGGTTTCGATGGTTTTGCTGGCCATCACATGGTGGTTACCGGAGCTGGTCAGAGCAGGGGCGAACCAAGATCGCTCATGGTGTGGTCCCAGTTGTCCGGTGTAGCGGTGCCTAGCATCTCCTTATGCCTGCCCAGAGCCATCGGATGTTCTGCGCGTTCGGAAGCGGTCCCAGGTAATGGAATCGTCTGGGGATTCTTGAGCAGATGATACGAAGACCAGGTAAGAACTAGTCGACTCGTAGCATGCAGGCATCATCTGGTCTCGGGGTATCGCTGGCAGCGCCCCTTGCCGAGGTCAGGAGCACCTGGCCGGCGGTGTCAGAATTCACCCGAATGTATTTTCTTCTCTCGATGTGACGCCTCTGCTGGACGTCACCTCTCTCACAGCGTTCCGGGAGCACCTACCTTCGCTGAGTTTCTGCCAGCGGCACCTGCGTCGTGTGTGGAACTTAGCGAGAGGTAGTTCCGGAAGGGGTATTGCCAAGACAATCGAGTGAAGCTGAACCGGGTCGTGTCCTGGACGAGGTGAACGATACGAGGCACTACGTATCCGTGGCTGAAAACCGGCGAAATGAAGACCCGCTGCGCAAGATTACACGCAACGCCCATGCGTTCCGGCGGAATCTCTAAGTTGATATCACAGTATAGAGATTCATCGGCAAGACCATCTCGTCAGGATGAGTCTGCCGCCGCCAGGCGTGGGGCCAACCTCACCGAGGTCAGGCATCTGATAGGTGTCGGCCGCTGCTGATTCACAACACCTCGGCTGGTCCCCCTGATCATTGCGAGAGATACGGAGTTACCGGGAATCTCCTGGCGGTAGACACAGCCAACCCCCACCAGACCTTGCCGTGAAGTGTAATGCGCTGCGTCCGGCGGGGGTGATCTGCGATGGATGAGTCTGGAGTTCGTTCATCTCACCACCGCCCCTGCCGGCGGGATCCCCTACTTGCCTTGGTCTACAGGATCGCAGGGACAGGGCTTTGCGGCACCAGTGCGTTTCACGTGAAACGCACCAGCGCCAGTCTCGAGGTGTCGGCGATGACGTCATCCATTCGGATCTGCGCATTCTGTTTCACGTGAAACGCCGTTGAGTTTCAGTCCGCGTCATTGACTCAAGCTAAAGTTGATGAGCATCAAAGGAGGAGGACTACATGGCCCTGTTCTTTCGCAAGCGCAAGCGTACTCCGAAACAAGACGCAGAAGTCGAGCCTTGGAAGGACCACGAGAGCGTTTCACGTGAAACGGCCATCCAGACCCCCATCGGACCGCGGCGCGCTTACTTTGATCGTGCCGATGATGACTGGGTGGCTGATGACGAGTATGGCGCTGAGTACGGGGACGAGACTCAGATGTCAGCGCTGCCGAGTCCGGAAGAACCCCGCATTTTCGTGGTGGCCAACCAAAAAGGCGGCGTCGGGAAAACGACCACAACCGTGAACATCGCTGCCGCCCTCGCTTTTGGCGGCCTCAATGTGCTTGTGATTGACATCGATCCACAGGGCAACGCATCCACTGCTCTCGGCGTCGAACATGACCCTGGAACCCCGGGAACCTACGAGGTACTGCTTCGTGGAGAACGGATCCAGGACCTCGCCGTCCAGTCTCCCCACACGCCAAATCTGCACGTCCTCCCCGCCACGATCGACCTTTCCACCGCGGAACTGGAACTCGTCAATGAGTCCGGCCGTGAGTCCAGAATGAAGAGGGCGCTGGCTCAATATATCGAGGAATCTGGGGTTGACTACGTCTTTTTCGACTGCCCACCCTCTCTGGGGCTTCTCACGCTCAACGCTCTCGTTGCCTCTACCGAGATCATGGTGCCCATTCAATGCGAGTACTACGCTCTCGAGGGTGTCTCCCAGCTGATGCGTACTATCCAGCGGGTCAAGGGAAACCTGAATGATCAACTACAGTTGACGACGGTGCTCCTAACGATGTTTGACAATCGCACGAACCTCTCCCATGAGGTGGCCACCGAGGTACGGTCGCATTTCAGGGAGGAAACGCTTGACGTGGAGATCCCACGTTCAGTGCGGATCGCGGAGGCCCCGTCCTATGGACAGAGCGTCCTCACCTACTACCCCAAGTCTCCTGGCGCTGTCGCCTACCTCAAGGCCGCCGAAGAGATCGCCCGATCCATCGAGACTGAAGGAGCAGCCTGATGGCCAGAGCAAAACAGCACGTTGGTCTTGGAAAGGGCCTCGGGGATCTTTTCGCCCGGACCGACGAACCGGAAACCCAGAGCAAGCCTGCTGCTCCCTCCGAGCGGCTCCGGGATGGCTCCTACTTTGTGGAGCTGCCGCTGGAGCAGATCGTGCCCAACCCCCGGCAGCCACGCCACGTCTTCGATGAGGATGAGCTCAACGAATTGGCTGCCTCCATTAAAGAGTTCGGGGTGCTGCAGCCCGTCGTGGTGCGTGAGGTGGAGCCCGATCACTATGAGTTGATCATGGGCGAACGCCGGTTCCGCGCCTCCAAACTTGCGGATAAGGAGACGATTCCAGCTATTGTCCGTGGCACTGACGATGATGCCCTGCTGCGTGATGCGCTTCTGGAGAACCTTCACCGGGCCAACCTCAATCCCCTGGAGGAAGCCCTCGCGTACCAGCAGCTCCTGGGAGACTTCAACTGTACCAAAGAACAGCTCTCCCAGAAGATTCACCGTAGCCGGCCGCAGATCTCGAACACCCTCAGGCTCCTGAGCCTCCCCTCCACCGTGCAGACCAAGGTGGCTGCCGGTGTGCTTTCCGCCGGGCATGCACGAGCACTGCTGGGATTGACGAATCAGCGAGCGCAGGAGCTGCTTGCCGAGCGCGTCGTCGCCGAGGGGCTCTCAGTGCGCAGCACAGAGGAAATGGTCCGACTCGGCAACGTCCCGACGGACGAGGAACCGACGCAGCGTGTCCGGCGGCTGCCCTCAGAACGTGAAGCTGCAGTCGCGGCTGTGCTCTCCGACCATTTTGATACCCGGGTGAAGGTTGCCATCGGTAAGAATAAGGGCAAGATCACCATCGAGTTTGCCTCCGCCGACGACTTGGACCGGATCATGGCTGTGATCGACGGGCGCACCGTCGAGCCATGACAGCGTAGACGACGCGCTAAACGATGTAGCTCTTAGCAGTTATGTCGATAAAGCGGGTTTTTAAGAGCTGAGGTTGACTCCCGTGCTTCTGACAAGGGATTTTGCCTGAGAGGCAAAATGAGCGCAGCCATCCCAAGGACGAGGAAAAGGTAGGCCCCTCCCTAGGAGCTGGACTGGGGTCTTGGTCCTCCCAGGTCATTCTCCCGCCGTCGGTTCTCCCTGCCTCGGACGCGGCTTAGTGGCTGCGCAGCCGTGCACGCTCGACCAGGCGTGCGAACACCTCACCCAGGTCGAGGTCCGCCGCCTCGAACGCCAGCGGCACCAGCGAGGTGTCCGTCAGTCCCGGGGCCACATTGCTCTCCAGGAACACCGGAACCCCGTCGCGCACGATCATGTCCACGCGGGAGATATCCCGGTGTCCCAGGACCTCATGCGTCTGGACCGCGAGCCGGCCAGCGGCTTCGAGCAGCTCGTCGGGCAGGTCCCCCGGGGTGACGAAACGGGTGGCTCCCGCGGTGTAGCGGGCCTCGTAGTCGTAGACGTTCGATGTGGGCCTGATCTCGACGGGCGGCAACGCACGCGGCCCCGTCTCGTCGTCGATGACGGTGACGGCCAGCTCTGTCCCCGTGACGAACTCCTCGATCACTGCCATCTTCCCGTATGCGAAGGCGCCGACGAGAGCTGACGGCAGCTCATCGGCTGAGTCCACTTTCGTGGCCCCCAGCGCCGACCCGGACCGGGAGGGCTTGACCATCAACGGGAAGCCGAGCCGGTCCCCGATCGCCGACATGATCGCCTGGGCTCCGAGCTCCCGGAAGATGTCGTCGGGCAGCGCCACCTGCCGCGGGGTCACCAGCCCGGCGGATTTGACCAGACGTGTTGCGACCGACTTGTCGAAGGTGCGCCGGGAACTCGCCCCGTCGCTGCCGACGAAAGGCACCCCAAGTGTCCACAGGGCCTCCCGCAACGCGCCGTCCTCACCCAGCCCGCCGTGCAGCACCGGCACGGCGACGGGGTCGGCGGCGTCCAGCAGCTGGGAGACGAGCTCGGCGTTCACGTCGACCTCCTCCACACCGAGGCCCTGCTTCCGGAGTGCCGCCGCCAGGCGCTTCCCGGAGCGCAACGACACCTCACGCTCGTGGCTCAGGCCCCCGGCGATCACGAATACAGTCATGGGATCAGTCTCTCATCTGGTGGTTGCGCACAGCGGCCGGCCGCCGTTCATCGTTCCCGTCCGCTGGCGTGGGTCATGTCAGGTCCGGGCCGGGTCCGGTGGTTGGGTTGGTGTGCGATGGAGTGTGCATGCCGAAGGTCTTCAGGATCTCCAGCTCGCCCCGCACCACCTGGGCGAAGCGCTCCACCCCCATCGCGATCCGGTCTGGTGGTGGGAAACAGTAGGACAGCCGCACGTTACGTGAGCCCTGCCCGTCGGCGAAGAACGCGGGACCGGGTACGAAGGCCACCCGGGCGTTCACCCCACGTGGCAGCATCGCGGACGCGTCGAGGCCCTCCGGCAGCGTTACCCACACGAAGAAACCACCTGCGGGACGAGTCCAGGAGCAGCCCTCTGGCATCTCGCGCTCCAGCGTTGCGAGCATCGTGTCACGGCGTACCCGGTACATGTCGCGGAAAACCCTGATCTGGCCGCGCCAGTCGGAGTTCTCCAGGTAGTCGCTGATGGCGAACTGCGAGAACACCGGTGGGCACAGCGTCGCCGACTCCTGGGCCAGCACCAGCTTCTCCCGCACCCCGTGCGGGGCGCACACCCAGCCCACGCGGAAACCCGGTGCGAAAGTCTTGGAGAAGGACCCCAGGTAGATGACGCTGGGGTTGAGGGAACGCATCGCCGGAAGCGGGTCGGCGTCCAGGGTCAGCAGGCCGTACGGATTGTCCTCCACCACCAGCACCCCGGCGTCGGCGCAGCACTCGATGATCCGGCGCCTGCGTTCCACGGGTTGCGTGACCCCTGACGGATTGTTGAAGTTCGGGATCGTATACAGGAATTTGATGCGCTTCCCCTGCTCACGGAGCCTGCCGGCGGTCTCGGTGATGGCCTCGGGGATCAGGCCGTCGCCGTCGCAGGCGACGTGCACCACCTCGGCTTGATAGCTCTGAAATGTGCCGAGTGCTCCCACATATGACGGCGACTCTGCCAGGATCACGTCTCCTGGGTCGCAGAAGATGCGCGTGACCAGGTCGAGGGCCTGCTGGGAGCCCGCGGTGATCGTGATGTCGTCGGGGTCTGCGACGCTGCCCTCCTCCGCCATCACCTCGCAGATCTGCTCCCGGATCCGCGGCTCTCCCTGCCCGGAGCCGTACTGCATCACCTGCATGCCGTGGTCGCGGATCATGCGGGCGATGTGGTCGCTGATCTCACCCAGGGGCAGGTCCTTGATATTCGGCATCCCGCCGGCCAGCGAGACGATCTCCGGACGGTTGGCCACCGCGAATAGCGCCCGTACCGCCGACACCCTCAGACCCTGGGCGCGAGCCGAATAGTGCTCGACGAACGGATCGAGGCGGGTGTCGTGGCGCATGGAGTTCATCCGGCATAGGCTAGCTGGAACACAGGCACTGCGGATAGCCGCGGCCGCCGTCTGTGAAATCTGTGAGACGGGTGCAGCAGGGTCACTGCTTCTTGACCGTCGCGTAGACGGTGTCGATCAGCCCGGCGAGCGACTCGTTGTCCTGGTTACTCAAGCCCATGACCATGATGGCGGTCGAGTCGAGGACGCGGGCGCACACCGGGTTCTTCGAGTCCACGAAGATGCCACATGATGCGTCGTGGACCTGGGAGATGTCGGAGATGCCGACCTCCCCCAGATAGGAGTCCAGGTTCGAGGCCGGCCCTGGCCGCTGGAACAGCAGCACGAATTTGGTGTTGCCATCGGAGTAGGTCGCCCGGATGATGGAACTTTTGCCGTCGGGTGCCGGGGACTCCTTGGCCTCGCCGGCCACGAAGTCGCCCACCTGCACCGGGAGCTTCAGCTCCCATGTCGGTGATGCCTCTGGGCTTGGTTTGCCCAGTGTCAGGCCTATCCAGCCTGCGACCACCAGCAGGACGACCGCCGCGATCACGCCCGCGACCTTCACGAACCTGGGGATGGGTGGCGGCTGGTGATGTGGCTGGGTGGCCGGCGTCTCGTCTGTGCTGTGTTCGTCGTCCTCGCCGTCCCCGGCCTCATCCCTCGGGACGTTGCGCCACCCAGCGGGTTCTTCGTCCGGTGAGAATGGCGAGGCGGCGGACCTGCGGGGAATCGGGGCCGTTATGCGCCTGAAGACAGTGGTCTTGTCCGGGCTCTCCGGGCTGACGGCGCTGCGCCGCGGTCCTGTGAACCTGGGAGGTGTCGGGACGCTCTCCGCCGTCCGCCTCGGAGCCGGGAACTCCGGCTCCAGGGGCGATTCGGGGCTGCTCGCACTACGGCGAGGGGGCACCTCGCCATAACGCGGGGAATGACCGGCCATCAGGCGAGCTCGTCGATGACCTTCTTGAGCGCGTTCTTCGACTTGCCTCCCACCAGGGATTTCTCTACTCGTCCGGCTTTGTAGAACTCCAGGGTGGGCAGGCTGAGGATGCCCTGCTGTGCAGCGAAACTGGCATAGATGGAGGTGTCCAGTTTCGTGAATTTCACGCGGCCCTCATACTCATGGGCCAGCTCCTCGAGGATCGGTGCCAATTGCTTGCACGGGGCGCACCAATCGGCCCAGTAGTCCACCACCACTAGTTCCTGAGCCAGTAGCACCTCGTCGGCAAAGGTCGCCTCGGTCACATCGACAACGGCCATTTCACTCTCCTTGCTTTCCTGGCGAGTCTACGGTCACGCATCGCTCGCGGCCAGCCAGCGCTCAGCGTCAAGGGCCGCCTGGCATCCGGTGCCGGCGGCGGTGATGGCCTGGCGGTAGGTGTGGTCCACCAGGTCGCCGCAGGCGAACACGCCTGGGAGGTTCGTCGCCTGGGAGCCGGCTGCGACCTTCACGTAGCCCGCCTCGTCGAGCTCCACCTGCCCCTTGACCAGCGCGCTGCGCGGGTCGTGGCCGATGGCGACGAACACCCCGGCGACGTCCAGCTGCCGCGTCTGGCCCGTGACGGTGTCGCGCAGGGTGAGGGACTCCACCCGGTTGTCGCCGTTCATGGACTCCACCACCGAGTTCCATGCGAAGTCTAGCTTCGGGTCCTTCTCCGCGCGGGCGGCCATTGCCTTCGACGCCCGCAGCTCGTCGCGGCGGTGGACGAGTGTGACGCTGGAGCCGAAACGGGTCAGGAAAGTGGCCTCCTCCACCGCCGAGTCGCCGCCGCCGATCACCGCGATGGGCTTGTCACGGAAGAATGCGCCGTCGCAGGTCGCGCACCAGGACACGCCACGTCCCGAGAGGCGCTCCTCCCCGTCGACGCCCAGCTTGCGGTAGCCCGACCCCATGGCCAGGATCACGGCCTTCGCCTCCCAGACCTTGCCCGCGGAGTCGGTGACGTGCTTGACCCTGCCGGTCAGGTCGACGGCCTCAGCGTCGTCGGTGATCAGCGTGGCGCCGAACTTCTCAGCCTGGGAACGCATCTTGCCCATCAGGTCCGGTCCCATCACGCCATCGGGGAAGCCGGGGAAATTCTCCACCTCGGTGGTGTTCATCAGCGCGCCACCGCCGTCGAGGGCGCCCTCGAAGACGATGGGGTTCAGCGCGGCACGGGCCGCGTAGATGGCGGCGGTGTAGCCGGCTGGGCCGGAGCCGATGATGATCAGTTCGTGGACGGTCATGGTTCCCCTCAAATCGGTCGTGCCGCTCCAGTCTAGTGTCGTGTGTCAGGCAGCCCGGCCACATCGACGGTTCGAAGGGCATGTCAGCGGCGCATTTGGCAGTGAACCACGATCGGGTCTGGTGCGGTTTCGCGACGAAGTCCTAATATTGGTCGCCAAAGACTCAGGAAGGATCCGCGTGCCGAAGATCGCAGCCCCTACCGTTGCTCAGCATCGCGCAATGGTTCAGCGCCGACTGATTGATGCCGCTGAGGAGATCATGCGCTCCGGCGAACCCGAGAAGCTGACAGCTGGCGCTGTCACCTCCGCCGCTGGGATCGCGCGCAACAGCATTTATCGCTATGTCGACTCTGTGGATGACTTGCGTGGGCTCGTGCTGGCCCGTCATCTGCCGGCCTGGATCGACGCCGTCGCCGCCGAACTGGAGGCCGTCGACGACCCCGCGGAGCGTATCGTCGTGTGGGTGCGCGCCAATCTTCAGCAGGCCGCCCGGACCGGGCACGGCTGGCTGATGGGGCTCAGCCGGTCCATCGCGCCGTCGCCCGCTACGGCGAAGGTGATGGACGACTCGCATGCGGTGATGCGTGACGCGATCGCCCAGGCTTGGGCGGCCCTCGTCAAGGACCCCACGCAGCTGCGGATCGCCGCCGGACTGACCCGCGGCCTCCTGGAGGCTGGTTTCCGCCAGCTCGACACGGGGATGCCCGTCGACGTGGTCGTCGACCTGGGCGAGAAAGCGGCCCGGGGCCTCGTCGCAGGAATCACCGGCGGGGATCGTTGACCTCGCAGACCGCTGCCACTTGGCGGATGGCACTGTCCGTCAGCGTGGCGACGGGAGCCTACGGGGTGTCCTTCGGTGCGCTCGCGGTCGCGGCCGGGCTCGACGTCTGGCAGACAATGGTGCTGAGCCTGCTGATGTACACGGGAGGATCGCAGTTCGCCTTCGTCGGGGCGCTCGCCGGCGGTGGGCTGCCCGCCACCGGAGCGGCCGTGCTCGTCGGGCTGCGGAATGCCGTCTACGTGATGCAGGTGAACTCCTGGTTCCATCCCCGGCTCGCCCAGCGGATCTTGATGGCGCACGTCACCACCGACGAGTCGACGGCGGTGGCTGCCGCCCAGCCGGATCAGCGGCTGCGGAAGCTGGGTTTCTGGGCCACCGGGGTCGGGGTGTTCACGCTGTGGAACGTGATGACGCTCGCCGGGGCGCTGCTGGGCAACCTCATGGGCGATCCGAAGGCCTGGGGACTCGACGGTGCCGCCATCGCCGCGTTCTGTGGGCTGCTGTGGCCGCGTCTGGTCGCGCGCGACGCGGTCGCAACCGCCGTCGTCGCAGCCGTCGTGACGGTCGCCCTGGTGCCGGTGCTGCCGGCTGGGCTGCCGGTCCTGTCGGCGGTCGTGGTCGGTGGCGGGGCGGCCTGGCATCAGATCCGGCGCTCCGCCCGGGCCGAGGGGACGCGGTGATGTGGGGCTGGGTGCTGGTGGCGTCCCTCGCATGCTGCGCGACCAAGATGGCGGGCCTCCTGGTGCCGCGCCGCCTCCTCGACGACGAACGCACCGTGCTGACCATGGCGGGCATGACCATCGGGGTGCTGGCCGGGCTGATTGGCATCTCCACCTTCACCACCGGCAGCACGATTCTGGTCGACGCCCGCCTGGCGGCCTTGGTGGTCGCCATCATCGCGCTGCGGCTGCGGGCACCGTTCCTGCTGGTCGTGCTGCTGGGTGCCGCTGCTGCCGCCCTCGTCAGGGTCCTGGGCATCGCCGGATAGCGCCCGGCGACTGCCTGTCGCGCCGTCGTCGGTGCGGCGCAGGTGGGTCCTTTCGGACTCAGGCCCCGATGGTCCGTCGCAGGAAGGTCCAGATCAGGGCGTTCATCCAGGCTGTCTGCGCATTGTCGGCCGCACCCCCGTGTCCGCCCTCGGTGTTCTCCCAGTAGCGGACATCCGCCCCGACCGACTCCAACGCCGCCGTGAACTTGCGGGCGTGCCCTGGGTGGACGCGGTCGTCGCGGGTGGAGGTGGTCACCAGCGTCGCCGGGTACTCCACCGACTCGTCGAGCAGGTGGTAGGGACTGAAAGTGCGGATGTAGTCCCAGTCGCCGGTGTCGGGGTCGCCGTACTCGGCCTTCCATGACGCCCCGGCCAGGAGCTTGGTGTAGCGGCGCATGTCCAGCAGCGGGACCTGGATCACCACCGCCCCGAACAGGTCCGGGTACTGGGTGAGCATGTTGCCGGTCAGCAATCCGCCGTTCGACCCGCCGAGGCACGCCAGGCGCTCCCGGATGGTCACGCCCCGGGCGACGAGGTCCCGCGCGACCGCCGCGAAGTCCTCATAGGCGCGGTGCCGGTTCTCTTTCAGTGCGGCCTGATGCCAGCTGGGGCCGTACTCGCCGCCGCCACGGATGTTCGCGACCACATAGGTGCCGCCTCGCTCCAGCCAGGCCTTGCCGGTCAGCGGGCCATACTGGGGCGCCATCGACACCTCAAATCCTCCATAGCCGTTCAGCAGCGTCGGGTTCTCCCCGGCTGGAGGCAGGTCGTCGCGGCTGATCTGGAAGTAGGGGACGCGCGTACCGTCGTCGCTGATGGCGAAATGCTGGCTGACCGCCAACCCGGCGGCGTCGAAGTGTGACGGCTCCGCCTTCATCCTGACCAGCGGCGACGGATCCTGGCCGTCGAGAAGGGGTGCCAGGTCGCTGAGATACAGCGTCGGCGGCTGCAGGAACCCCGTCGCGGTGATCCACAGCTCATCGCCCTCGACGTCGTCGACGGCGGACGCCCACACCGACCCAGGCAGGTCGCGGTGGATGCGCCGCGACTGCCACTGGTCGCCGTCGTGGTAGAACGTCAGCAGGTAGTGTCGCACGTCCTCCTGCGCCGTGACCACGATGAAGTTCCGCGTGACGAAGAAGTCGGCGATCGAGGTCGACTCCGACGGGGAGAACAGCACTTTGACCCTCGGTCCCTGTCCCTCCCAGCCCGGCAGGAAGGATGCCAGCGGAGCCACCGCCAGCGACCCCGCGGGCACGAGCACGTCGTCGACCTCCCAGTCGGTGCGGGGTGTGAGCAGCAGCAGGTCGCGGTGGGGCACGGCAGTGCAGTCGGCGGGAACCTCGATCAGGCTCAGGGAGCCATCGGGGTTCAGCAGGAGCAGGTCGTAGTCGTAGAAGTCGCGGACCTGGTACACCCAGTCGCGCACGAAACCGGGGTCGTGCTCGCGGTCCGTGCCGACCTGCATGTCCGCCGGGTCGCCCTGGAAAACGATCTCGGCCTCGGACATCGGGGTGCCCCGGCGCCACCGCCGCGCCTGCAGCGGATAGCCGGAGCTGCTCACGGTGTCGGGTCCGAAGTCGGTGGTGACGAACACGGTGTCGGCGTCGATCCAGCTGAGAGTGCCCTTCGCGTCGGGACGCTCGAATCCTCCCTCGGCAGGTGGCACGAATCGCTTGGCGACGAGGTCGAACTCGCGGGTGACGTCGGAGTCGGAGCCGCCGTGTGACAGGGCGATCAGCGCATGCCGCCACGGCTGGCCCTCCTCGGGCCGCAGGACGGTGGCGCCGTGCCAGACCCAGTCCTGCTGCTCCGCCGCGTTGAGGGCGTCGACGTCGATCAGCACCTCCCAGTCGGGCTCCTCCGTGCGGTATGACTCCAGTGACGTGCGCCGCCACAGGCCCCGGGGATGGTCCGCGTCGGTCCAGAAGTTGTAGAGCTGCCCGCCGCGGCGCACCACATTCGGGATACTCGCTGGAGAGTCGAGGATCGCCTTCAGGTCCGCGGCCAGGGCCGTCACCTCACCGTCGGCGTTGAGCTCCTCCGACGTGCGTACGTTGTGTTCGCGCACCCACTCCAGGGCATCCTGGCCAGCGATGTCCTCGAGATGCAGCCAGGGATCCGTGGAACCGTCGTGGGCAGGCAGGCCAGGGGTGTGAGGGTGGTGATCGCTCATGGGCCGAGCTTAGTGCCGTGTGGTGTGAGTTCGCCGGTGTTTTTCGCTCCCGGATGCGGCGCCTCGCGTCGTTCACCTCGCTCACGGTACGACCCGGTAGCGTTTCACTCGGCTGCCTCGCGACGCATCCGCCCCGGAACCGCCTCCCACTGACAAACTCCCACCACACAGCACCAGACACATCAGGTGGGACGCGGGTACTCGGTTTCGGTCCCAGTGTCGGCCGTGACTGGCGGACTCGGCCGGTGGGCGCTCCTGATGCCGTCAGTCGTCAGTAGGAGAAGACGTCGTCGATGACCTGGGTGGGGACGTCTTCCAGGGTGGCGTAGCGCCAGGCGGGCTGGTTGTCTTTGTCGATCAGGAGTGCGCGCACGCCCTCCACGAAGTCGACGGGGATCATGTGCTCCGCCAGCCGCAGGTCCTGGTGCAGCACCCCGTTCAGGTCGAGGGTGGCGGCGCGGCGCAGTGCCCGCAGCGCGATGTGCACCGAGAAGGGCGAACGCGCCCGCAACTCGCGGCCTGCCTGCTGGGCGGCCGGGTCGGTGTGCTCCTCAAGGCGGTGTGCGATCTCCACCGCGTCGTCGCCGGCGTAGCAGTCCTGGATCCAAGCGGCATCGCAGAGAGGAGCTGCCAGATCGCCGTCCGCCGACTCGTCGGCCAGTTTGATGCGCAGGGCGTCGCCGCCGCCGATTGTCCCGGACGTCAGCGCCATGTGGGTGCCGAGCGCCCCTGCCCTGGCCAGCCAATACATCACACCCGCGTCGGGGAAGAACCCGATCTTCGTCTCCGGCATGGCCATCAGCGTCGTCGAGTCGACTATCCGGCGGTCCGCGTTCGCCGTCAAGCCGAGGCCGCCGCCCATCGTGATGCCGTTCAGGTGCGCGGTGATGTGCTTCGGGAACTGGGCGACGATCAGGTCAAGCAGGTATTCGACCTCTAAGAAATGCAGCCATGGACCGTTGTCGCTGACTGTCTTCGACAGTTCACGGACATCGGCCCCTGCGCTGAAACCGCGGGTTCCCTCGCCGCGGAGCACGACCTCCCGGACGGAGTCGTCGTGGGCCCATGACGTCAGAATCTCGCTGGCTGCCTGGAGCATCTCGAGATTGAGGGAGTTGATGGCGCTGGGACGGTTAAGTGTGAGAGTCGCGACCCCGTCGTCCAGGGTGGTGACGAGAAGATCTGTCATGAGAACAGCCTATGAGGTCTGTGTATGGTTCTCACCCTCATGTCCTGGGTGGTGTGGTCAGAAGCGGCCATGCTGGGACCGCCACCCAGGCGGATGGGGCGACGACCGGGCCGACGGCGAGCAGCGGTGGATGCATGCAACCGGCCCTTTCCGACGGTTTTTAGCAGCAGAGAGGTATTTTTAGCACGATTTCCGCGCAAATTGGTCCATTGGGTATAGGATCAGGCGTTATGTTGCTGCTGAGATTCTCTGCAACGAACCACAAGAGCCTGCGTGACGAAGCGGTCTTGGATCTGACACGTCCTACCCTGCGTACGCTGCGTCCCCGCGAGGGTGAGGGGTGGAATCAGCAGGTCTATCCGGTAGCCGGTATCTTCGGGGCGAATGCGTCGGGCAAGTCGACGGTGCTCGACGCCCTGCGCTACGCCCTCGCGGTCGTGGAATTCTCGGCAGGTGAATGGCAGCAGTACGACACCGTGCCTCACGTGCCCTTCGCTCTGGATGAGGTACATCCTGGGAAGCCCAGCTGCTACGAGTTCGACTTTGTGGTCGGTGAGACCCGTTACCAGTACGGTTTTGAGCTGGGAGGTGGCGGCATTGAATCGGAGTGGCTGCGCGACCTGCCCGGGAGCCGATTCCGGTCGTTGCTCTTACGCCGGGGAACCGATATCAAGCTTGCCCCCGGGGTTGGCGCGATCGGGCCGCTTAGCCGTCGTGAACTTGCCCTGAGCCGTGCGGCATTGTTGGAGCATCCAAGACTCACCCCCATCACACGAGCTCTAAACGAAACCAAGGTGGTTCCTTTCGGTGACACGGTACATAGCCACCGGACGCAGGACATCGCAGAGTCGGTGGCCTCGGGAGAGATCAGAGAGGAGCTGGTCCGGGTCCTGCTTCAGGTGGCGGACGTCGGTATTTGTGGTCTCAGTGTGCGAGAGGATCAGATTACGCCGGAACTCGCCGAGTTCCTGAGGCGCTTCAAGAACTTGTTGTCCGAGGAGCCGGAAGGCGACGCTGGGGCTCAGATCCGGCTGTCTGAGGAGCAGACGGAGATGGTGGTGCGGAACCTAGAGTTCACGCATCTGGGTTCGGGCGACAGACGCTATACATTCACCATCTACGACGAGAGCAATGGCACGCTTGCCTGGCTGTCGCTGGCGCTCTATGCCGTGCAGTGCCTGCGTCGTGGACATGTGATGGTCGTCGATGAGATTGATGCCAGCCTGCACTCCCACCTGATGGAGGTTCTCCTGGGGTGGTTCGCTGATCCGGAGATCAACCGACTTGGTGCCCAGCTGATCTTCACCAGTCATGACACCTATCTGCTGTCACCCCTAGCCAGCGTCACGCTGGAGCCGGAACAGGTGTGGTTCACGGAGAAGGAACGTGATGGTTCCAGCGAGCTCTACAGTCTGGCCGATTTCAAGCGACACAAAGACGCCAACGTCGCGCGCCGCTACCTGGCGGGTCGCTACGGTGCGATTCCCGCCCCTGCCCCAAGTCTGATCACCAACCTGCTTGGCGCATGAACCCGAAGTCCCGGGGCCGGGCTGGTAGAGCCGGTAGAGGTAGACAGCCTAGACAAGAACGTCGCTGGGTACTCGTTGCCACCGAGGGAAAGGTGACTGAGCCCGAATATCTTCAGCTTCTTCAACAGGTGCTTCCCCGACGCATCGGCCAGGTGGTGATAAAGCCCGTTGGAGTCGGACTGGATCCAGTCCATGTGGTTAAAGAGGCCATCAAGCATCGGGACCACGAACTGGACAGTGGTGACCCTTATGATCATTGCTTCTGCCTGGTTGACGTAGACAGACATGCAAACCTGAATGAGGTACTGGTCTTGGCAAGGCATGAAGGAATCGATGTGCTGGTCAGTAACCCGAAGTTCGAGATATGGCTGCACTGGCACCTCGCTGACTCCCGACCGGGCACAAGCAAAGGGCTGGATCACGAGATTGACAAGAGGAAGGTGTTGCGCGGCAAAAACCTAACGTCACAGTTCCCTGTCGCGTCGCATGATGCAGCTTGCCGCCGCGCTTTGCAGGCTGATCCAGGACTTGCTCCCTGCCAGGTAGGGCCAGTCCCCTCGACTGCACTTCCAGTTCTTATCGACTATCTCCTGCGCCGTGGTTCTTAACCGAGATGCGATCGAGAATCATGGCGCCTGTGTGCGTTGGCGCTTCCCCAGTGATGTGATTCTCTCAGTCGGCCTGCGACCCTGGGCGCATCTCGTGTAGCACTGCCCGGGCGGTCTCTTCGTCGATCACCAGGTCTGTCGCGACCCTGGCGCGCAGCGCGCCCAGCACCGCGACCGCCTTACCGGGGCCGCTGACCACGCAGATGCGGCGCGGGATCATCTGGAGTTCCGCCGGTGTCATGCCAGTGGCGCGATCATTGATGGGGATACCACCCCAGGAGCCGTCAGCCCGCAGCATCACGGTGCAGACGTCCCCGACGACCCCAGCGGCTTTCAGGTGGTCGAGGTCGGTCTCGTCGAGGTAGTTGGCGGAGTACACGTGCGACTGGAGACCGGAGCCGAGCCCCCCCACCCCGAAGATCGCCTTGGTGCAGGCGGATCGCACCTGCAGCATGTGCCGGGTGGATCGCTCCGCCCACATGGCGGTGCGGGTGCTGGGGTCGTCGAAGAACGCCGGCAGCGCGAGGAGCTGTTCATCACCGTGGAACGCGGCGGCGAAGCGCTGCAGGATCGAGCCGACGTACGGCAGTCCCGTCGTGCGGTGGTTCGCGCCGCCGTTCAGGCTGACGACGGTCACACCACTTAAGTCGCGGGGACGCAGCTGCTGTGCGACGGCGGAGACCGTGGTGCCCCACGCCACTCCGACGACGTCGCCGTCGGTGACGCTCTCGTCGAGCAGTCGCGCGGCCACCTTGGCGACCTGTTCGAGGCGCAGCACAGAACTGGAGCCGGGGCGTACGTTGACCAGGTGCGTCTGGACGTGGAAACTATTGCGGAAAATCTCGGTCAGGCGGTTCATGGGGCGGCCTGGGTCGGTGATGGTGATGCGCACCAGTCCCCGCTCCCGGGCCTCTTTCAGCAGCCGCGACACTGTTGAGCGGGATACCCCGAGGTGATGGGCGATAGCCTCCATCGTCTCGGCCTGGACGTGATACATGCGCGCCACCCGCAGCAGCAGTTCAGTGTTGCGTTCCATACTGCCCCTCCGGGATGCGGATGACGTGACGATGGCGTCAGCGTAACCCGTCCGGACGCCGATCCCAGGGGTCTGGGCCCTCGCGTCGCCCAGGAGGCTAGGTCAGGCCAGCAGGCCGAGTCCTTGCAGCAGGATGCGCACGCCGATGATGATCAGCACGGCCCCGCCCAGGAACTCCGCTGGCTTGCGGAACTTCACCCCGATCCGGTGCCCGATGCCGACTGCAGCGAACGACGTCGCCAGCGTCACCAGGCCGATGCAGAGGATCGCTTGGAGGATGGAGACCTCCAGCATTGCGAAAGACACGCCGACGGCTGCCGCATCGATGCTGGTCGCTACGCCGAGGATCAACAGTCGGCGCAGGTTGAGCCGGCCCCGGTGCTCGTCGTCCTCCTCGTCCTCGGCCTGGAAGGCCTCCCACGTCATCTTGCCGCCGATGCCGATGAGCAGCAGGAAGGCGATCCAGTGGTCGTAGGGGTCGAGGACGCTGGTGAAGTTCGCGGCCAGGAGCCAGCCGAACAACGGCATCGCGGCCTGGAAACCGGCGAAGGTCAAGGCGATCGCCAGGGCGTGACGGTAGTTGAACCGGCCCATCTTCAGGCCACTGGTGAGCGAGGCGGCGAAGGCGTCCGCGGACACGCCGAGACCAATCATCCAGATAGACCAGAGGGACATGAGACGCCTTCCCGACTTCTTATTGAGAATCATTTCTGTCAAGCTGATTTCCCAGGGGAAAACAGCTCCTGCGAAATACTGTGAAACCGGCGGGTCTGGTGTGTCTACAGGTAACTGAAAGTGTGTCTGACCACACTTTTTGCGACACTAGGACATTGCTGCAACACGCCGGTTTTTCCCGGGAAAATCGTCCTTGAGAGTGGACATCCATGCCTGCGATGCCGCACTCTGGCGACGACGGCTGTTGCCGTCACCAGACGATTGACCCAGAAGAAGGAATGATGACGGCCACCGGCGGAGCTGACGTGACCCGGGTCACGGAGGACTACCTGGCGCTGATCTGGAAGGCCTGCGAATGGCCCGACGACGGACGCCACCCCAATACCACTGAGCTCGCCGCAGCCCTGGGGGTCACCGCATCCACCGTCTCAGCCAGCCTGAAGCGCCTGGCGCGGGAGGGGATGATCAAATACCGTCCTTACGGGACCATCGAACTGACCGAGGAGGGGGAACGGATCGGGCGTGCGGTGGTGCGTCGCCACCGCATCATCGAGACCTACCTGGCCGAGTCGCTGGGCATGCCCTGGGATCAGGTTCACGACGAGGCCGACCGGCTGGAGCACGCGGCTTCAGAGGCACTCGTCGAGCGGATGGACGAGGCCCTCGGACATCCTGACGCCGACCCGCACGGAGACCCCATCCCCCGCGACCACGATCCCAGCCGCAGCGGTGTCGTCCTGATGAGCAGCGTGGCCGCGGGAACCGACGTCCAGGTGGTGCGGGTCTCCGATGCCAACCCCGACATCCTGCGCTTCCTGGCGGAGCGGGGTATCGCCATCGGGACGCGGCTGCGGGTGTTGTCGCGGCTCTCCGGCGCGGGGCTCATGACCGTCGGGCTCTTAGAGACCGAGGTCGAGCTCAGCGCGCCGGTCGCCGAGGCAGTCCACGTCAAACCGGTAAAACCCAGCTGATCCCATCCCCGCCCGGCAAGTCACCACCCTGGGCCACAACCGCTGAGGCTGCTCAGCGCAGCAGATCGTCGTGGTGGCCGACGTGCGCCAGCTCGATGACGCCGTCACGATGCTGCCACCAGGTGAGCCTGGGGGCGCCCGGTGCGCCGCGTTTCACGTAGGTCCGCCAGGGGACGGCGCCCTCGGGCAGGGACTTCTGGATCACCGACCTGCCCGGGATGATGAACTGATGGGTTTTCCGGCGGTCCCAGGCGTGTCCTGAAACGATATCGACGATCACCTGGATGATCTTTGCCCTGCCCCTCAGCAGGTCCCTTTCCATGGACTCCAGGAAACCCTCGCTCAATACGTAGGGGGTCAGTGAATCGTCGCGTTCCTCCTCGGGTGTTCCGGTCAGCCATTCATAATCCACTTCCCAGCGCAGTTGTTTCTCCGGATCACCAAAGACCTGGGGATATCCGCGCTGCTCTTCCTGGTCTGCCATTCGGCGGCGCAGCTGATCCAGTTCCTCTTCCGCTGCGTCTGCGCGGGAGCGTTCCCTGGCCAGGGATTCATGGTCGGTGTCGAGAAGAAGCATCAGGTCGTCGATGATGGAACGGCGAAGCTTGTTCGCTATGCGGTCGGTCTGGTTATTCAGCAGGGCTTTTAGTTCGGCTGCGCCAATACCCGTGACAACGGATTCGGCAGGGGTGGTAGCCGTCGTGGTATCGGCCGGTTTCAGTGCGGTGACAGCGGCCGGACGATACGGGCGGGGTTTGGGAATTACCCCGGGTTTTGGTGTCGCCGAGCTTGTCAGTCCTGGTTTCATGGGTTTGGCGATGGATTCAGGAGCAGCCGGTGTGATGTCCAGGGAGGACCTGAACCGGTTGAGAGCTGCCACCTGGTCGTCGGTCAGCGCTGGCTTGGCAGCGCTCGTCCCCACCTGGCGGGACCTTCCGCCTCCCTGGTGGGCCTCGACGAACTCCGCTATCTGACGACATGCCCGCTCTGCGTCATCGCCAGGGTAGACGCGGAACAGCCGGTGCCGACGCCAGTGGTCCGTCCGCACTGCGCCAGCGAGAATCACGCGGATACCGCCGCCATAAACCTGGAATTGAGGATCGACGGTGTCGGATAGCCGCTCAGATGCCGTCATGCTGTCGAGAACGGCCAATTCGGTGCCGGCAACCAGATACCGGGCCAGCAGATCCGGGTCTATTCGCGGACGATTTGTGTCACTGGCTGGCGACACCACGACTAAAGCGCCATCGCGGGACGAATCGAATATCCGACTGACCAGGATACCCACATCACTGACCCCCACATTCCATGCGGCAACCACGGTTTCTCCCCTGACACGTCCATGTCTGTCGACAAGTAATCGCTGTCGTTCCCCCCGGAACGCGAAGCAGTCGCCAGTGATCTGGCTGCATCCATTGTTACAGAGCGGGCAACAGAGCCAAATACGACGGGCCGGGAGTGGAAATCACGTCCTGAAGTTTGGACAAGACCATAGGAGGCCATGAAATGATTCCTGGCTGTGGATCGTACTGGATGATCCGAGCGCCGTAGGCTGGGTGTTCCCTATCGGCGGTATCTCTCGATAGGTTATCACGACCACAAGCAAACCTTGGCTGACAAGGGATTTTAGTGACCTGAAGGTTCCTTGTGAATAAATCCCTTAGTTGTGTTGTCACGGCCGGTAAAGCCGTGACGGCAAGGGCAGGCTCTCAGGGTTGATGCCGGGTGGAAGAGGTCGCCGGACTGGTGGGTTTTACTCGGTTACTTCCACCGTGTGGCTTTGGCGAGGGACGCCATCCGATGATGCGGACCCCTTCATCCCGGGCCACCTCACGGTGGCTGCAGCTCTGAGCCCGTTGCCGATGACGACCACCTCAGCGACCTCGTGGACCAGGACGACCGCGGCAAGGCCAAGCACCCCGGACAGCGCCAGCGGAAACAAGACGACGATGATCGCCAGCGCGAGCCCGATGTTGCTGGTCATGATTCGCCGTCCCCGCCGGGCATGGGCCAGCGCTGCTGGGATGAGTCGCAGGTCGGTGCCGGTGAAGGCGACATCTGCTGACTCGACGGCGGCTGCACTTCCTGTGACCCCCATCGCGATGCCCACACTCGCCGACGCCAGCGCAGGCGCGTCGTTGATCCCGTCGCCGATCATTGCCGTGGGCGTTTCACTTGCCAGGCGCTGGACATGGCGTGCCTTGTCGGCGGGCAGCTGCTCGGCATATACCTGATCTATCCCAGCTTCGGAGGCTATCGTCTGGGCTGTGACGGCGTTGTCGCCGGTGAGCATCACGCTGTGGATCGCCTGCCGCCGGAGTGCAGCGATGGTCTCGGCCGCCTCCGGACGCAGTTCATCGCGGACGCCGATGACCCCAGCCGCGTGCCCGTTGATCTCGATGACGACAACGCTCATTCCCTCGCTGGCCATTCCCTGGGCCTGCTCACCGAGGGAGGCTGGGCCAATCCATCTCGGACTGCCCAGCCGGACGGATCTCCCACCGACCCGGCCGGTGATTCCCTGGCCAGGGTGCTCAACCACTTCGTCTGCCACGGCCCTGTCCGGTGCAGCCGCGGTGATTGCCTCTGCCAGTGGGTGTGCTGAGCTGGCCTCCAATGCCGCTGCCGTCGCCAACACCTCGTCGCGCGAGAACTCCGCAACTGTGTGTACGGCGACGACCCGAGGCCTGTTGCGGGTCAGTGTCCCGGTCTTGTCGAAGGCGATGGCGCGGATCGTCCCCAGCTGTTCAAAGGCGGCCCCCGACTTGATGACCACGCCGAACCTGCTTGCGGAGCCGATGGCGCAGATCACCGTCACCGGCACCGCGATCGCCAGGGCGCACGGAGAGGCTGCCACCAGCACCACCAGCGCCCTCTCGGTCCAGAGTGCTGGATCACCGGTCATGACCCCGAATGCCATCACCAGGACGGATGCAATCAGGACTAGCGGCACCAGCGGCCGGGCAATCCTGTCGGCCAGCCGGGCCCGCTCTCCCTTGGCCGCATGCGCCTGCTCGACGAGCCGGACGATCTGCGTTAGGGAGTTGTCCCGGCCATCCGAGGTGGCTGTGATCCGCAGGGTGCCTGCACCGTTGACCGACCCAGCCAGCACCGGGCTGCCGGGGCCGGCCTCAACGGGGATCGACTCCCCCGTGATCGCCGAGGTGTCCAGCCATGAGCGTCCCCTGACGACCACGCCGTCCGTCGCCACTCGCTCTCCAGCACCGACCACGAGGACATCATCCTGCCGCACCTCGGCGGCTGGGATCACGTCTTCTCCGTCCGGCCTGGAGACACGGGCCGTCTCGGGGATCAGCGACAGCAGGGATCTCAGCCCCTCCCGGGCACGGTCCATGGCCCGGTCCTCCAGGGCCTCTGCGATGGAGAACAGGAAGGCCAGGGCCGCGGCCTCGCCGACGTGACCCAGCAGGACCGCCCCGATGGCCGCGATGGTCATCAGGAGCCCGACGCCCAGCCGGGAACGTCCCCGCGAGGTGAACAGGCGCCTGAATGCGCTTGGCGCGAACGTCCAGGCGCCAGCCAGTAGTCCAAGCGCATACCCGATGAGCGCCAGGGACCCGGAGCCGGTCCAGTCCAGGACCAGTCCAGCTACCCAGAACATGCCGGAGGCCATCGGCAGCAGCAGCTCGCGGTCACGCCACCAGGGCACAGATTCCTCGTGTCCCTCATGGCCGCAGGAGGCGTGGCCGTCAGCTGACTCCTGGCCACCACAGCACGCATCGACCTGTGTGGCGGTTGTGGGCCGGTCATCACCGCAGCATTCCCTGCTCACCGTTCCTCCTCGCCTTGGCTGGCGCGGCTAGATCCTGGGCCACAGCACATCGGGACGTCGCAGTCCGCATCGAGGCAGGACTGTCCGTCATCGACGGCCAGGACCACATCGACCACAGTCCGTAGCGCCTGCGTCAGGTGCGGGTCAGCGATCTCATACCGGGTTCTGCGTCCCTCCGGGACCGCGACCACGATCCCACAGCCACGAAGACAGGCGAGATGGTTCGAGACGTTGGTTCGTGTCAGGTTCAGGTCGCGGGCGAGCTGGGCCGGGTATCCCGGTGCGTCCAGCAGCGATAGCAGGATCCGTGACCGTGTCGCATCGGCCATTGCCCGGCCCAGCCGGTTCATCACGTCGACACGGGAAGCAAGAGTCAGCATGCAGTGACTATACAGCAGACACTGACCTAATGGGACCAAGGATGCCTGAGCCGGTGTCGTGCGCCGGATGTTCGTCAGGCCGTGGCTCTGGGGCGGATGCCGTGGCAAAGGCGAGAGCTGGGAATGGAATTCCGGACTCTTGTCCGCTGGGGTTCATCCGTCTGGTGGCTCGGGGAATTCTGGTTCTATAGGAGACCTGGATTGATGGTGGGGTCATGGTTGGCAATGACGTGGGTGACGCGAGGGTCGTTCATGGCCGAGCGCACCCAGGCTAGGGATTTCTCTGCGTCCTCAGCGTTGACCACCACTGATGGGCGTAAGCCTTCTTTCAACGACGGCTGGCCATAGCCGACGTCGCTTATCAGCAGGATCGCCTCTCGCGGGTCGCTGCCCAGTGGGCAGTCATCGGGGAAATCACCGGCGATCGTTCTTTCTTTCCGGATCAAGGTGGCGCACAGGCCCCAGGAGTGTCCTGGGGTGCTGATCATGGTGACAGTTCCGTCCCCGTATACATCGAAGGAGCGCCTAGCCGGTCCCAGGCGGCCATTCCAGCTGAAAGTCTGCATGTCCACGCCAGCCCATTCGTGTGGCAGATAGCGCAGCCGGTCCTGCTCTGCGGCCCTCAGCTCGGGGCGGAGACCATGATCCGGGGTGCCTCGCGGACAAGCCGCAGGCCATCGGCATGGTCACAGTGCAGGTGGCTCATCAACACCATATCCAGGTCACCTACCCTGATGCCGCGTTCCTCGAGCTGCTCATTGATGGCTTGCCCCTGAGGCAGTACGGCTTTGTTGACTGGATACTGATGCAGCAGATTCTTGATCTGTCCCCACCTGGTGCGATTGATGGGATGCCAGCCGGTGTCGAGGAGTATCAGGCCATGGTCAGTGCTGATCAGGTAGCAGGAAACCGGCGCTTCGATCAGATGTCTCTTCGAACGCAATGCGTGGGTCCATGCCATCGGGCGATCGGTCGGCCGGTGGAAAGGCAGCGCCTCGTCCACGATCACCGTTCCGGTATGCAAAACCTCGACAGAAATGCTCATTGTCTGACTTTGACTTATCACTACTCGGACGGCAATGTGCCACGCCTGGAGATCCTGCCGCCAATTAAATAAACGACTTCCGGAAGCTTGTTCATAGCTCATGACATGCTGGCGTCGGCAAGGGGGCCGTGACCTCGTCGACTGTCCGTGGATAAGCCTCCCGGTTCCGGTGCGTCGTGGTGAGGTGTGGGAGGGCCCACTGGAACCGTGCATCGACGATGCCTCTGCAGCCGGTTGGTCGCGGAGGGCGCCTCGGGCGTCATCCCCGGAACGCGCTGGCTCCTCGACCTCTGCCGGCGTCACGCCACAGATAAAGGATGACACGGGTTTTATCGCAAGCTTGACCCTTTCCAACATATAGTGTTCCCACAGGCGGAAGTTAACAGTGGTTAACCTTTTGTCTTCAATCAACTCAACTGGTCCCCATTCGGCGTAGTAGCCGAAAGAACTCCGATAGGAGGTCATGTGTCCTCGTCACGCCGGTCTCGGCGACGTCGCTCGAAGGTTGACCTGTCAGCCGTCAACGCCAATACCGAACTCGCGCTCGTTGACGGCATTGATCCCGAGGAACGCCGAGCCTCGATATCAGGCCGTTATTCCCCCACTCTGCTCCTGGTTGCCGTGCTCGCCTCAATCGGGGTGCTGGCCTACGCGGGCTTCCTCCTCAACCCGAACTTCCGGGGCGATCTCATCCCCTGGCTCATCGTCATCACATGCGAGCTGATCCTCATCTTCCAGGCCTCCATGGCCCTGTGGACGATGCTCTCGGGCTACGGGCGCCAGCCCAACTACAGGTTCCAGGCCGCCCAGGCGAGGCTGTTCGACCCAGAGGCCAACTATCAGCTGGATGTCAGCGACGATCCCACAAAGTGGCCGATGTACCTGAATGGCCGCCAGATCGATGTGGACGTCCTCATCACGGTCTACGGTGAGTCGCTGGACGTCATCACGACCACGGTCAAAGCGGCCATGGCGATGCAGGGCCTCCACACCACCTGGATTCTGGATGATGGGGATTCGGACGAGGTGCGCGAGCTGGCCAAGACCCTCGGCTGTAACTATGTGCGGCGACTCGGCAGCTCTGGCGCCAAGGCGGGCAATGTCAACAACGCATTATCTTTAGCCAAATCCGAGTTCTTCGTTATCTTTGATGCTGATTTTGTTGCCAGGCCCGAATTCCTCTACGAGACGATACCGTTCATGGAGGATCCGAATGTGGCATTCGTCCAGGCGCCTCAGGTATATGGCAATCTCAATAACATTGTCTCCCGGGGCGCTGGCTTTATCCAGATGGTTTTCTACCGGTTTATCCAGCCTGGGCGCAATGAATTCAATGCTGCCTTCTGCGTCGGCACCAACGTGCTGTTCCGCCGTGCCGCGGTCAAGGACGTCGGCGGGATCTACACGCAGTCCAAGTCGGAGGACATCTGGACCTCGATCCTCATGCATGAACGCGGCTGGCGGTCGATCTTCCAGCCCAAGGAGCTTGCCATCGGTGAGACCCCCGACACCATCGAGGCCTACAGCAAGCAGCAGCTCCGCTGGGCCACCGGTGGCTTTGAGATCCTGTTCACGCACAACCCGCTCAGCCCGCGCCGTCGTCTCCACATGGACCAGCGGCTCATGTATTTCGTCACATGCACGTTCTATTTCACGGGTATAGCGCCGGGCCTCCTCATGCTGGTTCCGGTCATGGAGGTGTTCTTCGACCTGCGGCCCATGACCTTGGCGGTGAAATGGTACGAGTGGGCGTTGTTCTATCCCGGTTTCTACGTCATGCAGATCGTGCTGGCTGCGGTGATCGCAGGCACCTTCCGCTGGGAGGTCCTTCTGCTGGCCGCCAACTCCTTCCCCATCTACATCAAGGCATTCTTCAATGCCCTGCTCAAGGTGGACACGAAGTGGTCTGCCACGGGAACCACGGGCGGCAGGACGTCGGCCTTCAACTTCATCATGGTGCAGGTGTGGGCATTCGTGCTCATGGTCGGCACCTCTATCATGTCGATCTACCGGGACTACCTGATGGGGCACGTCAATATCGCCACCTTCTGGTGCGTCCTGAATGCCTTCTTCCTCGGGGCATTCGTCGTGACTGCTTTCCTGGAGAATCGCCAGAAGAAGAGGAACAGCAAACGTGGCGGGGATCCGTCGCGTCCCAAACACGGCATGGAACCGGAGCTGGCGTCCTCGCGGAGGACATCCGCCCTGGCCGACAAGCAGACGACTGAGCCCCTGACCGCCGAGGCCATCCTGGGTGCCCAAGCCGCCAAGGACTCCCTTGCCGCCCTACCCGAGCTTTATGACCGAAAGGGTTAACCCGTGTCCTTCCTCAATCGTCTCAAGCTCCTCGGCGGCCTCATTGTCGTCGTTCTCATCCTCGGGCTGCTGACCGTGTTGTTCAACCAGCGGCAGAATCAGGTGGCCAGCATCACGGCACACGTTGAGGCTCCCCGCACGGTGATAGCCTCGCCTTACGGGGGTCTGGTCACAAAACAGAACCACAATCCTGGCGAATACGTGTCAGCTGGTGAGGAGCTCTTCACCATCACCAGCGCCAACCTGAAGGACATGGCCAGCCAGGGCACGCAACCCAACAGCACCGAGGGATACAAGATCAGCCTGGAGGACGGCACCATCACCTTCTTCGCCACCATTGCTGGCTACCTGGACAGCTTCACGGCCGTCCAGGGAAGCTACGTCAACAGCGCTGAGTCCCTGGCTGAGATCGTCTCCAGCGCGAACAAGACCGTGGTGGCGAGGTTCCAGCTCAATCCCTCGGACTATGGAAGAATTGAACCAAACGGGAAAGTGACCATCCATCTACCGAATGGCCAACTTGTGGAGGGGCAAGTGATGAGCGTCAACATCGCCACAGATTCAGCCACCAGTAACACCGTCACCGAGGTGACGGTCTCCAGCGATGCTCTGCAGGCAGAGGACCTCATGCTGCTCACCCGGCGTGGCACGCCCGTCACCGCGATCATGACGCTGCGCGACGACGGTCCGTTGGCCGGTCCCACGCAGGCTGTCTACGACTTCCTGTTGAAGATTGGTCTGCGTTGAGGCGGGCCTTCAGCCTCCTGCTGGGGACTGTCTGCCTGGTGGCCGTCGTGTTGCTGCCAGGCAGCGTTCCCCGGATCCAGCCTGATCGTCCGTCATTGCCTGACCCAACCCGGCCGCGTGAGCTGCCTGGTGAGGCGGCAGCCCTTAATGTGGTGGCTCAAAACCCAGGCAAGGATCTCAAGCCCGAACGCCTCGCAGAGGGGCTCAACCCTCCGACCAACCGATGGTTCTCTGGCCTGGTCTTCGGGTCGGAGCCCCTGCCGGTCTATCCCCTGCCGCTGAGCTTCCAGCTGACGGCCACCGGGTTCAATTTTGGGCTGCCAGAGGTGCAGTCCACCGAGAAGACCTTGTTCGGCGGGCACCGGCCGGAGGTATCCGTCACCGTGCCCGGGATCACAGGCTGGCAGGTGGTGGCCTATGACACGGCCACCGTCGTCGTCGAGGCGCGAGGTGCGGACGGTCCCGTGGGGCGCGTCACGCTGGCCCAGGGGTCACCCCAGGTCACATTCACCGCGTCGAGTGCGGTGACGCTGGAGACCTCTTCGCTGCCCGAGCATTTCGGCATGGTGCCCGAGTCCGGTTCTGGCGCCACCCAGATCGCGGAGGGGCAGTCCGTGACCTGGGTCGCGATCCCCGACGGGGCATCGAAGGCCGAGGTGCTCGGCCAGGTCCATCCGGTGACGGGGTCCGCCCTGTCGTGGCAGGTCGACGATGAGAAGACCTTCACGACCATCACGTGGCAGACCGCCGACGGAGCCCCCACCCTGGTGGCCACCATGCCCCATCAGACGGAGTCGGACACCGACCAGGACTGCCGCCTGGGCACTTTCAAGAGCGTCTATGGCGAGCTCAAGGCGTGCCTGAGGTCGTCGGTCACCTGGGGGGCGCCGAAGCTGCCGGCGCCGGCAACCTACGACCTGGGGAAGCTGGACGAGGCCGGTCGCGCGAACCTCATCACGCATCTTGAAACGGACATCCAGCATCTTCCCGCCTACCCCGCGGACACCTATTTCGCAGGGAAGGCCCTCGCGAGGGATGCCCAGCTCCTGCAGCTGGCGAAGACCCTCGGCCGCGATGACCTGGCTGCGACGGTCCGCAACCGTCTGGTGCCCGAGATGCGGACCTGGACGAACCCGGCGGGATGCGCCACGCCTGGGGCGGCCCGCTGCTTCTTCTACGACCAGAACAATCATGGTGTGGTCGGGCTGGTGGCGACCTTCGGCAGCGACGAGTTCAACGATCATCATTTCCACTACGGCTATTTCCTGTATGCCGCTGCCCTCGTCGCAATGGACGATCCCAATCTGGTCTCCGAGATGGCGCCGGTGATGACCCTACTGTCCTCTGACATCGCCCGTCCTGTGGCCTCGGACCGGTTCCCGGCTCTGCGTGTCTATGACGCCTATGCCTCCCATTCGTGGGCCTCCGGGACCTCTCCGTTCGCTGATGCCAACAACCAGGAGTCCACCAGTGAGGCCGTGGCGGCCTGGGTGGGCCTGCGGCTGTGGGGCGAAGTCAGCGGCGACCAGGCCATGGCGGATCAGGGTACCTGGATGCAGTCCAACGAGGCCAACGCCGCCCTGGCGTACTGGCTGAATTTCAACAAGAGCGATCCGCTGTACGCACCGCTGGAGTACAGCTACCTGCCCCTCAACTTCGGTGGCAAACGAGACTTTGCCACCTGGTTCTCGCCCGACCCAGAGGCCGGACTGGCCATCCAGGTCCTCCCCGTGACCCCGGCGTCCACCTATCTGGGCAGGGACCCGGACCGGGTCGCGACCAACATCGACAACGCCCTGACGGCCGACACGTTCTCCCGCACCTACGGCGACATCCTGCTGGCCTACTCAGCCCTGGCCGGCGAGGAGGCTCGCGCGAAGGCACTCACCCTGGTGGACGAAGTTCCTTCCGACGATGGCTTCACACGTTCCCTCCTGCTGGCCTGGCTGTACTCGCTGAAGGCCTGAGTCCCGGTTCACTCCACTCAGACATGTGGAAGCACAGCCTTCAACTGTCGCTGAAGTTCGTGAACCTTCTCAGCCCAGTCTTCTGAGGATTTTCTGTCAGCCGCATAACTGTTGATGGCCTTGCGGATGACTTCACCCATCGTCTCGCCGTCGACGCGGGCAACCGACACGAGCGTCTCGAAGATATCTTCCGGCAATCTGACCGATACGTTGCGCACTTTAAGCGCTTTGAGCTCTGGTTCCTTGGTGGGCATTCGTTAACCTTCTCTGCATAGACCAGCAGACGGCGGTTTGGGTGCATCTGCCCCACACCACCGCCTGTGCTGGTACTACTGCACAATATGCGTGTCGCACATGTGATCAACGAAAGGAGTTGCCATGACCGACATCAACCTTGAACGCACCTGGTCGCACCGCTTGGTCCCAGTGCTCAGCGAGGTGTGGTCCGAGGCCCGTCGTGAGATTCATATGGCCAGCCGCATGGAGATGGATGACAACGTCTGGATGACGAGCTCGCCTGATCACATGGGCGATCCCGCCATGAAAGTCGATCGTTTGGCTGGGAATGGAGCGACGCGTCCGGCTCCACCACCATCCAAGCCTTTCAAAAGCATATGAATCAGTCGGGTTACGGGCTTACCGTCGACGGCATCATGGGCCCACAAACCATCGAATAGCTTCAGGTGTGGTTTGGGAACACCTCCTATGTATCCCTTGTTGAGGGAGACCGTACGATCAAGGAACTCCAGGGGTGGTTGGGCTTCTCCTACACCCCCCACCAGCTAGCTAGTCCCGCCACCCTCAGCACTTCGCTAAGAATGGCCTAGCCACAAGCAGTTCGGGCCCGGCGCGAAGGATGGAGCTCGAACGAGCTGCTCACCTCGTTGGGCCTAGCAACTCCCTGGGATCCACCTTCAGTACCTCGGCGATGCGTCCCAGACTCTTCAGAGTGAGGTTCCGTTCACCGCGCTCGATGCCTCCCATGTAAGTGCGGTGAAAATCAAATATCTCAGCGAACTCCTCTTGGCTCAGGCCACGTTTCAATCTCCAGGCGCGCAGATTCGCGCCCACCGTTCGTTGGAGATCGCCCTGAGTCACGTCCCTAGCCTGGCTGGATGCTACTTAAAAGTCTACATACTTATAAATGGCATAAGGTTGAAGTGGTGAGGTGAGGTTTTGGACCGTAATTCATGGGTCGTGACACATGAGATCGTAGGCAGCTGCTGCGCCCGTGAGGCTTACGGTGTCATCGGTGGTATTTCTTCTTGAGTCGCCGGCGGTAGATGGCCAGGGCAATCTGATAGGAGAGGAACTCCGCGACCACATAGCCCACTCCCATCAGGATTGCTCCGAGGAAACGGGAGCCGGGGAACATGATGGCGATGATTGCGAATGTGCCAACCCCACGGACGACGTAGTTAGTTGCCGAGGGCCTGTAGAAGCGCAGATGACCTTTGAGGGAACCATCCCAAAGCTTCCACTTTTGACCAGGTTCTTGCTTCTTCAAAATGGAATCACCATCCTTGCCAAATGGCACAACCCACTGCGGATGCTGCCAGTTTACCTGCAACTCCCCATGGGCTCAGTGCAAGGGCATCTTTGATGCCGATCTTGGCGGCGCGCTTGGGGATCTCTTTACCTAGGTACCTAGAAAGAGCTCCCCAGTTCTGCTGACGGACCCACATGCGGATCAGGCCCCAATTGACGTCAAGCAGTCCGATAAAAGGGATAGCCCCTTTGACCACGCACCAGGCGTAATCCTTCAGGTCAAGTGGCCCGGCGCCGTTGTGACTCGATGTGTCGAGCTGACTGGCAGGTATCGACAGGACGGACAGATCCCGATCAGGATACAGCCGCTTGGCGGCGTCGTAATCAATGTGCAGCTGGCCGGTCTGTTCGTCCTTGACCACCACTTCAGCAAACAAGGTGTTCAGGTACTGCTCAAGCTCAACCACCTGGGCATCGGTGAACCCTATCTGCCCCTCCAACTGGCTGGTCCCCTCATCCGCACTGGCAGTAGCTGGCACCAGGAACAGGCTGAATCCCAGCAGCAGCGCTAGAATCTGCCTGATGAATCTATTTTTCATGGCCTCTCCTTTCCGTGAGGTCATCGAGAAGTAGAGAACATCCCCCAAGGCCCAGTCTTGTTCCGTGACCCCAGAACGTCACCCTCTCCATAGCAAGTCTGGACATACGTTACCCATTCAAGACAGTTTACCTTGAGGAAAGTTAATGCACAGGTGTTCGTGTCATAGCCTAATCCGCATAACCTGCGTCACCTGCTGAGCATTTGGTTTGAAAATCTGATAGAGACGCTATCAGGACCAGTTCGCTGTTCGCTGCGATCCGCCCGTGAGTCCAAGGGGTTATTCAGCAGAATCTTGCAAAGATATGAACCTCCTTGTCAGGGCCCATTTAACCAAAGCCGTGAATAATGCCCTTAGTGTTCTCATTGCGCAGCAGTGCCATACCGTACGCTACGCTTGAGAAGCTTTCATGGACAGCACAAACCACCCCATATGGGGCTAACCAAGGAGTTGGTCAAGCATGGCAGCCGACGAGGAAGTCACAGAAACAAACCAAACCCACAAGGGCCTGCGTTGGCTTGACGTCGGGGTCATTCTGGCCGTCGCGCCGATAGTCTTGGCGTCACTGAGAGTCGTCATATTCACTGGCGGCGATCCGGTATTGACCCAGGTTCTTATTGAAAATCTGGATGTGAGGACGCTGCTTCTGGGGAGCTTCTTCTCAATCTTGCCGGCAATGGCTATGGTTGCTTCATCCTTCCTCATGGTTGAGAAATCACTGGCGGGGCGGCTTCTTGGGGGAGATAAGAAGGGTCGAAGGCGATGGGGAACTCTTATCGGTGGAATTATTTTGCTCCTCGTGGTATTTTCTAACCTCATGTGGATTGCAGCGGCATTAGTGGTTGTCCCTACCGTCGTTTTGTCATATCCTTCGTAAGTTTCCTTGGCGAAAAACTAGAGCGAGAACGTGTAAAAAATTCATGGAAAGATATTTTTAATGTGCAAAAGGGGTTATCAAGCCTCGCGCTCGGCAAGTTGCGATATGCTATGATTCCTCCGCTAACTATCCTTATCGCGGTACTCGCTCAATTTGGCTCAATGTGGTTGCCGCTCGAACTGGTCACAACCCAGAACACATCAGCAAAAGCGTATGTTCTCAGCAACAGTGAAGGATGGGTGACACTTCTCACAGAACAAAAAGTGATTCTTCGCATACCAGAAGGTGCCATTATTGAGCGGCGCGTCTGCGATCAGGGTGGCCACACATCACTGATCAGTATGTTGTCTAGCTCGAAAGGAGCTGAATATCCTGAATGCGGGTAGCTATCGAGAACTGAGAGATCACTGACATGTGACATTGACTGATCTGCGGTTATCTGTTCAACCGCAACCTGTCCCAGCGGCTGGTTGATGAGGCTGGGGCGACTGATTCTGCTGAGAATAGATGATTGAAGATGAAATTTTTTGTCGGGGTGACAGGATTTGAACCTGCGGCCTCGTCGTCCCGAACGACGCGCGCTACCAAGCTGCGCCACACCCCGGTGACTCATCAGAGCCAGCGGCAAGACTATACCAGTGGGCGTCCCCAGGCGAAATCGTCGCCTGCGGTTGGATGTGGTCAGTCGGCGACGATCCTACCCAGGACCACAGGGCCGGGGGTGATGGACTCTTGGGAGTAGCCGACGGCGTCTTCGAGGGCTTCCAGGGCGCGTTCGAAACGCTCCGGGGTGGCGGTGTGGAGGGTGAGTAGGGGTGCTCCCCTGGTGACGTGGTCGCCGGGCTTGGCGTGCAGCTCGACGCCGGCGACCGCCTGTACGTCATCCTCCTTGCGAGCTCGTCCCGCGCCCAGTCGCCAGGCCGCCACCCCGACCGCCATCGCATCCAGCCGGGAGATGAAGCCGTCCTGCTCGGCGGTGACGGTATGAGTGTGCCCGGCCACGGGCAGCGGTGCGCCGGGGTCGCCGCCCTGGGCTGCGATCATGCGCCGCCACACGTCCATCGCCCGGCCGTCCTGCAGGGCGGGGGTTGGATCGACGTCCGGCTTCCCCGCGGCGGCCAGCATCTCCCGGGCCAGGGTGACGGTCAGCTCCACGACGTCCGGAGGTCCGCCGCCTGCCAGCACCTCGACGGCCTCTCGTACCTCCAGGGCGTTGCCGGCGGTGAGCCCGAGCGGGGTATCCATGCCCGTGAGCAATGCGACCGTATTGACGCCCGCGTCGGTGCCCAGAGCCACCATGGTGCGGGCGAGCTCCTCCGCGCGGTCGTGGGTCTTCATGAACGCGCCCGAACCGACCTTCACGTCCAGCACCAGCGCCCCCGTGCCCTCCGCGATCTTCTTGCTCATGATCGACGACGCGATCAGCGGGATGGCTTCGACGGTGCCGGTGGCGTCACGCAGGGCGTACAGCTTCTTGTCCGCGGGAGCCAGGCCGGAACCCGCCGCGCAGACGACCGCGCCGACGTCACGGAGCTGCGCGAGAAGTTCGTCATTGCTCAGGTCGGCTCGCCATCCGGGGATGGCCTCCAGCTTGTCGAGGGTGCCGCCGGTGTGGCCGAGGCCCCGGCCCGATAGCTGCGGCACGGCAACGTCGAACACCGCCACCAAGGGTGCCAGCGGCAGGGTGATCTTGTCGCCGACCCCGCCCGTCGAGTGCTTGTCGGCGGTGGGTTTGCCCAGCGACGAAAAGTCCATGCGCTCCCCGGAGGCGATCATCGCGGCAGTCCAGCGCGCGATCTCGCCCCGGTCCATGCCATTGAGCAGAATCGCCATAGCCAGCGCTGACATCTGCTCCTCAGCGACCACCCCGTCGGTGTAGGCGCGGATCACCCAGTCGATCTGAGCATCGCTGAGCCTTCCGCCGTCGCGTTTCCTGGAGATGACCTCAATGGCGTCCATGGCGGGATTCTAGTGGGGTCGCTGACAAAACTGCCATCCATACAGCGCAGGGGCGAGCTGAGGTACTGGGTTGTTGGACGACTAGCGCAGAGGACTTTCAGGAAACAGCCTAGATTGAGGTTTATTCACAGCCGCAACCAACCTGCTCTGACAAGAAGTTTCGCTGTTTGTTGGCCGCCTCATGAATAAGCTTCATTGTTGATTATCTGTCTTTCTTATTCATAGGTCATGGTGATCCGGAATCCGGCATGATGATAGCTTTCGCAGCCTGTCGTTCCTGAGGTGAGTATCAGGGTTGCTTTGTTGTCTTCTAGCTGTTTCTGGGCGACTCTACTCTCTGAATACCTAAGATTTTGATCTTCTTCCCAGCCTTCTTGTTCTGCGGTGGTCATGACTTGGGTGAAGGCTTCTTCGAGTGGGATGGTGCGTCTGTAGCAGCGGGTGATGCTGGGAGGAGGTGGTTTGTATCCTTCGCCGGTGGTTTCTTCCCTGCCGAGGGGTTCTAGTCCTGGCCATCTTGCGGTGGCGATGGGGTCTTTCCGGAGGTTGTTCATCCAGCGGTCCCAGTCGGAGGCACAGGCGACCAGCGCCAAGCACAGCACGGCCACCAGTTGCACTGCTGCCATGCGTTTCAGGTATCGCATCATTGCCTCCCTCGAGGGGGATGCTACCTTTTTGCTTTCTGTGCCGGAAGCTCTGCGGATGATCGGCTTGCGGTTTCTCGTCCCTGCTGGGGAGCTGCCCATAGGATTCTTCCGTGCATCCGATCCCCGACGTTACCCCTGCCGCCCGGCGCGCCCGCTGGGGCGTGATCCTGCTGTTCTGGCTGAACGGGGCGGCGGCTGCGTCGATCATTCCGCGCTACCCGGAGATCAAGTCCCGATTGGTCATTGACGACCAGTGGTGGGGACTGCTGATCGCACTTGCGCCCCTCGGTGGGCTGGTGGCGGGCCTGGTCACAGCCGCCCTGATCCGCCGGTTCTCGTCGGCGACGGTCGCGGTGGTCTTCCAGGCGGTCAGCGTCGCGATGCTCAGCCTGATCGGGAATGCATCCGTGGCCTGGATGCTGGCGGCTGGAGTGTTCCTGATGGCCGCGGGTGATGCACTGACGGACATCGCCATGAACGCACACGGGCTGCGGGTGCAGAGGCTCTACCAGCGTCCGATCCTGAACAGCTTCCACGGCTGGTGGTCGATCGGCGCGGTCTGTGGCGGGCTGCTCGGGTCCGCGGCGAAGCAGGGCGGAGTTCCCATCTGGCTGCAGTGCCTCATAGCTGCTGGCGCGTTCGTGGTCATGGCGCTGGGTGCGAAGTCCCTGCTGCTGCCCGGCAAGGACCACGACCCGGCCGCCAGCCAGGCCGGCGGCACGAGACGGCGCCTGACCACGCCGACGCTGCTGCGGCTGCTCGCGCTGGGGTCGCTGGGGGCTGCGGCCATGCTGATGGAGGACACCGGCGCCACCTGGGGCGCCATCTACCTGGACCGCCAGTTCGAGATCATCCCGTTCTTGACCGGCATGGCCTTCGTCGCACTGCAGGGCGCGCAGCTGATCGGCCGTTTCACGGGCGACGCCCTGGTGGCGCGGATCGGCCCGCGACCCGCCGTCGTGCAGGGCGCGGTGATCGCCTGCCTCGGAATGGGGATCTCGCTGGTCTGGCCCACCGTGGTCACTGCGATCCTCGGCTTCGCCTGCGTCGGCTGGGGCATCGCGACGGCGATCCCGTCGGCCATGCACGCCGCCGACGAGCTGCCCGGCATGAACCACGGCAACGGCCTGATGATCGTCACCTGGATGATGAGGTTTGGTTTCTTCGTCGGCCCGCCGCTGATCGGTGCCCTGTCGGAGGCGACGGAGCTGCGCCTTGCGCTATGGGTGGTGCCGGTGTTCGCCGTCGTGATCCTGCTCCTCAGCCCGTCGCTGGGCCGTTCCAGGGCATATGAAAACCTGTGATGGCCTCGATGCCTGATGCGCAGCGTGACCTGTGAACGATAAAGCCCTTGTCAGGAAGGTTTCTCATAGCCATGAATAAGCCCGGGGGCAGGTTTTCCATCACTAGCGGGCGGAGTCCCTAATCATTACGTTTGAGCCGGTCAGCTCAATGTCCTGTCAATGTCCTGGTGAAGGGAGTAGCGATGATGCTGCCCGCCCCGCCCCGCGGCGTGCTCAGGCGGTGGCGCATCCAGGCCGTGACCGTGGCAGGGGTTATCATGTGCGTTGTGGTCGTGGCTTTCCTGGCCTGTCTGGGCATTAGGCTGGCCTGCCTAAGTCCGGCTCAGGTTTCCTCGGTGGCGGACATAATGTTGAGGCCATGAGCACCGAGACTGTCAACACCCCGTATGTCAACCTCTCCTTCACCGCGTCCCCCGCGCTGCGCAACAACTTCCAGCGCGTCCTGGTGGACCTCATCGCCCTTGAGCTGGTCGGCAAGCAGGCTCACTGGAACATCGTCGGCCCAAACTTCCGCGACCTGCACCTGAACCTCGACGCGGTCGTCGACATTGCCCGCGCGGGCGCCGACGACGTGGCCGAGCGGATGCGTGCCGTCAACGCGACCCCCGACGGCCGTCCCGCCACCGTGGTCGCCTCGGCCACCGTGCCTACCGCTCCGGAGGGCGAGATCTTCACCACCGACGCCGTCGCCTACATCGTCTCCGCCATCGAGGCTGTCGTCGTCACCCTGCGTGACGTGCACGGCGCCATCGACGAGGAGGACCCCTCCTCCTCCGGCATCATCGAGGACCTCACCACCCAGCTGGAGCAGCAGGCGTGGTTCCTCTCCGCTGAGGTGCGCAAGCCCGTTCACTGAGTGCTCCCCAACGCGGGAATACGTGCGACCTGATTCAGCCAAGGCGGCCCCGGCAGCGCTGGAGCCGCCTTGCTATGCGCGGTTCTGGCCGGCGACACTCCCGAAAGTTATCTCTGGAATGTAACATAGGTTTGGCTTACCATAATTGGGCTATTTTCCGAAAACGAACGGAGCCCACGTGCTTTCCAGAAGGACATTCGTCGCGGCGCTTGCCGCGACTGCCACCGCGGGCTTTGCCGCCTGTGCCAATAACTCGACGACGCAGGCCAGCGACAGCCCCAGCGCGGGTTCCAGCTCGACTGGAGCCACTGAGACCTTCCCCATCACCATCAAGCACGCTCTCGGTGAGACCGTCATCGATAAGAAACCCGAACGCATAGCTACCCTGGGCTGGGCCAACCACGAGGTGCCGCTGGCCCTCGGTGTGGTGCCCGTCGGCATGAGCAAGGCCAACTGGGGCGATGAGGACGGCGACGGCCTCCTGCCCTGGGTCAAGGAGAAGCTCGATGCCCTGGGAGGGCAGGCTCCAGTGTTGTTCGACGACAACGACGGAGTCCCCTTCGAGGCGGTCTCCAACACCAAACCCGACGTTATCCTCGCCTCTTATTCCGGCATCACCGAGGAGGACTACAAGACGCTCAGCGACATAGCCCCTGTCGTCGCCTACCCAGAGGCGCCGTGGATCACCACCATGGACCAGATGATCGAGCTGAACTCCCAGGCCATGGGGATGTCCGCGCAGGGCAAGACGCTGATCGAGGACCTCAAGAAGCAGGTCGCCGCGGCGATGGACCAGCATGCCGGCCTCAAGGGCAAGAAGGTGCTGTTCAGCTTCCTCAACGCCGACGACCTGTCGAAGGTCGGCTTCTACACCACCCACGACCCGCGCGCCGGGTTCCTGATCAACGCCGGCATGGCCGCGCCGCAGGTGGTGGCCGACGAGTCCGCCAAGTCGAAGGCTTTCTGGGTGGACATGTCCGCCGAGAAGCCGGAGCTGTTCAACGACGTCGACATTCTGCTCACCTATGGTCCTGCCGATCCGGCGCCACTAAAGGAGGCCATGAAGGCGAATCCACTGGTCTCCCGCATCCCGGCCGTCGCCGAAGACCGGGTAGTTTTCCTGGGGCAGGACGCCCTGTCGGCCTCCGCAAACCCGTCTCCGCTGTCCATCCCGTGGGGCGTCGACAAGTACATTGCGAAGCTGGCTGAAGGCCTCAAGTGACCGTTGCCGGCACCCAGGCCCGGCCGGGCGCTGAGAGTATCCAGCGCTCAGCTGGGCTTCGTCTGCTCTGGCTGGCGGTCCTGGCGTTGTTCCTGCTGGTGGTCGTGGTGGCCTCCGTGATCTTCGGGGTGCGGGCCGTCACCTTGGACGACGCCCTCGCCGCGCTGACCGGCCAGGCCACGACCGCTGAGCAGGCCGCGGCTGTCGCCCGGCTGCCCCGCACCGTGCTGGGGCTGCTCGCCGGGGCGTTGCTGGCGATCGCGGGCGGCACCATGCAGGCCGTCACCCGCAACCCGCTAGCCGATCCCGGTATCTTCGGCGTGCTGTCGGGGGCGTCGCTGGCGGTGGTGATCGGCTTGGCCTTCTTCGACGTCTCCCATCCCTACGCGACGCTGCTATTCGCGGTGATCGGGGCGGGGGCGGCTGCTGCGTTCGTCTATGCTGTCGGGTCGCTGGGACGTGGCGGGGCCACTCCGCTGAAACTGGCCCTGGCCGGGGCCGCGACCTCCGCCGCCTGCTCGTCGCTGGTCTCCGCGATCCTGCTGCCCCGGATCCGTGTGATGGACTCGTTCCGGTTCTGGCAGATCGGTGGGATCGGCGGCGCCACCTGGGACCGGGTGGGCTTGGTGGCCCCATTCCTGCTGGTCGGCGCCCTGATCTGCCTGCTGTCGGCGCGCGGCCTGAACTCCCTGGCCCTCGGCGACGACGTCGCCACCGGCCTGGGTGAGAACGTGATGCGTACCCGGCTGGTCGCGTCGGTCGGGGCGGTGATCCTGTGCGGTGTGACGACGGCGGTCTGCGGGCCGATCGCGTTCGTCGGCCTGGTCGTGCCGCACGTCTGCCGGCTGCTCGTCGGCACTGACCATCGCTGGATGCTGCCGTTCGCCGGCCTGGCGGGCGCGTGCCTGCTGCTCGGAGCCGACACCCTGGGCCGCGTCGTCACCCCCAACTCCGAGATCGACGTCGGCATCATCACCCCGTTCATCGGGGCCCCGTTCTTCATCTGGATCGTCCGACGCCAGAAGGTGCGTGAACTGTGACCGCTGTTGCCTCCCCCGACGTCCGGGCGCTGCGTGCCGCGCGGGTGCGGCGCACCCGCGGCCAGGTCCTGGTGGTCGGCGTCCTCGTGCTGCTGGTGGCCGGTCTGTGGGCCGCCTCCCTGATGGTCGGCGAGACCTTCTACGGCCCGTCGGAGGTGTGGCGGGTGATCATCGGTCAGCGAGTGCCGGGCGCCACCTTCACCGTTGGCACGCTGCGGCTGCCCCGCGCCACCCTCGCCGTGCTGGCGGGGCTGGCCTTCGGGGCGGCGGGCGTCACCTTCCAGACCCTGCTGCGCAACCAGCTGGCCTCTCCCGACGTCATCGGCATCTCCTCCGGTGCCAGCGCCGCCGGGGTGGTCGGCATCGTGATCCTGGGACTCAACGAGACCACCGTCTCCCTGCTGGCGCTGGCCGCCGCGATCGGCACCGCCGTCGTGATCTACGCCCTCAGCTACAAGGGCGGTTTCGCGGGCACCCGGCTGATTCTGATCGGCATCGGCATCTCGTCGATGCTGGGAGCCGTCGTCACCTACACCCTCGCGCAGGCGTCGGCGTGGGACCTCCAGGTCGCCACCCGCTGGCTGACGGGGTCGCTGAACAGCGCGGGCTGGCCGCGGGTGGTGCCGCTGGCGGTGGCCTGCCTGGTGGTGTTGCCGCTGATGTGGCTGAACTCCAGCAAGCTGGCGGCGATGCGGTTCGGCGACGACACTGCCTCCGGACTGGGTGTGAGGGTGTTCTCCGTCCGGGTGTGGACCATCATCGCGGCCGTCACGCTGGTGGCCGTTGCGACGGCGTCCTGCGGGCCGGTCGCGTTCGTGGCGTTCATGTCCGGGCCGATCGCGGCGCGGATCAGCCGGTCCGCCGCGTCCCTGGTGCTGCCCGCCTCCCTGGTGGGTGCGATCCTGGTGCTGGCCTCCGACCTGATCGGGCAGTTCGCCTTCGGCACCCGCTACCCCGTCGGCATCATCACCGGTGCGCTCGGCGCCCCCTTCCTCGTCTACCTCCTCATCCGCTCTAACCGGCAGCGCCGGAACTGACCCCCGGAGACCCCGTGACCTCGAATCGTTCCCTGACCGCCGTCGAGCTCGGGCTCGCCTACGGCGACCGCACCGTCATCGACAGCCTCGACCTGACAGTCAGGCCCGGGGCCATCACCTCCATCGTCGGTGCCAACGGCTGCGGCAAGTCGACGCTGCTGCGTTCCCTGGCGCGGCTGCTGCAGCCCAAACGCGGGCAGGTGCTACTTGACGGCAAGTCCCTCCACGAGCAGCCGACCAAGGAGATCGCGAAGGTGCTGGGATTGCTGCCGCAGTCGCCGACGGCACCGGAGGGCATCGTCGTCGCCGACCTCGTCGGCCGGGGCCGGCACCCCCACCAGGGAATGCTTGGACGGTGGAGTCCCCGCGACTATGAGGTGGTCGCCGAGTCGCTGGCCGCCACCGACACCACCGAGCTTGCCGACCGTCCCGTCGACGAGTTGTCGGGCGGCCAGCGGCAGCGCGTGTGGATCGCGATGGCGCTCGCCCAGGAGACCGACATCCTGCTGCTCGACGAGCCAACCACCTACCTCGATGTCGCGAACCAGCTGGAGGTGCTGGACCTGCTGATCGACCTCAATGCCCGCAAGGGCACCACTGTTGTGATGGTGCTGCACGATCTCGGGCTGGCGGCCCGCTACTCCGACGAGCTCATCGCGATGCGCTCCGGGGCGATCCTGGCGCAGGGATCGCCGCGGGACGTGGTGACGGAGGAGACGGTGCGTGAGGTGTTCGGGATCGCGTCGAAGGTGGTCCCGGACCCCGTTTCCGGCGCGCCCCTGGTGATGCCGATCGGCCGGCACCGGGTACAACTGGGCGATGAGTGACTGGCTGACGGTCGCCGTCGAGGTGGTGGAGGCGCAGCGCCTTACTCCGCACTTCGCGCGCATCCGGTTCCGGGCACCCGCCCACGTCGGCGGGGCCGGGTCCGCCTACGACCAGCGCATCCGCGTCGGGATCCCGTCGCCCGGCTGCGACCCCTGGGTGGCCGACGGCGACGACTGGTACAGCGAATGGCTTGCCTCACCCGAGGCGGAGCGGGGGCAGCTGCGCACCTACTCGGTCCGGAACATCGACCGCCGCGACGACGAGACCCTCATCACCGTCGACTTCGTGTTGCACTTCTCGCCCGGCTGCCCCGGGGTGGCGTCAGAGTGGGCCGAGGCCGCTCAGCCCGGCGACCGGGCGTCGATGATCCTGCCGCGCCGTGGGCTGGCCGGGGCGGGGATTGAGTTTGCGCCCGGACCGGCGACGGTCATCGTCCTGGCGGGCGACGAGACGGCTGCCCCCGCGATCGCCCGGATCCTGGAGGATCTACCCCGCGACTCCCAGGGCTACGCGCTGATCGAGATCCCGGCCGCTGCCGACGAGCTGCCCATCGACGCGCCCTCGGGCTTCGAGGTGCGGTGGCTGGCCCGCGACGACCGGGAGCACGGCGACCGGCTGGTCGAGGAGCTCCTGGATGTGGTGTCGCAGGGACGCACGCATGCTGGCGTCGGGGACCTGCCCGCCTACGACGAGGGCGAGCTGGTGTGGGAGACCCCGACCTTCTCCGCACTGGGCGAAGATCTCGACGAGCCGCGGGAGCAGGTCGGTGAGACGTTCTACTGGGTGGCGGGGGAGTGCCGGGTGGTCGCGGGGTTGCGCCGTAGGCTGGTCAGGGAGTTCGGCGTTGCACGGAAGCAGATCGCCTTCATGGGCTACTGGAAACGCTGAGTCGACGGGAACGGCTAGCATTTCTGCGAGGAGGTGCAAGCATGTCTACGGTCACCATCCGCGGGCTCAGTGACGAAACACATGAGAACCTGAGGCAACTGGCAGCCTCAAACAACCGCTCTATGGAGGCCGAGGCCCGAGAAGCCCTCGATCAGTACTGTGGAGTGCCCGGCGTTTCGTGGGCAGTGGTGAACAGCCAGGTAACTCCAAGCCCCCGGTTTGCTGGTCTTATCTCTGGTTTGCTGGCCTTATTCGCGTCTGCTGGCCTCACAGCATAGGCAAACGTGAATAAGGCCAGCAAACCGACAATAACGCCAGCAAAATCCCAGCACACGACAATGAAGGCCGATAGCACATACCCGAAAGCTTATTCATAGCTCATGGCAACCCGCCGTTGACAAGGGGTTACGCGACCTCGTCGACCGCCCGCGAATAAGCCTGCAGGCACATCGGAAGGAAGGGGGCATCTTCATGGGCTATTGGAAACGCTGAGGTCGCAGGGTGGCGTCGGTTGTACCGGCGGATTCGTCCAGGTGTGGGGAGTCCCGGGCAAGGGGCGGTGTGCGTTCCTGCGTGAAATTTTAAGACGGGCACCATTGCGCTTCAATGCGTTGAATGCCGGCTGTGGGAGGAGACGATCTCATGCCATTCCCTCCCTCAGCTTCTGCTTCGGATTGGCCCATTCAGCGATCCTGGTGCGGTGTTGTGAATTCGGCTCGCCTGGAACGATGTGCGGCATATGTCGACAGCGCCAACAAAACCACAAGAAATCCCCAGAGCATGATGAAACCCGTCGAGAAATGGTCAAATGCCAAGGGAATGGTGGCCATGAGGGCGCAGCCAGAAAACGCGATCTGAAGGATGTGGATCGGAAGGTGCCGGGGGCCGGTATGCCCAGATTGCGAAATACCCATGATTTACCTCACAGATACTGGAAACAACTGGAGGCCAAACTGGCCGTACCCATGCCTATTGCTGCAAAACCTCCGATACAGGCGGTGCGCACTGCTGCTATCTGCGGTGTGGAGCACGCCTTATATGTTCTCGCGATTAAACTGGTGAATGCATGGGTTTTCATGAACTACTCCAATCTGCTGTGACTGGTTTTATGGAACTATATGCCATGTGACCTCTGAAGAAATCTAACTTTCGGCCAGTCTCTTGCCGTCTCTTTGGTGGGCGTGATGAGTCTGCGCGGTCCGTCGTGATCCGGCTCAATGGGTTCGTTCCCTTGTCGTCGCGGCCCGAATCACATGACGAACAATGACACCAGGGTGAAGATACCCAGTGCGAGCATGAACAGGCAGGTTCCGAAGGCCTGGCCCCGGGCGTTGTTGGCTTTGAAATGCGCAGCGACGCCGCAAAGGACGGTGGAGTGCTTGGGCGACGTCGTGGAACTGATGTGGAGCAATCGATTCGTCGGCATCCCCGCCTCGGGGGGTAGGATGGGTAGAGAAATCGAGAGGTAGGGAGATCTGCATTATGGCCCGTAGCACCGCTATCGCCCGGACCGCTACACCTGAGGCGCAAGAGCGGGTCGCTTTTGCAGAGGCTGCCTTGGCTGTGGCGGGTCACCAGGTTACTGATCCTGTGGTCCGTGACCTCATGGACCAAGTCGCCCACGACAATATGACAGGAGACCAGGCCATAGCGGCACTGCGCCGTCATATCCAAGGGTGATGGTGGCCCGTAAACACGTATTTCGCACCTGGGACGACTACTTCATTCCAGGCACACACGTGTTACGCAACAAGTTCACCATGCCAGGCAAGCCCTATGGGGAAACCGACCCAGGAAAACTCCGGGCCCTCGAAGAAGGCGCAGCCGCGATCCGGCTTGAAGAGCTTGCCAAACATCCGATCGTCGGCAAGTTCGACTACAAGCACATGAAAGCGATCCATCGCTACATCTTCCAGGATGCCTATGAATGGGCAGGCCAGGAACGTGTGGCACCGGTAGGAGAGTTCATGACGAAGACCGGTCCCGACGTCATCAACTACCCGCCAGGCGACCCTACAGCACCCCAAGTTCCCTATAACTACTACCCAGCAGGACCAGCATTGACGGCGGCAGCTGAGGAACAGTACCAGCGGCTTGCGTATAAGAACTTGTTGCGTGGTTTGGACCGGGATGAATTCGTAACCGAGCTTGCCGAGGTGTGGGGTGAATTGAACGTCGTCCACAGCTTCCGCGAGGGAAACACCCGTAGCCAATTTGTGTTCTTCTCCCAACTTGCCCAACAAGCCGGCTGGCAACTTAATCCCGCCTACTTCGCCCCCGGCACGCCAGGTAGCAACGACTTTATCGCTGCTCGCTTCCACAGCCAAGCTACCGGGCGCAATGACCGCCTTGCAGCCGTTTTCGCTCGCGAGATCACTCTTTTTCGCAACTGACCTTCCTGACCTAGCGGAATTGCGAGATACCACATGATCGGGGATTGGGTGAATTGTGGCGTCCATGCGCGGTCCTGGTTATGGATCGCCGCTGGTTTACAAACCAGTGTGCCTTTTTACCGAGGCCTCGGCAGTACGGCATCTGGATGTTGTGTTGTGCCATCGTCCCCTACCAGTGGGGTCTTTACAGGATGAACAATGACGCCAGGGTGAAGATACCCAGTGCGAGCATGAACAGGCAGGTTCCGAAGGCCTGGCCCCGGGCATTGTTTGCTTTGAAATGCGCGGCAACGCCGCAGAGGAAATACACCACCACCGCGACGCTCGTCGCGAATGCCACCCCCGGCAGCCAGATGCCGGCGATCAGGCCCGCGGTGCCGAGGAATTTGATGACGATCAGCGTCCAGGCCCATTCTCTGGGGAAGTTGACGCCGTCCAGGCACTCGCGGATGAACTTTGGCGGCCGGATCATGAGAACGGCGTCGGTCAGCAGCGCTGCGGCCAGGACGACGGCGGGCCACCAGGGATCGGCTGTGATGATCATTCGTGCTCCTCGTGATTGCAGATGGTCTCGAAAGTGGCGCGCAGCTCCGCGATGATGGAGCTGCCCTCGAAGGTGGGCCGGGTGGCCCAGGTGAACAGCACGCCCAGGTAGGCGTAGTAGAGGGCCTGGGCTTGGCGGTCCAGGCCGTCCGGGGCGCGTCCGGGGCTGCTGATGGCGTCGCGGATCTCCGCCAGGAGGATCTTGGTCAGGCGGGTGAAGATCTCGGACGAGTGGTTGCCGGAGAGCAGGATCGATCCATAGGCCCGAGCCAGTTCCTGGCGGCTGGCGAACAGCTGCAGGAAGGGTTCGACGAGGCTCAGGACGCGGACGACGCGGTTGCCGCCGCGTGGAGGTGTCTCGCGGCGGGCGGCGTGAGTCTCCTCGATCAGGCCATCGAAGACCTTGACGAGCAGCGCCGGCTTATCGCCGACAGCCATAACCGTGCCGACGCTCACTCCGCTCGCCGCCGCGATGTCGCGCACGGTGGTGGCCGCGAGGCCTCGCTCGCGGAAGAGCCGGTCGGCCTCGGCCAGCACTCGCCGCTGGGTCTCGGCCTTCATGTCGCTGCGGGTCGGCATCACATCTCCTGAACAAGTTCACTGAACACGTTCAGAATAGCGTGACAAAATACAGCCTTCAAGGAGAAGCGGTGTTCCGCGGTGTGGTGCTGGTCTTACCCGCATCTCTTCAGAGCGGGGCAGCGTCCAGGGTTGGCTGGTCGGCAGCCGGGTGCGGTGGTCTGTTGGTCTGGGCGTGGCGTCTTCAGACCGGCCGGTGGTTTCGTCTCAGTCAGCCCGCTGGGACGGGGGTACGTAGAGGTTCTCCACGGGGATCTCCCGGCCGGTGGGGGTTTCCACGATGCGGATGCCCAGCTCGTCGCGGACTATCTGCAGGTCGGAGCCGACGGGCAGGTCCCAGATCCCGATGAGGGCGGGCTCGATGGTGCACAGGTCGTTGAAGTCGGCGACCTGCCAGTTCGAGGGGTCGTTGAGGTATTCGGAGGTGTCAATGTGGCTCATGATCTGCCAGCCGTTGTCGGCGGGCGCCTGCGACTTGCCTCGCACCATCCACCGCACCAGCCCCTTTTGCTCAATGACATTGCGGGTGGCCAGGCAGGCCCCGGCCTTGGGGATGAACTCCATTGTCTACTCCTTTCACGGCTTGGCGGCCAAGCTTACCGAGACAGACGGGGGCTGGTCGCTCCAGAGGATAAGGCGGGGGTGCTATTCCAGCTCAACCGGGCCGAGGACGCGCACCTCCTCAATGTCCAGGCGCTCCTGAATCACGTGCAGCACATTCATGTCGATCTTGCCCTCATTGCGCAGGCGCTTGAGCACCTGCCGCTGGTTGTCAATAATCGCTAAGCGCAGCATATTCTCCTGCTCCAGCTGGGTGGCAGTATGGGAGCCATCCGGGCGGGCCTCCATGCTGGAGATCTCCCTGTAGGTGTCGTGGTGGTCGTTATACAGGCGGGTGCGGTGCTTACATTCTTCGCGTATGCTCTCCAGCGCCTCGGGGGAAACCTTCGCCTGCTCGGCCAGCTCGTCCAGATTCTTGTAGCTCTCGTTCCAGGCCAGGCGCGCAGCCTCGGTCATTTCGCGCGTCTCCGAATCGTCGGAGGGGATTTTCGCCCACCGAATCACCACCGGCAGCGCAAGACCCTGCACCACCATGGAAAGGATAACCACCGCGGCCACCACAAAGATAATGAATTCGCGCCCCTCCACGTCGGCGGGCACCGACAGCGCCACCGCCAGGGAGATGCCCCCGCGCAGGCCCGCGAAGGTGCTCACCACGCGCCCGCGGAAGGTGCTACGCAGCCGCCGCTGCTTCTCGCTGCGGTCCAGGGCGCGAATAATCCCCACGCTCACGTTAAGGAACACGAACCGGGCAGCGACGCTCGTCACCCACGCAACGAGCACCACCATCACGCCGGTCATCGCGGAGTAGTGGTTGTGCTGGGCCACCTCGTCCATGGCGCGCCACACCTGGGGCATCTGTACTCCCACCAGCACGAATAGCGCCCCGTTGAGCACGAAGGAGATGAACGCCCAAATCGGCAGGCCGTAGAAGCGGTTCTGCGCGGTGATCGTATCCGGGCCGTTGTAGGTGAGGTAGATGGCCGCCACCACCACGGCCACCACCCCGGAGCCCTTGAACCCCTCGGCGATCTCCAGCTGCTCAGAGATGAGGAAGGCGATAAACGGTGTGGTCACCATGAATACGGTGAAATACATGGGGTTAGTGAGGTAGGCGCGGATTTTATTGCCCGCCCAGCCCACAGCCAGGCCCACGAAAATGCCTACCGCGAACGAATAGAAGAACATGCCGGTGGTGGGCCCAAGACTGAGATGGTGCCCGTTAGCTACCTGGAGGGCGAGCGCAAAAATCACCAGGGTGGTGCCGTCATTAATAAGCGATTCGGCCTTCAGGATGGTGATGGACGACTTGGGTAGCTTGCCATTGAGGGTGGCCACGGCGGTGGCGTCTGTGGGGGCTAGGGCGGCGCCAATGATGAGGGCCACCCCCCAGTCGGTGCCGAAGAAGAAATTCAGCGTCCAGGCGATCACGGCGGCGGTGAAAATGACCAGCAGCGTACCGGTGAGGATGATGCCGCGCATGAATTTACGAATCTCTCGCCAGGAGGTGTTGCGCGCCTCCCAGAAGAGCATGATGGGCAGGAAGATTTCGAGGATGACGTGCGGGGGCAGGCCGAGTTCTTGCACCTCGTGCAGCTGGTGGGCGGGGATGAGACCCAGCACCAGCCCTAAGACGATGAGAACGATGGCGGGGGTGAGGCGTGTCTTGTGGGCAATGATGTTGCCGATGAGGATCGCCAGGGAGAGGGCGATGAGGACTTCTAACAAGGCGTGGTTTTCCTTGTGGTCGTGTGCGTTGTCTCGGTTGTGCCGTACGGTGTCGCGCTTTAATACCCTAGCATCTGGGTGAATCGCCCTGGGGTGTCCTGGGCAGTGTGGTCATAGGCCAGCGATGACGACCTCAGCCAGAAAAGGCCTGCACTGACCAGGCCCAGGACTGCTTCGGCGGTCTCGTCCGATCGGGAAGACCTCGCACGCGTGCCTTTTGCGCGCGGGTCACGATGTGTCGCAGCCCCGGCGGCGGCCTCGCTGCGGTTTACACGAGCTAGAAGTCTGCTGTCCCTCTCGCCATGACCGGACGTGTGGCAGCCCTTGAAGCTCTCTCAGGCGAAGGCCACGGCTCCGGGAGCGTCTTCTGTGCCGTTGGCTGCTGCCACTTCCATATTCCCTACAGTGCGAGCGGGAAAGCCGTCCTCACGTGTCATCGGTGCACTAAAGCCTGTGGATAATCCTCATATCCAATCACTTCGATACTGACCTCCCTGATAACCTCCTTGGAGATGTCCGCAACCGCGATGCGGTATACGGTGTTGAGGCGCGGGTTGAAGACCCCCAGATGGGTGATGCCTGTGAAGTGAGGCAGGCCTGTGTGCATGCCCATGAGCCAGTACATGAGTAGCTGGAGCGTGTGATCCTTGGTGGGGCCTTTCACTGAGACTTTGAAATCCCACAGCGTATCGGCGGTCAGGAAATCTCCATCACCTGCCGTCACCACGTCGGTATAGCCGCCGGGGAAAGTGAAGCCATCGAGTGTGATAGGCCCGTATTCGCGGAAGAACCTGACCGATCGATCAACCATGGTCGCGATGTGATCGATCGTGACCTTATCCGGGTTGGTGCGTGCATGTGGATCGTACATTGCCGGACTGACGCGGTATCCAACGTCGTATCCGGCGAGCTTGCAGGCGGCAATGATGGCGTAGCCGTCTATTTTTCCTGGTGTGAGGCTTGCCACTGCGACCTCAGCAGCTGTGCGAGCAGCGCCGCCGATGTTGTTGGCGCCCATCAGTGAGACCGCAAAGGCATCGTGTGGATCCGCGCCGTTCGCGAGGCGTGATAGGTAATCCACTGCTGTGCCCACCAGAGTGGGGTGGAGATTCTCGATTTTATGATCGAGCGGTGATGGTTTGCCGTCGTCCAGCTGTTTTACCCTCATAGACCTCGGGTTGATGTACCCGCCACGGGGTTGGGTAACTTCTTTCACACGCCGCGTGACCGTCGTCATGGCTTACTCCTGTCGCTCGCCGGAAATCTATCAGTCGCTCCCGACGCTTTTAGGTATGAGCCAGTTTTCGTAGGTTTTCAGGGAGAAATGAGCATTTCTGGGTGTTGATTAGGGACGTGCCAGTTCTTGGAGTTCGTGGAAGCTGCGGTGGGCCAGTTCGTCGAGGAATTCTGGGCCATTCTCGATGCTGCCGACGTAGTGGCCGAAGAGTTCCATGTTGATGCAGCCGAACAGCTCGGTCCAACCCCTCAGGACGGTCAGGATCATCTCGTCCGAGGCTTTCGCGGGTAGTCCCTGTTCGATGGTCCAGCGACGCACCCTCTCAAGGTCCTCCAGCAGACCTGGGGCCAGCTCCGGCCCGCTTGCCGGGGGAGTGCCGCCGACGGGCGGCACCACTTCCGAGGCTATCCGCGCGAGCAGGATGGAGATCCTGGACGCGGCAGGGATGGTCTCCGGCGGGGCCTGGTATCCGGGGACCGGGGTGCCGTAGATCAGGCCGTACTCGTTGCGGTGCTCCAGCGCCCAGGTGCGTGCCGTGCGCCATATCGCCAGCCAGCGACCCTCCAGGTCGTCGCGGGGAATTGCCTCCTCGGCCTCCTCCACAGCCCGCCCGAGCGACTCATAGGCGTCGACGATGAGCAGCGTCAGGAGGTCGTCGCGGCTCTTGACGTAGCGGTACAGGGCGCCGGGCGTCACGTTGAGATCGCGAGCGAGGGCGCGCATCCCCAGCCCTGTCGCGCCATTGTCCACCAGGTGCTGGTGCGCGACCGTCAGCAGCTGCCGGGTGAAGGCGTCGCGGGCCTCGCTGCGTGGGGTGGGTGCCATGGCCCCAGTCTCGCACGCGCACCACGCCAGGAGCGTGAACAGTGTTTACAATGTTGCGTAAACAGTGTTTACTGTTTTGGGTCGATACCTGAGGAGGAACCATGGAACACATCACCGTCATCGGCGCCGGGCCGCTCGGCAGGGCCACGACGCGCACGCTCGTCGAGACCGGGCATCAGGTCACGGTCGCTACCCGCAGCGGAACCCAGCTGCCTGGCGCGCAGGCCGCCAGGGCCGATGTCGTCACGGGCGATGGCCTGGAGGGGCTTGCGTCCAGCGCGGCGATCGTCGCCTGCTGCAACTTCACCTACACCGTCGCCGGATGGCGTCATGCCTGGCTCCTGGCCATCGAGAACCTCATCCGCCTGGCGGAGCAGCAGGACGCCACGCTGGTAGTCGCGGGCAATCTCTACTCCTATGCGCGCGGAGTCATGCCGATGCGTGCCACCGACCCCCTCGACCCGCCGTCGGCGCTTGGTGAGGTCCGGGCCGACGTGACCCGGCGCCTGTTCCAGGCCCATGAGCAGGGGCGGATCCGGGCGGTCGAGGTGCGTGGGTCGTCGTACCTCGGGGCCGGCGCAGGGACGGGGTCCTATGCCGGGTCGCGGATCGTTGGGCCCCTGCTGGCCAAGGGGAGGGCCGGCATCATCGGCAGCGCCGACTCCCCGCACACCTGGACCGCGATCTCCGACTTCGGACGTCTCCTGGCCCGCGCCGCCACCGATCCCGGGATGACCGGCCGGGCGTGGCACGTCCCCAGCGCCCCCGCCCGCAGTGTCCGCGAGCTCGCCCGGCTGCTGTTCCAGGCTGCCGGGATCGGCGGAGAGCCGGGACTGCGCGTCATCCCCGCCCCGGTGATGCGCCTGCTGGGCTGGTTCTCCCCGGTGATGCGTGCGATCGGCCAGACCAGCTACCAGATGGAGGCGCCCTTCATCTGCGACGACACCGATACCCGCGACCTGCTCGGCGAGACCCACACTCCCCTGGAGGAGACGCTGGCGGGAATGGTCGCTGCGGCCGCGTGGGACGTCAAGGCTGCTGCCTGAGGGCTCAGTGAGGGCTCAGATGGTTGCGCAGAGTCTGCGTACCGCTCAGGTGAGGGATTTCCTGGGGCGGTCTTAGCCGATCTCCCGGTGCATCTTGTGGACCTTCTCCAAGGTGGCCTCCAAACCGCTGGACTCCATATACTCGGCGACGAACCTGGGATTGAACTTCCCCAGCCCCGCCTCCCGGGTGACGATGTCCTGGTAGAGGGCGTCGCGTTCCTCGTCGGTGTTGTGGTACTCGGTGTGCAGGTAGGAGTGCGCCCGGCGGTCTAGGCTGCGAATGGCGCTGGCGACGATTCCCTTCCGGCTGAACAGCGAGATCACGATCGTTATCGTCAGGATGCTCAGGATCACGAGCAGCGAGTCGCGATCGCTGATGTCCCACACATCGACGTGCCTGCCGCCATTGATGAACGGCACGTTGTTCTCGTTCAGCGCATGGAGGGTCAGCTTGACGCCGATGAAACCGAGCACCGCGGCCAAGCCGTACTTCAGGTAGATCAGGCGGTCCAGGAGGTCGTCGATCAGGAAGTAGAGCTGCCGCAGCCCCATCATCGAGAACGCGGTCGCGGTGAACACCAGGTACACGTTGGTGGTCACGCCATAGACGGCGGGCACGGAGTCCAGCGCGAACATCAGGTCGGTGCCGCCGATGGCGATCATCACCAGCAGCATCGGGGTGAGCACCCGTTTGCCGTTCTCCACGGTGGACAGCTTGTCCCCGTCGTAGTGGTCGGTGGTGTGCAGGTATTTTTTCGCCAGCCGGATGATGAAGTTGTCGGCGTCCCCGGACTCGCCGTCGTCGGGGGCCAGCAGCCGGCCGGCCGTGATCATGAGGATCAGGCCGAAGATGTAGAACGTCCAGCTCCACGTCTCCAGCATCGCCTTGCCGAGGGCGATGAAGACCGACCGGGCCAGCAGCGCGAAGACGATGCCGAACAGCAGCACCTTCTGCTGGTCCTGGCGTGGCACAGCGAAAGAACCCATGATCACCAGGAACACGAACAGGTTGTCGACGCTGAGGGCTTTCTCCAGCAGCCAGCCGTTGAAATACTGCGTGCCCATGTCGACGCCGCCGAATATGGTCACGGCGATACCGAAGAGGACAGCCAGGCCCACGTAGATGATCGACCAGAGGGTGGCTTCTTTGAGGGTGGGTGTGTGTGCCTTGCGGACGTGGAAGAAGAAGTCGAAGGCGAGCAGCCCCATGATGATTGCGATGGTCAGGACCCAGACCCAAAGGGGGACGGACAACCGGTTTCACTCCTTGATATAGATCGGGGAGGTGGTCGCGGGCCGATCCGTAAGTAGCGATCTGTACGACCTTCAACCCTATAAAGGGTACCTGTCTCCATGAGGGGCAACAATCATTGTCCAGAACCTCCCCGTCGTCTTTGACAGGGGCTCCCGGTAGTCTCAGGGCAAGGAAGCTGAGGAAGGGATCCGACGTGAGTACCAAGACCTTCTGGGCCGGGAGGCTCCGGGCTGTGCTGGCCGCCGTCATGGCCTCGGCGTTGCTGCTGGGAGGGTGCTCTCCCGGCAATCCGGAGCCCGGTGCCTGGGCCCCCAACGACCCACCGAACGGGGTGTCCTCCGCGGATGACGTGGTCGCCGGCCTGGTCGCGGGGCTGCAGAAGCTGGACCTGACCGGCACGTCGCTGTCCACGCCGCCCGCCAACGCCACCACGGAGCTGAAGACCATCTTCGCGGGCATGGACGACATCGTCCCGGCGGTGGAGTCCGCTGGGGTGCAGTACGCCCCCGATGGGAAGACCGCCTCCGCTCATCTGAACTACAACTACCCCGTCGGGCAGGCCGGGCTGCAATACACCACCAACGTTCAGCTGGAGAATGCGGACGGCAACTGGGTGGTCACCTGGGCGCCCACGGTGGTGCACGAGAAACTCACCGACAAGACACGGCTCAGGCATCAGCGCACCTGGCCGAAACGCGCCGCCATCAACGACCGCGAGGGCGTGGCCCTCGTGGAGGAGCGCACTGTCTACCAGGTCGGCATCGACAAGTCGAAGTCCGAGGAGTCCACCTGGGAGGCCGCGGCCGCGCAGCTGGCGCAGCTGCTGGGAGTCGACGCCAACTCCTACACCCAGAAGGTGCTGACTGGCGGGGCCAAGCAGTTCGTAGTCGCCAAGACCATCTCCTCCCAGGACCAGATCCCGTCCACCGTCTCCAGCATCCCGGGAGCCTTCGTCAAGGAGTCCAGCTCGTCGGTCGCGCCATCGGACACCTTCGCCGCGGGCCTGCTTGGCAAGGTCGGGAACCCGTCGAAGGAGCAGGTGGACAAGTCGGAGGGCGCCCTGATGACCTCGGACATGGTCGGGGTCACTGGCCTGCAGGAGCGTTACGACAAGGAACTGCGCGGGGTGCCGAAGGTGACTGTCGACATCGTGGCGCGCTCCGGAGCGGAGGCAGAGACCACGACGCTGTTCTCGCAGGAGTCCAGCGTCGGCAGCCCGATCCAGCTGTCGCTGGACCGCGCGATGCAGGAGAAGGCGGAGTCGGTGCTGTCGCAGCAGGTCGGCGACTCTGGGCTCGCCTCCCTGGTCGTGCTGGACGTCAAGGACGGGGGAGTGCTGGCAGCAGCCAACTCGAAGGCGGCCGGCGAGTATCCCTACGCCACCTTCGGCAAGTACGCGCCCGGTTCCACCTTCAAGGTGGTCTCGTCGCTGGCGTTGCTGCGCTCCGGCCTGCGGCCCGACTCGACGGTGCAGTGCCCAGCCACCATGCAGATCGGCGACCACACCCTGAAGAACTACGACGGCTATCCCGAGGACAAGACCGGCAGCATCACGCTGACGCAGGCAGTGGCGAACTCATGCAACACCGCCTTCGGGAGCAACACCGACAAGGTCACCCCGGAGAAACTGAAGGAAGCCGCGGGCAGCCTCGGGGTGGGCACGGACTACGACGCCGGGTTCTCGTCGAACTTCGGGAAGGTGGAGCCTGCGAACTCCCCGCTCGACCTGGCCATCAGCATGATCGGGCAGGGCGGCATCGAAATGTCGCCGCTGGGGATGGCCTCGGTGTCGGCCAGCGTCGCCTCGGGTGAGACCCGGATTCCGTGGCTGGTGAAGGGACACGAGGCGAAGTCGACGGCCACGCCCCTGACCCAGGACGAGGCCACACAACTCCAGACCCTGATGAAAGCCGTGGTCAACGAGGGGTCCGGCAGCGTCGTCAAGGGCGTCATGACCGGCGCCAAGACGGGCACCGCCGAATTCGGTGACGCCGCCTCCGACAGCGCCCACGCCTGGATGATCGCGTGGAACGACAAGTACGCGGTGGCGGCCTTCGTGCAGGACGGCCAGTCGGGTTCCGCGACGGCCGGCCCGCTCATCAACGCGATGTTCAGCTGACCGGCGTCCCTGGGGCCAGCATCAGCGCCCGCACCACGATGTCGGCGATGGCCAGCGCAGCCACCGCCGCCACCAACGGCCACTGCCAGCGGCGCTGCTCCCGGGGAAGCCAGACCAGGACGGCGGTGACGGCCAGCCCGCCGAGCAGGCCGCCCAGGTGTCCCTGCCAGGAGATATAGCTGGAGCCCACGAAGGTGATCACCACGTTGATGCCCAGCCACATCAGGATGGATCGCACGTCGCCCTGGTGTTTCCAGGCGATCAGCAGCACCGCGCCCATCATCCCGAAGATCGCCCCGGAGGCGCCCATGGTGATGATGTAGGGGCTGGAGAACCACATCACCATGGCGGACCCGGTCAGCGCCGAGACCAGGTAGAGCGCCAGGAAACGGGCCCGCCCCAGCACCCTCTCAAGCTGCGGGCCGAGCATGAACAGGGCCACCATGTTGAAGGCTATGTGGAGGACGTCCAAGTGGGTGAAGGCGTTGGTCAGGACCTGCCACCAGGATCCGGAGCTGACTCCGTCGAACCAGGTCGCGCCCACTGCCGTGCATTGCGCCTGGCTGTCCACCGCGAGGATGTACCGGTCCGTAGCGCAGAAAGCCTGGGCGCGGATGGCCAGGGTCTGGAACAGGAAGCTGTTCGCGCCGCCGGTCAGGATGATCGCCAGCCAGACCACCGCGTTGATCCCGATCAGCACCTGCGAGGTCAGCGCCGGCATGGCGCTGCGGGAGCCGCCGTAGGGCAGGTCCGCCTGGCGGGTCTGTCGCCGGCCCAGGACGACGCACTCGGGGCACTGGAATCCGACGGACCCCGCCACCATGCAGCGGGGACAGATGGGCCGGTGGCAGCGTTGGCAGGCGATGCCCGTGACCTCGCCGGGATGCCGGTAGCAGACGCTCTGTTGCATGGGCGCAAGGCTACCTTCGCAATCCACCACGTGTGGTTACTTCTGCTTCTGGTTCCCGGGGGTATCGTGCCATGGCATGGGCGCAGGGCATTCTCATTCGGGAGCAGATCTGGACCACGTGGCGGTCGGGACCACGGCGCGTAATGTGCTGATCGGTTTCCTGGCGCTGGTCGGGGTGCTGACGGTGGCGGGACTGATCTGGCTGTGGCCGTCCGGCTCGGACCTGTCCTCGGTGGTGCAGAAGATCTACGACGCCCCCAACCTGACCCACGAGCACGGCACCATCACCGACATCACCGACGGCTGCGACGCGCAGCAGACTGGGAACGCCAAATGCGTGACTGCCACGGTGACCGTGAACACCGGCGAGGACACCGGCAGCTCAGTGACCATCCCGCTGCTCGGGCCGAACGCGCAGTCCGGGCTGCGGGCCGGAGATGTGATCGAGTTGAACCGGATCGCATCTGCCGACGACCCAGTCTGGTCCTATTCGTCGACGGAGCGAATGCCGGTGCTGGCGGTGCTGGCGGTCCTGTTCGTCCTGGTGGTGCTCGCGGTGGCGCGCCTGAAGGGTTTGTTTGCCCTGCTCGGGCTCGGATTCGCCGGGGTGGTGCTGGTCGGGTTCATGCTGCCGGCGCTGATCACGGGCAAACCGGGGATCCTGGTGGCTCTGGTCGGTGGCACGGCGATCATGTTCGTGGTGCTGTACGTGGCCCATGGCGTCTCGATCCGGACGTCGACGGCCCTGGCCGGGACGCTGTTTGGTGTGGCGGTGACGACGGGTTTGGGCAGCCTGTTCGTGGAGCTGGCCCGGCTGGCGGGGTTCGCCGAGGAGAACGAGTACGACCTGGCGCAGCTCGTGCCCGGGCTCAACTTCCGGGAGCTCCTGATGGTGGGCATCATCGTCGGTGGCCTCGGCGTGATGAACGACGTCACCATCACGCAGAGCTCGGCGGTGTGGGAGTTGCGGGCGGCGGCGCCGTCGATGAGCCGCGGGAAACTGTTCGCGGCGGGTATGCGGATCGGGCGCGACCACATCGCCTCCACCATCTACACCATTGTCTTCGCCTATGCGGGTGGGTCGCTGGCGGTTCTGTTGCTGCTGTATTTCACCGATCGTCCTGCTCTCGCGCTCATGAATGCGGAGATGTTCGCCAGTGAGATTGTCCGTACCTTGGGTAGCGCGATCGGGCTGATATTGAGCGTCCCGATCACGACGGGGATCGCAGCCCTGACCGTCGGCGCAGCCGCCACACCACCAGCCAGGCGTGGGAAGTATCAGGCCAGGCGCGGACGTCATGCCGAAGAGCCAGAGGCCGAGGCAGCAGAGGCCTGAGAATTCTACGACGTGTCGCTAAATGCGGTACCATGTAGCCTGGGCCTCACGACGAGTAGGCAGGGGACAAGGTCGATGATGAATTATCCACAGCTGTAAAAGGATTTATTACAGACAAAGGTATCGTTTGTCAATCAGGTCATCCATGCGTAATTATCGATGGCCTTTGCCTTTCCTTCTTAGAGGTCATTCACGACCACGACCAACTTGTGTTGACAGTGGCTTTCCGCAGAACTAAAGGCCCTCTGAGGCTCATTCACAGACGGTCAACGAGGTCACGGACCCCCTTGCCGATGCCAGCTTGTCATGAGCTATGAATAAGCTTCTCTGTGCGTGACCCTCTAGAGTATTATGGAGGCCTGTTGCAATTACTAGGTAGGCCCCACGCCATGAAGTAGAGAATCTACCACGAGACCGGCTAGGTTTTCTCCGCTGCTCTTTATGCCTGATGCATTTTGAATTTCCATACCAGTTGCCTCGTGGACAAAAGCATAGAAAATTGCTCTTGTCCAAGTCAAGTCGATGTCTTTTCGAATGATTCCTTCTTCTTGGCATCGAACGAGAAGATCATTCACCATTTTTTTCATTTTGCTTTGATATTCATAGACTATCGGATCCTCGGGTGGGGTTAAGTTTCGCGCATATTCGAGGCTTACTTTGACATTGATCACATTTCTTGCTGCCTGGTACAAAGCTATGTATGCTGGTGCGGTATCAATTTGAGCTTGTGACAGTGCCTCGACAATGCGTCCTATGGCCCAACGCGACAGTGCTATAGAGAGATGTTGCCTGGTTGGGAAGCGGCGGTAGATAGTTGCTCTCGAAACATCTGCGGCGAGCGCGATCTCTTCCAAGGTTGCGTAGGGGTTGATCCGCAGTAAGCGGTCTGCGGCTGTAAGTACCTGTGTTCCCGACTTGACTGCATCGGCCCGGAGACGCTGGCCGAATACTCGCTCATGGAGCTCGTCGCTCATGTCAAACATGTCTTGATTGTATAGCGAAACATGCCTTGTCAGGCAGCATCAAGGAGCATGTGTCACAACGTTAAACTTGTTCATGCAACATTCAATTCGGGTTTGACAACGGGTTTTGCTTGGTCTCCCCATAGTTCGCTCGGCCTCTTGACATGAGTCGCGGAAGTATCTAGTCTTGACCCTAAGTGAGACTCAGATGAGTCAGTTACGTAGGAGGCGTTAAGTTGGGTATGGCAGATTGCCTGGGTGTGGATGTACTGATCGTCGGTGCGGGACCCGTTGGGCTCGTCATCGCAAATGAGTTGGCTGCTGCAGGTATCTCGGCAACAATAATTGATCGTCGAAATAGACCAACTCGACATAGTAAAGCTAATGTCATTTGGCCACGATCTTTAGAGCTTCTGGCAAGGATCGGGTTGACCGCTCCTATTATGCGGCAAGCTCACCAGCTTCAGAGTGTCCGATTCCATCGGGATGATGAAGTAATTGCAGACTATGATTTTGCAGAACTGAATGATACCCCTTATCCGTTTGCGTTGACTCTGCCGCAGCCTAGTACTGAAATGGCGATGGAACAATCTTTAAAACAAAATGGTGTAGAAGTTATTAGAGGGGCCGAGGTTATAGATATCGATCCCGGCGACGACTACAGTATGGCAACGATCCAGTGGAGCGGTGGAGTTATCGAGAAACTCCGATGCGAGTGGATCGTGGGCGCAGATGGGAGTAGATCGCTTGTCCGTCAAAAGGCAGGAATAGCTTTTGATGGTGAGAAAATTCCTGTAGTTTTTACTCTTATTGATGCATATGCAAGCGGCTTACCAGTAAATGAGGGTGCATATCATTTTGGTACATGTGGTAGCCTAGCTATAGCACCCATAGGTTTGGATCTCTTTCGTTTCGCAACGAGTTCTTTTCCTCGTGGTGAGATTGAATCTATCTCGGGCTCCTTGCAAGGCTTGTTAGACGCTTTTAATGTAGAGGGTCATATCAGAAATGTACGGTATAACGCTCAGTTTCAGGCGGAGATAAGGCAGGCGTCCACTTATCGTCTTGGACGCATCTTGCTCGCTGGAGATTCTGCCCATACGAGCACGCCTGCCTCGGGGCAGGGGATGAATACCGGAATTCAAGATGCGGTGGCCCTAGGATGGCGTTTAGCTCATGTGCTACTTGGTCATCTAGATGACGGAGTTCTTGATGAGTATTCGGCAGAACGTCGATCCCATGTTGAAACTGTTTTAGCCGCTACCCGTATCCAGACTGCTGAGGTCGATCAAAGGAAAAATCTGGAAACCACTGATCAAGCAGTATTAACCGCACGGCAGATGACGCAGATCGACACCTGCTATGGAACAGATGCCATTCGTATTCCTCCAGTTCCTGACACTATTCGCTACGACAAAAACTATGATGCTGCGGCACCAGCTGTATTTCTATATCCAGGTGTTACGTATTCAGCTCATGAGTGGCGTCAGAGAACTTTACAGATACGCGCGGCGGCTCCTTCCTATTTTCAAATGAACGATCTAGCGGGAATGGCATTGGGAAGCCGATATTCTAATTTATTTAGTCGCAAATCAGAAGCGCTTATTGTTCGCCCTGATCAACATTTGCAATGCCGGCTGTCTCTTGGCGAAGTCACGAAAGAGACGTTCGATCATATTGGATGGAAAAGATAATTTTTCGAAGCGTAGAAAGGAATTATTATGCCCTATATCACAGTGAATGGTATTGACCTCTACTATGTAGACTCTGGTTCCAGTAGTAATCCATTGCTTTTCCTCCATGGGTGGGGGACGAGCGGGCGGGTCTGGGATCAGCAAGCTGCATATTTCGCTGGCCAGAACCGTGTCCTTCAACTTGATTGGCGAGGATGTGGCCGTTCTGACGCCCTGCATGAGGGAAACACGATTCAGCAAATTGCTTCTGATATTAACGAGGTTCTAGAGGAACTGGATCTTTACAATGTAACTATTATTGGTACATCGATGGGAGGGTCGTTCGCGATCGAAGTTGCCCATAAATGGCCTAAACGACTTAGCCAAGTTATAACAGTTGATTCCCCTTATCACGTCGGTCGTATTGCGGATGAGCTAGAAATCAATTTAATGATTAGTTCTCTTCTGACCAACCGAGTGCCAACTCTGATCGACATGGTTGCTTCCTGGTATTCTGGAAGTGGAGAAGAAGCCTATAGAACATGGGCTGAATCACAGGTTCTTGAATCTAGCCCGCATATAGCGAATCTTTATGCCGATCATTTAAGGTACGATCCACGTCCTTACCTGCCAGAGATAACTGTGCCGATCGCTTTAATACATGGTGCTGAGGATACTGATGTGCCGCCTGCGATATCGGCTGAGATTTCTGAAATACTTGGTGGTGCGCCCCTGTACATCATTGAAAATGCGGGTCATTTCCCGCATCACACATCAGCAAAGCGTTTCAACGAAGTTTTGAAAATGATACTTGAAAATCAGGAGGATCATCTATGACCAGCGGGGAAATTGGTGCAATGAATAATGTTACGGTTTCAAATGGTGATAGGAGCCGTCTGCTGATTGCTATTTTAATCGCTGTATTCGTTGTTCCGCTATCGGTCTCAGGAACCGCCGTTGCGCTAGCAGATATTGCTCATGATTTTGGTGCTGATCCTGTAGGCCAGCAATGGGCTCTCAACGGATTCAATGTCACCTTCGCTGCTTCAACCCTTGCTTGGGGGTCTCTAGCTGATAGAATTGGTCGCTGGCGTTCATTCCAGATTGGTGGTTTGATCTTCATTCTCGCTTCTGTTCTAAGCTTTCTTGCTTCAAATTACTTGATGCTAGATACTTCTAGGATCCTGGCTGGTCTTGGTGCTGGAGCTATCTTTAGCGTCGGTTCTGCCTTACTATCGGTCGTCTTTACGGGACCTGAACGTGCACGTATGTTCTCATTCATGGGAGCAATGGCTGGGCTCTCACTAGCTTTTGGCCCAACTTTAAGTGGAGTGGTTACCCAGACAATCGGATGGCGTTATATTTTTGCTATTCAGGGTTCTCTCCTTATATTGTCGGTCGCCTTGATGCTTAGTAGTAGAAGAGCAACCAGGGGAGAGCCTCGAGCAACCAGTGTTTTCGACTGGCCTGCCGCGGTGCTGTTTTTCGGTTTCACAGCTGCGCTGGTGACTGCGCTTGTCTTCGGGTCCTCCGGACAATGGCTCACAGTTATGGTGCTTGTACCGGTTGTATTTGCATCTCTTTGTCTTGTCGGTCTGTTCATTCGTGAGCGTAATGTCGAGCATCCACTGCTCAATATGAAATTAATTGTTCAGCCGCATTTCTTGGGCATCTCCCTTGTTGTGGCTGTTGCTAGCTTCGCCTTTGCTTCATTCGTCACGTACACACCCAGCCTGGTGCAGGCTTCACTGGCGTTTACGCCGGCTGGCTCAGGGCTCTTCGTCATGTTCATGACGATACCTACCTTGCTAGCTCCTTTGTTAGCAGGAGTGATTGTGGCCCGTGGAATCGCTCCGCGTGCGGTATTGACCGTATCTCTTGTACTAATGGTTCTTGGCTCGGCATCAGTTTCCCTTGCCGCGGAGAGTAGCGCATTGTTTTTGGCTCCTCTCATGGTATTGCTTGGTGCTGGTTTTGGACTCCATGCAGGTTTGGTTGATAATGAAGGGCTAGCTGCTGTTCCTGGCAGTGAAGCTGGAATGGCCGCTGGCTGGATAAATACGATGCGTGTGGGAACGGAAGCTATTGCGGTCTCTTTGTTTGGGGCAGTTTTTGTTCCCGCACTTGCTCAATCAGGAGCTGCTACAGCCTTCCGTATGATTGGCTTGATTAGCGCAGGGCTCTCTCTTATTGTCTCGCTTGTCTCAATCACTGCGATGTACAAGAAACAAAAATAATATTTGCCTCTAACAGAGGCCTATCAACATTCACGAAAGACTTACCGCCGCAAGGGGCTCTACTACCTTGCAGATCATCTTGGTCATGAAAAACCTCATAGTTCGAGGTGGCCGATTAATTCAGAGAGGGATTTTCTATGTCTTTAATCAAAGTTAACGCAATTGATGATTTACTTGGTGATGCGTCTGGACGCTTTTTTGGAGAGATTTATCGCAAGGCTAGGCAGAAGTCTTTTCTGCAAGTTACTTTACTGGAAGAAAGTATGTGGTCAATTGTTGGCTCCGCTGATGTAGATTATTTGGCTAACTGGGGCGCGCGAAAAGGCGTTAACAGGATTCCGCACTTGAGCACTATTGATGCTGTTGTGTTTTTGGATCACGTCGGTAATTACATCGAAGAAATAATTTGTGCTGAAGGAAAGATGGTTGCTATGAATCATGTTCTTCTTCGTGCAGGATCAGCGCCCGATGAAATTCTTGATGGAGTTTCGGTATCTGGAAAGATCATCGACCGGGGTGGATCATTTCATGCTGAAATTAGGATAGGAAACATGCGTGCAGCGTCAGACTATATTATTTCTGAGGAGGGTAAGGATCTGAAATCTACAAGAATTAGTTCTTGTCTGACGCCTAAAGTCTCGCTAAGCAATGTTGTGGTCGATTCCTCCTCAAGTAGAGCCTGCGCTGATATAGGATTAACTGAAAGTCAAATGAGACTTTCAGGAGGTGTGTCAATTATTACTAACATAGTTGCTTGCTCTCAGGTTGCCCAGGCCCTGATAGCCGCGCTTGATGATATTCCACGCCAAGAGAGTAATACTCTCTGGATGCGTAAATATGAGGCCTGGATTCCAGACTCTTCTGATGTGAAATCAGAAGAAAAATCTGAAGTTATTATTGATGATCACAGAGTACTCTCAGTCGGTGAAACTAAGTTCAGTATCTTTAATGGGCAAGCAACTGGATGCCATGTTGATTGCCATTTTTCCTTGGCGCATGCTCTACTAGAAGGACGGTAGTAGATGTGAGAATTATCTTTTTCCGGCACGGGCACACAGATGCCAACCAGCGTGGCCTCCTCCAAGGCGTAAGCGATTTTCCATTGAATGCTTTCGGGCGCAAATCGGTTAGCGAAGCTATGGAAAGAATAGGCTCTTCGTCGGGGTATCTTCGAGTTTATTCTTCTCCGCTCCTCAGGGCCCGTCAGACCGCTGAAATGATCGGAAATTATCTCGATATTCCAGTTTTTATTGATGATCTTCTTTTGGAGCGTAATCTTGGTTGTTATGAAAGAATGGAAAGATCAGTTTTGAAACGGCATACTGAGTTAGAGAAGGCAGATTTTCTTTCTCTTGATTTTACTCCCAGGGGTGGCGAATCTCTCTTAGATGTTATTCCACGGGCATGTGACTTCTTTTTACATCTAGAACAAGCTCGTGTCTCTTCGATAGTTATTGTTCACGGCGCCTGGTTTAAAGCCCTAGCCTCCATCAGAAATTTTCCGAAATCTGAGTTATCTAATGCTGAATTTATTGAGCTCAAATTGGATTTTTGATGATGTTGGCGATATCAATTTTTGGGTATAGCAGGTAGGTGGTTAAAGATTTGCCATGGCGCGAATTACTCCAGATGCTGGCCTGGGGCATCATTGATTTCTCTAGTCATGGTGGTCAGAAGGAGGTGGCGGCTGGTGGTGTTAGTTCCTTTGAGTGTGGCTATAGCTCGCATTTAATAAAAACTAATTGTTTCCCTGATTTTCAGGCCCACGGGGTAGGGGTTTGGTGTCCCCGAGAGGGCAGGTTTTTTTAAGAGGGCTATAGCTGTATCTGTGTGTGCAGTGATTGGTGTTCTCAGGCGTCTCGAGTTCCCTGACATTATGAGTGAGTGAAGCAGAGCCCAGGCCGATAACCTGTGCTAGATGATTCTGATGAGTCATCTCGTTGTCTTGCTCTCATGCCAACGACCTAGCAAGTACCTTCAGTAGGGGTTGAACTTGTTCCATGATTATATGCTGGTGATCTACTCATCATAACGACTTGACAGTGCAGTAAAACGGGCGTCATGTTCCGCAGGGGGATTGAGAGGTCTTGACCTTATTTGCCGATAATCGGATCCTCTTCCCAATGCCTGGGCGCTATGGGCCTGACTTCCTCACCGTAACTCCGGAGGGTCGGCAAATTTGTTGATGGTGTTGCTGGATGATTGGTGAGGCCGGGACGCTGTTTGGTGTGGCGGTGACGACGGGTTTGGGCAGCCTGTTCGTGGAGCTGGCCCGGCTGGCGGGGTTCGCCGAGGAGAACGAGTACGACCTGGCGCAGCTCGTGCCCGGGCTCAACTTCCGGGAGCTCCTGATGGTGGGCATCATCGTCGGTGGCCTCGGCGTGATGAACGACGTCACCATCACGCAGAGCTCGGCGGTGTGGGAGTTGCGGGCGGCGGCGCCGTCGATGAGCCGCGGGAAACTGTTCGCGGCGGGTATGCGGATCGGGCGCGACCACATCGCCTCCACCATCTACACCATTGTCTTCGCCTATGCGGGTGGGTCGCTGGCGGTTCTGTTGCTGCTGTATTTCACCGATCGTCCTGCTCTCGCGCTCATGAATGCGGAGATGTTCGCCAGTGAGATTGTCCGTACCTTGGGTAGCGCGATCGGGCTGATATTGAGCGTCCCGATCACGACGGGGATCGCAGCCCTGACCGTCGGCGCAGCCGCCACACCACCAGCCAGGCGTGGGAAGTATCAGGCCAGGCGCGGACGTCATGCCGAAGAGCCAGAGGCCGAGGCAGCAGAGGCCTGAGAATTCTACGACGTGTCGCCAGGTTAAGATGATGCAGGAGCATCCACCTGGCCAGCTGGCCCTCGCCGATGAGCTGATAGCTGTTCTGGCTTGGGGTTTCACCTGGTGGGATTGTGTGATGTGCGTAGTCCTCGGACTATGCGGCGAGGCATCTGCATGTGAGTCACCCAGGTTCAGCGCATAGTCTGGTTGACATGGAACAGCAGGATCAGCAACCGGCCAAGCCGGAGCAGAAGCGCAAACGCGCTGCCAAGCGCCCCAAGTCCCGCGCCCGGAAGATCCTGGGCAGGGTCGGTCTTGGCGCTTTGATTCTGTTCCTCGTCGCGAGCCTGGCGGGGGTGGGTACTTTCCTGTACCTGTACGCGACCACGGAGCTGCCAGACCCCAACAGCGACTTCACCACCAACACCACCTTCATCTACTACAACGACGAGCAGGAGCAGATTGGGTCGCTAGCGGTGCAGAACCGCGTCACCCTCGACTACGCCAACATGCCGCAGGTCGTGAAGAACGCCGTGGTGGCGGCCGAGAACTCCACCTTCTTCACCGACCCGGGGTTCTCGCTGCCTGGCATGTTCCGTGCTATGTGGAACATCGCCAAGGGAAATGAGGTGCAGGGCGGCTCGACGATCACCCAGCAGTACATCAAGATCCTCTACCTGAGTTCCGAACGCACCGCGGACCGCAAGCTCCGGGAACTGATCCTCGCCATCAAGATGGGCCGCGAGGTGCCAAAGGAGAAGATCCTGGAGGGCTACCTCAACACCATCTACTTCGGACGTGGTGCCTACGGGATCGAGGCGGCAGCCAAGTCGTACTTCCTGAAATCCGCCTCGGAGCTCAGCCTCGCGGAGGCCGCCACGCTCGCGGCCATCCTCAACAACCCGGCCGGCTTCAACCCGTCCGGCGGGGAGAAGAACCGGGAGAGACTCCTGGGCCGCTACCAGTACGTGCTCTCCCAGATGCTGGAGAACGGCTACATCACCAAAGCCGAGTACGACTCCACCTATCAGGCCCTTCCCGAGTTCCCGGAGGTGCCCGTCTCCGACCGCTACGGCGGTCCCAAAGGTTTCCTGATCTCCCAGGTGGAGCAGGAGCTGAAGGAGATGGACTTCAGCGACGCCGAGGTGCAGGGCGGCGGCCTCAAGGTGATCACCACCCTCGACAAGAACATGCAGGACGCCGCCGTCGCCACCGCACAGAAATACACGGAGCAGGCTGCCAGCTCGGCGAAGCCCAAGCAGGATGCGTCGAAGCTGCATGCCGCCGTCGCGTCGGTCGACACCGCGACCGGCGGGGTCCTGGCGATGTACGGCGGTCCCGACTACGGCCAGGACTCCCGCAACTGGTCGACGACCCCGCGTCCCGCGGCCTCCACCTTCAAGTCCTTCGCGGCTGCGGCGGGCCTGCGCAACGGCTACTCCCTGGACAGCGTCCTCAAGGGCGACACGTTCACGCCGCGGGGTGACCCCGTCCCGATCCGCAACGAGTTCAACGAGCAGTACGGTGACGTGACGCTCAGGAGAGCCGTCGCGGAGTCCATCAACACCGCGTTCGTCGACATGACCGAGTCCATGGACAATGGCGCCTCCGCCGTCGCCAAGGCGGCCAACGATGCGGGTGCCCCGAGTGGCGCGGGCTGGGACGTGAACAACCGCATCGCCCTCGGTGCCGCTGAGGTGAGCCCCCTGAACATGGCCAATGCCTACGCCACCTTCGCTGACTCGGGCCGCCGAAAGGAAACCCATTTCGTCTCCAAGGTACTGGACCGCAACGGCAACGTGATCCGCGAGGCCAAGAACGAGACCACCCAGGGCATCGAGGAGAACGTGGCGGCCAACGTCACCAGCGCCCTGACCTCCGTGGTCGAGGAGGAGGGCGGCACCGGTGCGAAGGCGTCGGCGCTGAACCGCCCTGTTGCGGGCAAGACCGGCACCAACGGCGTCGACGACTCCATCACCTCCGCCTGGTTCGTCGGCTACACCAGGCAGATCTCGACGGCGGTCATGTACGTCGCGGGTGACTCTGGGAACGAGGATCTGGACGCCTACAAGAACCCCAAGGACAAGACCTTCTTCGGCTCCACCTATCCGCTGATGACGTGGCTGGAGTACATGCAAACCGCCACCAAGGGCCAGGAGGTCAAGCAGTTCGACAAGGCCAAGCCGATCAAGGGGAAGTCCACCGCGCCGGAGGAGCCGGCGCCCTCGGCCAAGCCATCAACCACGTCATCGGCCAAGCCGAGTCAGTCATCCAGCCAGGCCCCGTCCCAGACATCCACCCAGCCGGCTCCCGAACCGAGCGGTGGGATCGGCGGCGAGGACGACAACAACAACGGGTTCGACCCCGACCCCACCCAGGCTCCCTCCGGCGGGACGTCCCGACCCTCTGGCGGTGCGACCGGCGGGCAGACCGATCCGACGGGTAGGGCGGAACCGACCGGCAACGGCAGCCAGCAGGGCGGCCGGGACCGGCAACAGGACAATGACCAGAGGAACAGGAACGGGAATTCGGGGAATTCCGGGAACTCCGGGAACTCCGGGAACTCTGGAGACGGCAGGGGCAATGGCGGTGGCCGCCGCCAGTAGGGAGGCTCGGCCGCTGCGCTGACGAAGCCTTCCTGGCGCAGTGGGGATGGTCCTTTCAAGGCCTTTGCCGCGCCAGTGGATCTCTAAGATGTCTTCATGAACAGTGCGCTGTTGGAGGGGCTCGGCGGTCCGGCTGGACGCTATGCCCGGCGTTCGGGGATCTGGTTCAACCCGGTCCCGTGGTCGCTGCTGGTGGCAACCGCGCTGTTCGTGGTGTGCGCGTTGCGGCACCTGCCGTGCATCTACTCTGCGGGGAGAAACCGCGCCGACGCGTTCATCATGCTCTGCTACTCGGATGTGCCGCTGGCCTGGAATGGCAGTGGTTTCGCGGTCGGCCGGCATCCCTTCGACGGCGGGCAGCTGCTCTATCCGCCGCTGCTGGGCCTGCTGCTGCTCGGGACGATCCTGCTCGCCAGGGGCCTGGGCGCCCCGGTCGCCGACAGCTCTGCCGAGCCACCTGCCCAGCTCGATGGGGCGCAGGCTTTCTTCATCATCTGGATGGTCGTCCTGTTCGCCTGCTTCCTGGTGTGGGTGCTGTGCCAGTCCCTCCTGGGGCGTGATTCGCGGGGAGGCCGGCGTCACACCTGGGACGGGATGTGGGTCGCGGCCTCGCCCCTCGTCCTGGCGGCTGGGCTGATCTCCTGGGACCTGTTCGCGGTCGCATTGACGGCGGCCGGCCTGCTGCTGTTCTCCAGGGAACGCCTCGTGGAGGCGGGGATTGTCCTGGGGATGGCGGCCTGCGCCGGCCTGTTGGCGTTCACGGTGGTGCTGGCTGTGGTGACGGCCATCATCCTGCGGGGCCGGGCCAGGCAGGTGGGACGTTTCCTGGTGCCCGCTGCGGTCGCCATCGTCCTGCTGCACCTGCCGCTGCTGATCCAGGACTGGGGTGCCGTCGCGGGTTTCTACCAGGGAGAGCTCACCAAGAACCTGTCCTACGGGTCGCTGTTCTACCTGGGGCATCTGTTCGGCTGGGAGGTGCGTGCTGCGGGATCGCTGGGGCTGATGCTGACAGCGCTGCTGCTGGCGGTCCTCGTCAGCTGGCTGTACCTGCGGGGCCACAAACCCCGGGTCGGGACCCTGGTGGCGTTGTTCGTCTTCCCGACGGTGCTGTTTGGTGCCACCTACACTCCGCAGACGGCCCTGTGGCTGCTCCTGGCGCTGCTGCTGGCCCGTCCGGGGCGCGTCGAACAGGTGGCGTTCACCCTCACCCAGCTGATCTACTGGGCCGCGATCTGGGGCTATCTGGCTGGGCACCTCAACTCGAACACGAATATCTACTTCGCGGCGATCCTGCTGCGGATCGGGGTGGAGATCTGGATCTTCCTCGCCTGCCTGCGCGACGTCACCAGCCCAAGCAGCGACGCGCTGCGCACCCCGGATGTCGCCGATCCGGTCGGTGGGGTGCTCAACAGCGTCGGGAAACCCAGCGGAGAGAGCGCACAGACGCAAGCGTCCCCGCCGGTGCTGGAGGTCAGCCCCCAGGGGTCGTAGCCGCCCGATGTTGCGGCCTGCCAGTTCGCTGGCCTTATCGCTGTTTGCTGGCCTCACAACACAGGCAAACGTGAATAAGGCCAGCAAACCGGGCTCAAGGCCAGCAAACTGGGGTTAGTTCCAGGTGATCTCGTCGCAGGTGGTGGTGGTCTGGCGGGCGGTGACGGGGATTTCGTCGCCGACTTTCACGCCGGGCTCGGAGCCGCCGACGAACAGCATCGAGGCATGCATGTGCGGGGGCTCGGCGAATGGGCGTTTGCGGCCCTCGATGCTGAACGGCGACCGCGAGAATCCGACGGCGTCCAGGACCCCCTGCGCCAGGCTCACGCCCCGCTGCCGCAGCGACCGGGCCGACGGGGGGGCCGACAGCGCGATGCCGTGCGAGGTGCCGCCGCTGACCACCACGAGCCAGCCGTCCCGGGGGGCGCTGGCCTGGTGGTAGCCGTAACGGGTGCCGCGGGTGATGCGGTGCACGTCGAGGACGGTGGCGGTGGTGGACAACGCCTGTGGCGCGCCCAGCCACAGCCGGGTGCCCATCCTCATCCGGGTCTGCACGCCCAGCTGGGTGCGGAGCCTGCGGTAGTCGCCGATGTCGAGATGCGACACCCACACCGCGCCCCGGTGGTGGGCGATGGCCGCCGACGCCAGCTGCTTGGCCTCCGCCAGCTGTCCCTTCAGCGGCAGGTGCATCGTCCAGCCCTCGAAACCAAGCGACCCGGCATCGACCGACTCGATCTCCTCTGGTGTGATGCCATGCCGGCGCATCGACGTCATGAGCTCTGCCACCACCCGGGCGCGGGGGTGCTTCTTCCGTAGCTCGTCGAGATCCTCCAGACGGGAGACGACGGTGATGATCTGGGGGTCGTCGATAAGGACGGTGGCCGTCTCGTCGAAGGGCCGCCACGGGTTCAGCACGATCACATCGCGCGACCAGCCCGCGTCCCGGACCTTGGCGACCTCGTGGGCGGTGCCGACGGCCAGGCAGTCGTCCTTGAGGCGCGCAGCCTCGCGGGCCAGCACGTCCAGCCCGAAGCCGTAGCCATTGCCCTTCGCGACGGGCACCAGGCCGGGGAACTCCTCGTGCAGCTCCTTGATGTGGTTGCGCCAGGAGCGGGTGTCGATGTTCAGCTTGAGGGTCATGTCACCGCCGCTTCAGATACTGCTGGAAAGCGAAATGGAGGAACGAGTTGATGGGTTTGTCCCACTCCCCGAGGTAGGCGACGGCCTCGCCGCCCGTCCCGACCTTGAACTGGATGAGCCCCAGCTCGGGGTCGTCGGCGGCCAGGCCCTCGGTGATGCCGCGCAGGTCGTAGACGGTGGCCCCGGCGTCGCGGGCGTCGCGCATCATGCGCCACTGGATGGCGTTGGAGCCGCGGA
>ERZ773010.76-NODE-76-length-76177-cov-9.247957_pt1 | contig 76177 bp, 72 predicted proteins | sample MGYA00580842_ERZ773010 | MGnify/ENA primary metagenome ERZ773010 (study PRJEB29015, sample SAMEA2737982) | human oral metagenome | biome: human oral; feature: human-associated habitat; material: dental | place: China | collected 2107 ... | reverse complement strand
TCAAGCCCTTGTTCCCGCCAAGCCACCCCGCGCCTGCGGCTGCGCCTAAGGGGGTTCTGGGTGCTTCGTAGTGATCAAATACCAAATGGGCATGCCCGGAAGCCCGCGTAGATTGGGCGTTTCCGGGCAGGCACCTCTGGAACCCTTATAAATAAAGGGCTTCAGGGCATCCTCCTTGGAGAAGCCCTAAATACGCTGGTTTCAGGGCGGCAAAGCTTGCACGGGCTGCCAGACCGGCAGCACGCCCTGTTCGCCGGGGGCGCAGGCAAAGCCGGCCTCGACGCCCAGTCCGCCCACCCAGGCAAGCCGCCCGTCGATCCACAACAGGGGCATCCGCATCCGTTCCCACGGCGGCACGCCGGCTTCCTGAAGCAGATTGCGCACGGCGCGGCGCGGGCGATTGATGTGCGGCCGGAAGCGTTCGCCGCCCTGCCGCACCCGCAGCGTTCCCCACTCTTTCCGTCCTTCCGCCCGCATGCCTTCCAGCCAACGGCAGGCGATGCCGCTACCGACGGCGGGCACGAAACGCACGCGCCCCGACCCCCACGCCACTTCCGCTTCGCCGCACCAGATGGCCGCTTGCGGCGCGGCAAACGCGCAGCGCGGCAGGCAATACAGTTCGCCGCGATAAACGCGCAATTCGCCCTCTGCGGTCGTCACGCAGGTTTCTGCCCCGGGGGCGCAGTCCGCCAGTTGCCGGCAGGCTTCCTCCAGCCAGCGCGTCTCCGGCAGGCGGAAGCCGGCCTCTGCCCACAGGTGACGCAGCAGATTGCGCGCGCGCGCCGGCGGCAGGCGGTTGAATGCCGCCAGCCCCATGCGCCCTGATGGCAGGCGCGCCGCATCGGCGTCGATCCGCGCCAGCTGGGCGAGCAGATCGGCCGCTTCGGCAAAATGCCCGGCCGCCCGCGCCAGCGCCTGACGCGCGCCGGGGAACGGTTTTTCCAGCGCCGGCAAAATTTCGTGGCGCAGGAAGTTGCGGCGGAAACGCCGGCTGTCGTTGCTTTCATCATCGACCCAATGCAAGCCGTATTCGGCCGCATAGCGTTCGATCGCGGCGCGCGGCACGGCCAGCAGCGGCCGGATCAGCTCGATTGATCGCGCCCTGCGATCGCCTTTTTCCGGCCCTCCGCCAGTGATTTGCAGCGCACGCAGCGCCGGCATGCCGGCCGCACCGGCAACTCCCGCCCCGCGCAGCAGATTGAGCAGCGCCGTTTCGGCCTGGTCGTCGCGGTGGTGCGCCAGCGCCAGCCAGTCGGCATCGACCGAGGCGAATGCGCGATAACGGCCCCGCCGCGCCGCCGCTTCCAGGCCTTCGCCGCTGTTGCGCTGCACTTCGACGCGGACGATGTTGAGCGGAACCACCAGACTGCGGCAGAAGGCCGCGCAGAAATCCGCCCACGCATCGGCATGCGGGCTGAGGCCGTGATGCACATGCAGTGCCGAGAGCGCAAACGCTGCCGCCTGGCCGACAGGGTTTGCCTCATCTGATTCATTCGCCGGAATACCGGATGTCGACGCCTGCCCCGCGCCGGGTCTTGGCGCCTGACCGTCCGCCGCAGCCGCCTGCCGGTAACGGTGCAGCGCATGCAGCAGAACAACCGAATCGATGCCGCCGGAAAAAGCAACGCAAATGCGGGCAACGCAAATGCGCCGCGCCACCGGCGGATGCTCGGCGAAAAAGCGGCGCAGCGCCGCATCGACACGCGCGGCCGGGGCGGCCTCCGCCGTTGTGAACGTCACGCTGTCCTCGCCCGTCTTCCGCATTTCGCTGTCGCCCCCGGCCGCTGCTTGCAACGCAAACGTGCGCTTCAATAATCGACCGGCAGCGGGTCGAGGCTGCGCCAGAGATACCAGGTCGCCACCGAGCGCCACGGCCGCCAGCGTTCGCCCAGGCAGGTCAGCTGTTTGCGCGTGAGCCGTTCGCCGCCGCCATAATGCTGGGCAGCCGCTTTTTGCAGGCCGATGTCGTCCAGCGGAAAGACGTCCGGACGCATCTGGTTGAAGATCAGGAACATTTCCGCCGTCCAGACGCCGATGCCGCGCACCGAAGTCAGCTCGGCGATGATGTCGGCGTCCGTCATCGCCTGCCAGTCATTCGCATGAATGCTGCCTTCGCTGAAATGGCGCGCCAGATCGGTCAGATATTCCTGCTTGCGTGCGGACAGCCCGCAGGCGCGCAGCACCTCGGCTTCCGCCGCCAGCACCGCCGCCGGCGTTACCGCAGGCAGCGCGGCGGCAAAGCGCCGCCAAACGCTGTCGGCGGCCTTGGTCGAAATCTGCTGGCCGACGATGGAACGCGCCAGCGTGCCGAAAGGATCGCCGCGCGAGATCAGCGAATCGATCGGGTGCTGGCGGATAATCGCCGCCATGACTGGATCGGCGGCGGACAGCGCCTGACAGGCCTCGCGCCAGTAGGCCGGCGCGGTGCCTTGTTCGCCCGCGCGCCCAGACCGATCACGGCGGAGACGATGAGGCGCCGTACCGCCGTCCGGCAGACGCTTGAGATGGCTGCCGCAGCCCGCCCGGCAATCGCTCGCGCCAAACCCCGGCACGACGATTTCGCCCGCCTGTTGCCGGTTGACCACACACTCCGGCACCGACAGGCGATGCACCTTGCAGATCGCCACGCCCGGCGCGGCGAGCAGATAATCGATGTGCCAGTGGAACTTCTTCGTTCGCGCAAGATGGCGGGCAATGCGCGCCTCCAGGTTGCGCCTTGCGCTGCCGGTATAGACGTAATCGCCGGCCGGAAAGTCGAAGGTGCCCAGCCGGCCGACGGCAACGCGCACCGGCGCGTCGATGTGGATCGCCAGCTGGTAAGTCCGATAGGGGCCGTCCGTCATGGGCGCGGGAATGGGCGCTGGAACGGACACGGGCTTAAGCGCGCCGGCTTCGGATTCAGCCGGCGCAGAATGGGTTGTAGCGCCGTTCATGACCAATCGTCGACATCGGCCCGTGGCCGGAAATGAAGGCGACATCGTTGCCCAGCGGCCAGAGCTTGAGGTGAATGGACGCGATCAAGGTGTCGAAATCGCCGCGTGGAAAATCCGTCCGCCCGATCGACCCCTGGAAGAGCACATCGCCGGAAAGCAGTATGCGGCCCGGCTCATCGAAAAAGACGACATGACCGGGTGTATGGCCGGGGCAGTGAAACACCTTCAGCGTGGCGTTGCCCACCGTCACGGTGTCGCCGTCCTCCAGCCAGCGATCCGGCGTCACCGCCCGCACGCCGCTAAAACCGTAGGCGCGCGCCTGCGCCGGCAGCCCGTCGAGCAGAAAAGCGTCCTCGCGTTGCGGCCCTTCGATCGGCACGCCAAGCCGTTCAGCCAGCTCCGCCGCGCCGCCGGCATGGTCGATATGCCCGTGCGTCAGCAGGATTTTTTCCGGCGTCACGCCCAGCTGCTCAATGGCCGCGACGATGCGCGGAACTTCGCCGCCCGGATCGACGATGGCCGCCTTGCGGGTTTCCTCGCACCAGAGAATGGTGCAGTTCTGCTCAAGCGGCGTCACGGGAACGATCTGATATTTGATTGACATGGCATCTCACGATGAAAGTGGATTGAAAGACGATAGACGGCTATCCGGATAATCTTGGACAATCTTCACAAGCTTTGCAAAACGACCTCGGCAACATCCTCTGCGGCGCATTTTTGCCATTCCTGCCACTCCTACGCTGGGCGCTGCCGCACCACCGCGCCTTGAACGGCGCCTGCGTCCGGCCGGATTGCCCAAGCTGCGATTCAGGCCGCTATTCAAGCCGCGATTCACGGGCGTCTATTGTACCCGTACCGGCCTCCCCGCCCGCCCTTTATCTCTCGCCCGCCGCTTCCTGTTTGCGCGCGTCCGCGCACGCGGCCGTAGGTGCAGGCAACGGCTTTGGCACCTCCAGCACGGCGGCGAGCAGCCGCTGCGTATACGGATGCTGCGGCCTGCGCAGTACCGCATCGACCGGCCCCTGTTCGACGATGCGGCCGCAGTACATCACCGCCACCTCGTGCGCCAGCGCATCGACGACGGCAAGGTTGTGCGTGATGAACAGATAGGTCAGCCCCAGCCTTTCCTGCAAGGATCTGAGCAGATCGAGAATCTGTGACTGCACCAGCACATCAAGGGCGGAAGTCGGCTCATCGCAAATGATCAGATCCGGCTGCACAGCCAGGGCGCGGGCAATAGCGATGCGCTGGCGCTGACCGCCGGAAAATTCGTGCGGATAGCGCCAGGCCGCATCTTCCGGCAGGCCCACCTGCGCCAGCAGCGCGGCAACGGCGGCGGCACGTTCAGCCGACTGCGCGGCGCCGCTTCCTTCGCCGCCGACGCCGAGCGCCCGCATGCCCTCGGCGATGATTTCACCGACCGGCAGGCGCGGGTTGAGCGAGGCGAACGGATCCTGAAACACCATCTGCATACGCCGCCGTGCCGGGCGCAAGGCCGCGCGCGACTGGCCGACCAGCTCCCGGCCGTCCAGCCGGACACTGCCTTCCACCCGGACGTTGCCGCCAGACCGCAGCAGTTGCAGGATCGCCTTGCCGGCCGTCGTCTTGCCGCTGCCCGACTCACCAACCAGCGCCAGCGTGCGCCCGCGCCGCAAGGTCAGCGAAACGCCGTCGACCGCTTTGACATGCCCCACAAGGCGCCGCAGGAGGCCGCGCCGGATGGGGAAATGCACGCGCAGATCGGTCACGGCGAGCAGCGGCGGCGGGTCTGGCGCCAGATCAGGCGCAGCGTCTGGCGCGACATTGGGGGCGGCGTCGGGCACGGGCAGTCCGGCACGAGCCACCGCATCGGCAGCGGCCAGGCCATCCGTCCACGCCGCACCATCCACCGCGACATCGGCCGCAAGGTCGGCCACTCCATCTGCCGTCACATCCCCGGCGGCATCGGCCAAGGCATGGCCCGCTAGCCCAGTATCCACGGGCTTTCCAGAGGGGGTGCCCTGAAATGCCCGTGGGACGCGGGCTTCCGGGCATCCCATGCGCGTGGTGTTTCGCACGGTATTTTCTTCGTTTTCGCCGCATTCACGGCGTTCATCGCGCCCGCGTTGCCACGAGGCGTCGGGCAGCGCGGCGAAGAGGCGCTGCGTGTAGGGATGGCGCGGCCGGCTGAAAAAACTTTCATGCGCGGCGGTTTCGATCAGCACGCCCGCGCGCATGACGCCGATGCGCTGCGCCATGCATGCGGCAACGCCCAGATCGTGGGTAATCAGCAGTATGCCCATGCCGCGCTCACGCTGGATCTGGCACAGCAGGTCGAGAATCTGCGCCTGAATCGTCACATCGAGCGCCGTCGTCGGTTCGTCGGCAATGAGCAGGCGCGGCGAACCGGCGAGCGCAATGGCGATCATCACCCGCTGCTTCATCCCGCCGGATAGCTGGAACGGATATTCGGAGAGCCGCCGCGCCGCGTCGGCAATACCGACCGCATCGAGCAATTCGAGCGCGCGGGCGCGCACTGCGCCGCCGCGCAATCCGGCGTGTTTTTCCAGCGCCTCGCCGATCTGCCGGCCGATGGTCAGCACCGGATTGAGGCTGGTCGCCGGTTCCTGGAAAATCATGGCGATGCCGCCGCCGCGCACGGCGCGCATGTCCGCTTCCGGCAAGCCCAGCAACTCACGCCCGGCGAAATGAACCTCGCCGCCGAGCAGGCGGGCATTCGGCGGCAGCAGGCGCAGCAGGGAAAGCGCCGTGACCGACTTGCCGCAGCCCGATTCGCCGAGCAGCGCCAGCGTTTCGCCCGCCGAGACTTCGAAAGAGATGCCGTCGACGACGGGGCGTATGCGCCGCGCGCCATTCGGCGCTCCCGCTTCGCCGGCGAAACCAACGCGCAAATCGCGCACGCTGAGAACGATTCGATCCGGATGCGCCATGATCAACGGGCCGCACGATCGCCGCGCATCCGGCGGGTAAAGCCGGGCACAGCCGGCGTCCATTGGCAAAAGCCCGCCGGCGCCCAGGCGGGCAATCCGGCACCAGCGCCAGCCAGCGCCGCCAGGGGGCCGCGCGCGGCGACCCGCTTTTTATGCAGGGCACGCGCCACGGACGGTTCAATCTGGATCCGGCGTGTCATCGTTACACTCATTTTTATGACTTCCGCACTCTCGGTCATTCGCTTCGCCTCGGTCAGTAATCGCGTCCAGCGCCGGTTATCCCAGCCGGGGGTCAAAGGCGTCACGCACGGCGTCGGCCAGCAGATTGGCGGACAGCACCAGCGCAAACATGGCGGTAAACGCGGCGGCCAGCGACCACCACACCATCGGTTCGCGCGCCAGCTCCATACGCGCGTTGTTAATCATCATGCCGAAGCTGATCGTCGCCGGATCGACGCCGATGCCGACGTAGGACAGCACCGCCTCGGCCAGCACCAGCCCGGAAAAATCCATCACCAGCGTGATGATGACGATATGCATCAGGTTGGGCAGGATATGGCGCAGGAGGATGCGTCCGTCGGTTACGCCGAAAGCCTGCGCCGCCTGCACGTATTCCTGTTCGCGCAGCTTGAGCGTTTCGCCCCGCAGCAGCCGCGCCAGACTCGTCCAGCTCGTCAGCCCGAGAATGAAGCAAAGCGCCAGCAGGCGCAGATCGGCACGCTCGGCGGCGGTGGCGAACCATTGCGGATGCGTGTCGATCAGCACCTGCATCATCAGTACGGCCGCCGCGATCAGCAGCACCCCAGGAATCGACGAAAGCGTCGTATAGACATACTGCACGAAATCATCGACCCAGCCGCGGAAATAGCCGGCGAGCGTGCCGAACGCAACGCCGACGGGAATCGTCACCAGCGTCGTCACCAGCCCGATGACCAGCGCCGTGCGCACGCTCTTGAGCACTTGGTAGAAGACATCCTGCCCGACCTTGTCGGTGCCGAAAACGTGATAATCGACGCACAGCGCCAGCACCGGCAGGCCGATCAGCAACAAAACGCCCAGGCTCATCAGTACGGCGTTCCAGGCAAAAGCCGTTTCACCGCGCCAGAGCGCGCGCCAAACAGCGCCCAGCGGCCTGCTCTGCCGCCGCGCCAGAAAAAACGCAACGCCCAGAGCCAGCAGGCCGGTCAGCCCTGCCGCAAGCGCGGCTGCGGCGAGCATACGCCGCCGGACATCGGCATTGCGCTGGTTTTCCGCATCCCCCAAATGCGCGCCGCCATAGCGCAGGCGCGGGAATTCGCGCACCGTGTGCACGCGGCCATCTTCGCCGCGCACTTCCAGCGATTCCTTGGCATAGGCGCGCGTCGCCAGAGGCGCGGAATAGGTTTTCTCGTGACGTTCGCGCAGCGGCGAAGCCAGCGCATCGAGCAGGGAGCGCACCTCGACGGCGTAAACCGGCGGCGCATCGGCATGATCGCCGGGCAGGCGCGGCCGGTAATGCAGCGAATCGATCAGGCCGATCAGGACGAACACGGTGAGCACGGTCACTGCCGTCATGCCCGGCCGGCTGCGCCCGACACGCGCCCACGCCGCGCGCGAGAGCGCATTGCGCCGCGCTTGCCCGGCGCCCAGCGCGCCGACACCGACGAGCAGCCAGACGAGCACATCGGACCAGAGCAGAACGGGCTGGAAGGATGCAAAGTCAGGCATCACGCGGCGGCCTCATCCGATGGGGACGGCGCGCCGGTTCTTGCACCGGTCCTTTGCGTCGCTTCCGCCGAGGCCGAACGCGCCAGGTCGATGGCGGCCTGAATGGCGGCGCGCGCCTGCGGGCTGTTCTTCCAGCAGGTCGATCCGGTCAGACGGGCGGCGTGCGCCACGATGCTTTCCACATCGGCAGCGGAAAGCTGCGCCAGCGATTCGATCCCCATCGCTTCCAGGCGGGCAAGAACGGTAGGGCCAACGCCTTTCAGCGCCAGCAGGGCATTGCGTTCTTCCGTCGAAAAAGACATGGCTTTACCCCCTGCGTTCATTCAAAACGGATACGTGGATCGACCAGCGTATAGGCAATATCAGTCAGCATCAGGCCGACGATGTACAACACCGAACCGATGAAGACCATGGCGCGAACGACGGAGAAATCCTGCGCGTTGATGGCATCGATGGTGTAGCTGCCCAGACCGGGAATGCCGAAAAAGGACTCGATCAGCAGCGACCCCATGAACAGCTGCGGGATGACCACAACCACCCCCGTCAGAATCGGAATAAGCGCGTTTCTCAGCACGTGCCGGAACATGACGAGCCGCTCCGGCAAGCCTTTGGCGCGCGCCGTGCGCACATAATCCTTGCCGATCTCTTCGAGGAAAATCGTCCTGTACCAGCGCGTCGAGGCGCCGATGCCGGAGATCACGCCGATGGCGACCGGCAGGATGAGAAACTTCCATGCATCGATGCCCGGCGCGTAGCCGGAAATCGGCGCCAGCCGCCACAGCTTGCTGATGAGATACTGGCCGCCGACGATGTAGAACAAGCCGGAAACCGACATCATCGCCACACACAGCACAACGCCCCAGAAATCAAACGGCGTAGCGCGGAAGAAGGCGAGCAGCAGCGCCAGGCAGACGGTGACGAACAGCCCCAGAACAAAGGTCGGTGCGGCAACGGCCAATGACGGCCCCATGCGCACGGCGATTTCGCCGGCAATGTCGCGGCCATCCTCGGCGCGCCCGAAGTCGCCGACGAACAGGCGCGCCGACTTGGTGAAAAAGATGGTGTCGCTCAGTTTGTCGCTGCCCCCGGCCTGGGCGTTGAAGAAAAGCGGCTTGTCGTAACCGTGCTCGGCCTTCCATTTTTCGATCGCCTCCGGCATGACCCGCTTGACGCCCAGCTGCATGCGCGCCATGTCATCCGGCGTATTGACGATGAAAAAGAGCGCAAAGGTGATGAGATTGACGCCAATCAGGATCGGAATGGCGTAGAGCAGACGGCGGATGAGATAGGCGAGCATGGCAGCGTTTCAGATCAATCGCACCACGACTTGCCCCGCGATGGCGCGATTCGCATTCAAACCAGCCCTTTCGTCTCGTCGATGCCAAGATGGATGTTCATCGACTGGACGGCGGCGCCGGATGCGCCCTTGCCCAGGTTGTCGAGCCGGCTGACGATGAGCATGCGCTCCTCATTGCCAAAGACAAAGAGGTCGACGCGATTGCTGTCGTTGCTGGCTTCGACGTTGAAGAAGCCGCCGTCCGTCGCCGCTTCCAGATCGCAGGGATGGACGCGGATGAAGGCTTCGCCGGCGTAATAGTCAGCGAGGATTTTCTGCACCTCCGCCGGTGTCGCCTTGCGAGCGAACTGGCCGGAATGTAGGTAGGCGGTGACGGCCAGCCCCTTGTAGAAAGGGCCGACGATCGGCACGAAGATCGGCGCGACGTCCAGCCCGGTATGGGCGCGCATTTCGGGCAGGTGCTTGTGCGTCAGCCCCAGCGCATAGGGGCGCGGTGCGTCGATGCGCTGCGCGCTACGGTAGGACTCAATCATCTTTTTGCCGCCGCCCGAATAACCGGTAATCGAATGCGCCGCAACCTGCGTTCCGGCCGGCAGCAGGCCGCTCGCAACCAGCGGTCTGAGCGCCAAAATGAAGGCGGTGGCATGGCAACCGGGATTGGCGATGCGCTTGCTGGCGCGAATCCGCTCGCGCTGCTGGCGCTCGAGTTCCGGCAGGCCGTAGACCCAGCCCGGATGGACGCGATGCGCCGTCGAGGCGTCGATGATACAGGTGGTCGGATTGTCGGCCAGCGTCACCGCTTCCCGCGCCGCATCGTCGGGCAAGCAGAGGAAGGTGATGTCGGAGGCGTTGATCAGCCGCTTGCGCTCGGCCGGGTCCTTGCGTTTGTCCGCGTCGATGCGCAGCACCTCAACATCGTCGCGCTGCGCGAGGTATTCGTTGATCTGCAGGCCGGTGGTGCCTTCCTGTCCATCGACAAAGATTTTGTAGCTCATGGCAGCTCGCAAAGTCAGCAAAAGGTGAAAAAACGTGGATACCGCGCATTCAGGCGCAACGGGCGCAGAAATGAGCGCAGAATCAGGCGGTACGTCTCGGCCATCGTGTCATGGCTCCGGCAGCCCATTTCGGCGACATGCACGCGTGCTAGACGGTACGGCCAGGACGGGATGTTACGTTGCCCCTTGGCCGGCTGCAAATCCATGCCACCGCCCATCACCGCCTCAATGCGCTGCGCCGTTCGCGGCGGCGCCAGGCGAGCACCGCGGCAATCAGGGTCACGACGGCGGCGATGGCGGCCAGCGCCAGCGGCCAGACGACAGGCGGATTCCATGCTTGGCGCAAGCGTTCGCGCGCGGCTGCGTCGATGCGCTGATACTTGAGACCATTGTTGGCGACATCGTTCGGCTTGCGGTTGTACAGCCAGCTATGGCTGAGCGTGTAGCTCTTGGGATGGAAGCCGAAGATCCACGGCGCATCTTCCTGAAGGATGCGGTTCATGCGCCGGATAATGGCCTGCCGCTGCGGCGTATTGTCCATGTTTTTCATGGTCTCGAACAAGCGATCAAATTCGGCATTGACGTAATTGGCCTTATTTTCTCCGCCGTGCGCGAGCATGCCTTCCTTGCTCGAAAAGAGGAAAAAGAAATTTTCCGGATCGGGGTAATCGGCATTCCAGCCGAGAAAAAAAATCTGCACTGCACCTTTGCGCAGCTTTTCCTGAAAGCGGTTGAAATCGGTTGAACGGACGACAAGCTGGATGCCGATCTTGGCAAATTGCCGACGCAGCCAGTCAAGCTGTGATTTATCGCCCATGCCGGTGCCCGTGGTGTCGAGGTTGAGCACCAGCGGCTCGCCGCTGTTGGCGTCGCGCCCGTTCGGCCAGCCGGCTTCGGCCAGCAGCGCCTTCGCCGCGGCGATGGGCTTACGCCGCGCACGGCCGCCATCCCGATCTTCCGCAGCATGGGAATGCGCCTTCTCCCAGTCATAGACCACGGGATTGATGCCGGCTTCGCCGCTTTCGTGGCCGAAGATGCCCGGCGGCAGCGGGTTCATAGCGGCGATGCCGCGCCCGTTAAGGAAGATCGAGATGTACTCTTCCTGGTCAATGGCAATCGACAGCGCCTGACGCAGTTTGCGCGCGCGCGTCTCGCCGACGCCGTCCTTACCGCCCACGACGGGGTCGTGCATGTTGAAGCCCATGTAGAAGATTGAGGCGCGCACGCTGGTCAGCAGGCGGATGCCGCGTTCGCGCATCTCGTCAGAAAGCTGCACGTCACCGCCGACGTTGAGCCGCACGGCCTGGTCGAAGCTGTCGGACGAAATGCCGGAAGCGTCGTAATAGCCTTGCAGGAACTTGTTCCAGTACGGGATGCTTTCCTTTTCGCGCGAAAAGATGGCCTGGTCGATCAGCGGCAGCGCCTTGCCGCAGTCGGCCAGCAGGCCGGCGGCGTGGTCGTCCTGCCCGCTCTTGTTCTTGCCTTCGCCCTCCTCGCCCTCGCACGGATACGTTTCGCCATGAAAGTTTGGATTGCGCGACAGAACCATGCGGCTGTTCGGATTATTTTCAGTCAGCATGAAGGGGCCGGTACCGACGGGATACCAGTCGAGCGTCAGGTTTTTCTCAGCCATGCCGGGCTGGCTGTAGAAGCGGTCGACCTCGCGCGGGATGGGTGCAAAAAACGGCATCGCCAGCCAGTAGAGAAAGTGCGGGTATTTGCCGGTCAGACGCACCCGGTAGGCATAGCGGTCGATGCGCGTGACGCCGCTGAGGGAAAAACGGTCGAGATCAAGCCAGGTATCAGGACGCGCGGACTGCGCCGTCTGCAACGCTGCTCCCAGCTCTTTCAGGCCGACGATGTGGCCGGCCATCAGCCCGAAAACCGGCGAGTTCAGACGTGGATGCGCCAACCGTTTGATCTGGTAGATGTAATCGTCGGCGATCAGCTCGCGCGTTCCGGTGTGTGTCAAGTCGGCCAGCGTGCGGATCGATCTTAGGCGTGCCGCATCAAGATTGGCATAAACCGGCACACCCGCAGCATCGACGGCAAAAGCCGGGTGCGGCTGGTAAAGGATGCCTGGCTTGATGCGGATTTCGTATTCGCTGAAAGCGATGCGTGCCGCCGGCGCATCGGGTGGCAGCGGTTCGCCCGAGGCGTCGAGATAACGCACTTCGGGCATGGCTTCGGCGGTTGCCGGGATCAGCTCATATGGCCGTTTCAGATAATGGTATTGCAGCGGCGGCTCATAAATTTGCCCGGTAAAAACGCTTTCATCCTCGGTATAGGATTGCGCCGGATCGAGGTGTTTCGGCCGCTCGATAAATGCCGTGTAGAAGATGTTGCGGCCGCGCTCGACGGCAGGGTACGGATCGTTCCATTCACTGCCGCAACCGGTGATCGCCAGCAAAACCGCCCCGGCGAGCAGATGTGCGGCACGGCGGATACTGCACGGCAGCGCGCGCAACAGGCGCCGCATAAGATCGGCAAGTATGGTGAAATCGGCGGGCAACGAAAAGCAGGACATGGGCGGAGTTTAACCCGACCCGCATTCTCACGCATTGACCGCTCCGGTGAAAATGCACTGGCGCAGGCAGTATCGGGACGGGTCGCGAAATCTTTTATAATTTCCCTGCTGAAAAACGTCCGGAAAGGCATAACAACAATCCGCCGCCGATCTGGCCGTGCGTGCGCCGTTGGCCGTTTTTTTGTTTCGTCCGGCACATTCGGTGTATTCGCCGCATTGGCGGTATCCGTTGCCACTTACACTGTACGGGAGCATTTATGGGATTTCTTGCTGACAAACGCATTCTGATCTGCGGCCTTCTCTCCAAGCATTCGATCGCCTACGGCATTGCCAAGGCGTGCCATCGGGAAGGCGCGCGCCTGGCCTTCACCTATCAGAACGAACGCTTTCAGGATCGCCTCACTAAATTTGCCGCCGAATTTGACAGCACGCTGGTTTTTCCCTGCGACGTTGCCGAAGACGCCCAGATTGACGGGCTATTCGCCGAACTGGGCAAACATTGGGACGGGCTGGATGGTCTCGTGCATTCGGTCGCCTATGCGCCGGGAGAGGCCATCGAAGGCGATTTTCTCGACGGATTGTCGCGCGAAGCCTTCCGTATCGCGCACGATGTCTCGTCTTACAGCTACCCGGCGCTGGCCAAGGCGGCGCGCCCCATGCTGCTCAAGGGCAACCACCCGTCGCTACTGGCGATGACCTATTTGGGCGCCGAGCGCACGATGCCGAACTACAACACGATGGGTCTGGCCAAAGCCAGCCTCGAGGCGGCAACGCGTTATCTGGCCTTCTGCCTCGGCCCGCAAGGCATCCGGGCCAATGCGATTTCGGCCGGCCCGATCAAAACACTGGCCGCTTCCGGGATCGGCAATTTCGGCAAGCTATTGAGCTACAACGCGCAGCATGCACCGCTGCGCCGCAATGTCACTATCGAGGAAGTCGGCAACGCCGCCGCTTTCCTGCTCTCCGACCTATCCAGCGCAATCACTGGCGAGATTCTCTATGTCGACGGCGGCATAAACACGACAGCGCTCGGCAACCAGGACGCGCTATCGGCCTAAAGCATGGGCCTGGAGCCCGCGTCCCTTGGGGGTTTCCGGGACGGCATCATCCGGTCATATCATGGCCGGCACACAGACTATCCGGACGCTACGGCGTCCGGAATTTCTTTCTTTTTCAGCTCGCTGCGCACCGTTTCCGGCGCCTTCGCGGCATTCCAGGCGTTATGCCGGCCGGATCCCCATCACAGTCTCGGCCACAGTGCATCCATTTTCCCATCTACCGCATGGATAACGGGGACAGCGGCAATAAGCGCGGTTGGATACTGGCGCCCAGAACGCCGACAAGTCGTTTTATCGGGAAAATCCGGGCGGCTTGCTGCCTGACGCAAGCATCTTTCCTTGAGACTGCATTGAGGCAGCGATGAGCAGCGGTATGGATCAGCAGGCCAGTGGGCAAGGACCTGCCCGTCCGGCCATGTCATCTGGTGCAAATGTGAACTACTCACTTGCCTAGGCCGTGACCGATGGCCAAACCAGGCCGCCCAATCCGGCGTCCGTTACGCCTGAACACGCGGCATTCACAGTATTTTCGCCCCCATTCACGGCACACTTTGCCCGTTACACTCCATGCGGAATGACGAGCTGTGAAACCTGCCGCGACACAATCACACACTGACCAGAGTCAGCCATTTCCATCGTTTCATCGCTTATTCCGCCAAAAGTGTAGAAAAGCGGATTGGAATTGGGATTTGGGATTCGGTTCGGGTTCAGCGCTCCCGGCTTTCCAGCAGCGATTTGTTGATGTCAATCTTGTAGCGGGCGCGCAGCGCGTTGATATACGCGGAAAGATCCTCCTGCGCCAGAATGCCCGCGTATTGGCGCTCCAGTGCCTTGCGCCGCGTTTCATCCAGCTTCTCCGGTGGAACGAGCTTGACAAGCTTGTAAAGCGAATAACCGCCGCGCACATTGACCCCCACGTAGGCGGGGAGTTTTTCCGTTTCGGCCTGGAACAATGGGCGTACCGCTTCTGCAGGCAAGTCACCGCGCTGCATCCGGGTCGCTGTTTTTAGCGGCGACCAGCTCACCTTGTCGGCCTCGCCTTTCTGCAAGGCGGCCAGATGCGCTTTGCCCGACTCCTCGGCCAGTCTTCCCGCCTCGCGCGCGGTCAGCAGTTTTTCGATTTCACTTTTGACAGACTCGAAGGGTTTGAGCGCAGCGGCCTTGTGTTCGATCACCCGCGCCGCGAGCAAAGTATTCGGCGCAACTTCGACTGCCTCAATGTTGCGCTTGTTCTTGATGGCATCGTCCGAAAACAATGCAGCCCGCACCTTTTCGTTACCCAAGAGGCCGAGCGCTGCCGCCTCCTGCGGCGTCGCGTTCCGGGCAATCCAGCCACTCTGCTGCGGTTGGAGCTTGAAGCCCTCGGCCGCCGCCTGCAAGCTGTCCGGCTGTTCATAAACCATGTTGCTGAAGCTTTCTGCAGATTCGGCAAATTTTTGCAGCGCCGCCTGCTGCCGGAGGTCTTTCTCGACGTCGGCGCGCACGCTCTCCAACGGCAGCAGCTTGGCCGGCTTGATGCCTGTCAGTTTGATGATGTGATAGCCAAAATCCGATTCGACCACATCGGAAATCTCGCCGTTTTTAAGGCTGAAAGTTGCGTCTTCAAAGGGTTTGACCATCGCGTCGCGGCCAAAATAACCGAGATCACCGCCATTCCCCGCCGAACCTGGATCTTGTGAGTGCTGCTTGGCCAGGTCGGCAAACTTGGCGGGCGTCTTGCGGACTTCCTTGAGCAATTCTTCAGCCTTTTTTCTGGCGGCTGCTTTCTCGCCGTCATTTTTGGCGGTAATCAAAATATGGCTGGCACGCCGCTCTTCCGCTTGCCGGTACCGATCCTTGCCGGCTTCATAGGCGGCCTTGACTTCCGCCTCGCTAATGGCTGCCTGCGCTGCCAATGCGTCCGGCGAGAGCACCAGAAACTCCGCTTTAACCTGCTCGGGCGTCTCAAATTGCGCTTTATTGTCGTTGTAATATTTTTCGGCTGCGTCAGCGCCGAGTTTGACCCGTGCGGTAAATTGTCCGGGGGCAATATGATGTTCCGCGTACTGCCGCCCCCCCAGCTGAATATCGAGCAACGCATCGGCCTGCGCCTGCGATACGAAAGCCGTCTCGCTAACGGCATCCATCAGTTGCTGAATCGTCAGATCCTGGCGGTACATTGCCTCGAACTGCGGTTTCGACATCCCTTGAGCATTGAGCAGACGGTTGTATCTTTCCAGCGAAAATTTGCCGTTGTCCTGCAAAGCCGGAATCTTGTTGATTTCGTTTACGAGCGCAGCGTTGCTGACCACCATGCGGTTCTGACTCGAATCAAGCAATAAAAGCCGCCGGTCAATCAGCGAGTTGAGCACACTCATGCGGGCATCCAAAGAATTAAGCATCTCCGGCCTGAACGATTCGCCCATCGACCGGCGCAGTTGATCCTGACGTTCGCGCATCGCCAGCTCAAATTCATGTGCGGTAATTTTTGTATCGCCGACGCGGGCGACATCATCCCCCGCGCCCGAATTTCGGACATACGCTTCAATGCCAAAAAAGGCAAAAGGTAGCGTAATCAGGGCCAGAAAAACTTGTACGATCTTCTGATTATTTCTGACGGCATCGAACATGGTAGTGTGCCTAACTCAAACGACAAAAATACGAATCAAAAAAGAAAAGGCGAACTCACGTTCGCCTTTGAAAACTGGCGGAGTGGACGGGACTCGAACCCGCGACCCCCGGCGTGACAGGCCGGTATTCTAACCAACTGAACTACCACTCCAGAGAGCAGATCAGGCAAAGCGCCAATTTTACAGCAGAGGGAGTTTTGCCATCTCTCGCCTGAATGGTGGGTGCTGACGGGTTCGAACCGCCGACATCCAGCTTGTAAGGCTAGCGCTCTACCAACTGAGCTAAGCACCCGCTATGCGCCAGAACGCAAAGCGCTTAGTTTACTGCATCTTTTAGCCCTTTTCCAGCACGGAACTTCGGCACCTTGGCCGCTTTGATTTTCAGTGTTGCACCGGTTTGCGGGTTACGTCCGACACGGGCGGAGCGTTTGCCGACGTAGAAAGTCCCAAAACCAACGAGTGAAACAGAACCGCCTTTTTTGAGAGAGGCTTTGACGGTCGTGATCGTCGCATCAAGCGCACGCCCCGCGGCAGCCTTAGAAATCTCAGCGGATGCGGCGATCCGGTCGATCAGCTCAGCCTTATTCATAATGACCTCCTTTGCAGTCGTTGAGGAAAAAAGGTGGCGTCATAACCTGATGCCGGCCTAGCATCAACGAAAACATATATAACCAGGTGAAATCCGTCGGACACATGAGTACAGACAGGCGCAACATATTACGGGAAACCGGCATCAGTCATACGCGTAGTGCCGCATCTGACAACATGAGGTCAGCGCTGTCAAGATCTGTGCCGATAGCATATGCTTATCCGGCGGGATAATCGCTATCCATTCTTTACCGTCCCCAACAGCATTGGCTCGCCGTTCTGTATTTGCCACAGACTTCTTTCCCCGACAGCGGCTGCCCTCTTGCCAGTGCAAACGAATTCGCTGAGCACATGAGCACAGCGCTCACTTAGCCACTCGTAAGGAGCCAATGGATTGTAAGTGAACCCTCTGCCGCCACCGTGGGTAGCGACAGATTCCAGTCAGTGCGTGACAACCGATGGCGCAGTCGATGATGTATCGCTATTTTCCGGAACGGCCGCAACCACCTTTGTTTCCGGCAAAGGAGTCGGCACTTGCGCCAGCGCCAGTTCGAGCACCTTGTCGATCCATCTGACCGGGATAATTTCAAGCCGATTCTTGATCGTATCGGGCATCTCGGCCAAATCACGTACGTTTTCTTCCGGAATCAGCACCCGAGCCAGGCCACCGCGCACCGCCGCCAGCAATTTTTCCTTGAGGCCGCCGATCGGCAACACTTCACCGCGCAGCGTAATCTCACCGGTCATCGCCACGTCGCAACGGACTGGAATACCGGTCAGTGAAGACACCATCGCGGTCGTCATGGCAATTCCTGCCGACGGCCCATCCTTAGGCGTTGCACCTTCGGGTACGTGGATATGGATGTCCCGTTTTTCAAATACATCATCCGTGATTCCAAGACGCTGGGCGCGGGCGCGCACCACAGAACGTGCGGCTTCTACCGACTCCTTCATGACATCGCCCAGTGAACCTGTCATCGTCGTCTTGCCCTTACCTGGTAAAACGACCGACTCAATGGTCAGCAACTCGCCGCCCACTTCTGTCCACGCCAGCCCGGTCACCTGACCAATCTGGTTTTCACGCTCGGCCACACCGAAGGTATAGCGACGCACACCGAGAAATTTATCGAGATTGCGCGCGGATACGGCAATGCGTTTCTGGTTTTTTCTGAGCAGCAACGTTTTAACTACTTTGCGGCAGATTTTTGAAATTTCACGTTCCAGTGCACGCACGCCCGCTTCACGCGTGTAGTAACGGACAATATCCCGCAACGCCGCTTCAGCGACCGTCAGCTCGGTCTTTTTCAGGCCGTTGGCTTTCATCTGCTTGGGCAGCAAATAACGCTGGGCAATATTGATCTTTTCATCTTCGGTGTAGCCCGACAGGCGAATAACCTCCATACGATCGAGTAGTGGCGCCGGAATATTCAGCGTATTCGCCGTTGCGACGAACATGACTTCCGACAGATCGTATTCAACCTCAGCGTAATGATCGACAAAGGTTGAATTCTGCTCGGGATCAAGAACTTCGAGTAATGCGGATGATGGATCACCGCGGAAATCCTGCCCCATCTTGTCGACTTCATCGAGCAGGAAAAGCGGGTTTTTAACGCCGACTTTAGTCATATTCTGCAGAATCTTGCCGGGCATGGAGCCAATATAAGTGCGGCGATGTCCACGAATTTCGGCTTCATCGCGCACGCCACCCAGGCTCATGCGCACAAACTTGCGGCCGGTAGCATTTGCAATCGACTGGCCGAGAGAGGTTTTGCCGACGCCAGGCGGCCCGACAAGGCAAAGAATCGGCGCTTTGAGCCGGTCGACGCGTTGCTGCACGGCCAGATATTCGATGATCCGTTCCTTGACCTTTTCCAAACCCCAGTGATCTTTATCGAGCACCTTACCGGCGGCAGCCAGATCCTTACTAATGCGTGTTTTTTTGCGCCACGGCAGGCCGATCAGCGTTTCGATGAAGTTGCGCACGACCGACGCCTCGGCCGACATCGGCGACATCAGCCGCAGTTTTTTCAGTTCTGCCTGAACTTTGGCCATGCCCTCCTTGCTCATGCCAGCATCTTTGGCCTTTTTCTCCAGCTCCTCGATATCGTTACCTTCCTCACCTTCGCCCAGCTCTTTCTGGATGGCTTTAACCTGCTCATTGAGGTAATACTCGCGTTGGCTCTTTTCCATCTGGCGTTTAACGCGACCGCGAATGCGTTTTTCAACCTGGAGAATATCGATTTCCGCTTCGAGCTGAGAAAGTAGGCGTTCGATGCGAGCGCGAACGTCGAACAGTTCGAGCACTTCCTGTTTCTGTTCGAGTTTGAGCGGCAAGTGGGCGGCAATGGTGTCGGCCAGACGTCCGGCTTCATCAATATTGGCGACCGATCCCAGGATTTCCGGCGGGATCTTTTTATTGAGCTTGACGTACTGGTCAAACTGGGCAATGACGGCACGGCGCAGCGCTTCGACCTCGTGCTCGACGCCCTGCCCCGGCAACACGGGCTGCACGAGGGCAACGAACATGTCATCCCGCGTTGAGATTGAGGTAATACGCCCTCGTTGCGTCCCCTCGACCAGCACCTTGACCGTACCGTCGGGCAGCTTGAGCATTTGCAAAATATTGGCGACACACCCGATTTCGTAAAGGTCACTCGCCTCCGGCTCATCTTTGCCCGCCGATCTTTGGGCAACCAGCATGATGCCCTTGCCGGCCTCCATCGCGGCTTCCAGCGACTTGATCGACTTGGGACGACCAACAAAAAGCGGAATTACCATATGCGGAAAGACAACGACATCGCGCAAAGGCAACAACGGCAATTCGGTCGGCGTGGTGGAAAGCAGAAAATTCGTAGCAGAAGACATCAGTCATACTCCAGAAATGGCGATCACAACGCCAGATGAGGGCGTTCCGCCGTATTTCAATCGCGTTCAGTCGGCGCGGACACGCCTCGCTGACGGCAGGCAGACCCTACCTGCCGTCACTACGTTTAAGGCAATTTATTCAGCTGGCGCTGGAGGTTTTGGGCGAATCGGCGTAAATCAGGATCGGTTTGGTATCCGTATCAATCATGGCCTCGTCGACCACAACCTTGACTACGTTCTCCATCCCGGGCAATTCATACATGGTATCGAGCAACGCCGACTCCAGGATTGAGCGCAGGCCGCGCGCGCCGGTCTTGCGTTCAAGCGCACGCCTGGCAACGGCCGCCATCGCCGCCGGGCGGATTTCAAGCTCGACGCCCTCCATGGCAAACAGTTTTTGATACTGTTTGACCAACGCATTTTTCGGCTCCGTCAAAATCTGCACTAACGCGTCATTGGATAATTCTTCCAGCGTAGCGACGACAGGCAAGCGGCCGATCAGTTCGGGAATCAGGCCAAACTTAACAAGGTCTTCCGGCTCGACAGTACGCAAAATTTCGCCAATGGCCTTTTTGTCTTCCTTGCTCTTGACCTCGGCGCCGAATCCCATTCCTCCTTTTTCGGAACGGGCGCGAATGATTTTTTCCAAGCCATCGAAAGCACCGCCGCAGACAAACAGGATATTGGATGTATCGACCCGCACGAAATCCTGCCCCGGATGCTTACGCCCCCCCTGCGGCGGCACCGAAGCAATCGTCCCCTCGATCAGCTTGAGCAATGCCTGCTGTACGCCCTCACCCGATACGTCGCGGGTAATCGACGGATTGTCGGATTTGCGAGAAATCTTGTCGATCTCATCGATATAGACGATACCGCGTTGCGCTTTCTCAATGTCGTAATCACAATTTTGCAACAGTTTCTGGATGATATTTTCGACGTCTTCGCCGACATAGCCGGCCTCGGTAAGCGTCGTTGCGTCGGCCATGACGAACGGCACATCCAGCATGCGCGCCATCGTCTGCGCCAATAACGTCTTGCCCGAGCCCGTCGGGCCGATGAGCAGAATATTGCTCTTAGCCAGCTCAACGTCGTTATCCAGCTTGCCGCGATGGCGCAAGCGTTTGTAATGGTTGTATACCGCGACGGAAAGACTGCGCTTGGCGGTTTCCTGCCCGATCACATACTGATCGAGCAATGCCTTGATTTCTTTGGGCGTCGGCAAATCCTTGCGCGCAGCCTTGGCGTTGTCCTGTTCATCCTCGGCTTCGTCACGAATGATGTCGTTGCACAAATTGATGCATTCATCACAGATGAACACCGATTCGCCGGCAATCAGTTTTTTCACCTCATGCTGGCTCTTGCCGCAAAAGGAACAGTACAAGAGTTTTTCGCTACCGCCTTGTTTTTCTACCATCGACAACCCCAAAACCCGCCATTGAACTGCTCAATAAAATAAGCCATCTTTAGGCTGCACCGCGTTTTTCAAGCACCTTATCGATCAGGCCATATTCCGCCGCCTCCTGCGCAGAGAGGAAGTTATCCCGATCCGTATCCCGCTCAATGCGCTCGATCGGCTGCCCCGTATGCTGCGCCATGATGGCATTGAGCTTGGCACGCAAGGAGAGGATTTCCTTGGCATGGATAGCAATGTCCGAGGCCTGCCCCTGAAAACCACCCATCGGTTGATGGATCATGACTCGCGAATTGGGCAAGGCAAAACGCTTGCCTTTGGCGCCAGCGCACAGCAAAAATGCGCCCATCGAGGCCGCCTGCCCCATACACAGCGTCGACACGTCGGGTTTGACGAATTGCATGGTGTCGTAGATCGACATGCCGGCAGATACTGAGCCACCCGGCGAGTTAATGTAGAAATAAATATCCTTGTCTGGATTTTCGGCTTCGAGAAACAACAACTGGGCAACCACCAAATTGGCGCTCACGTCATTGACCGGTCCGACCAGGAAAATGACCCGTTCCTTGAGCAGGCGCGAATAAATATCATAGGCGCGCTCGCCGCGCCCGCTCTGCTCGATAACCATCGGCACCATGCCGAGCGCCTGCGGATCGAAATGCCCGGCGGTGGTGAAAGAATCAAGACTCATGCCCTCTCCCCTACCTGTTTGCACAACGACGCCTAGAACGGGCGTGCGCCCATCAGTTCGTCGAAAACAATGGGTTTATCAACAACCTTAACCTGCGAGAGCACCCAGTTAACCACATTGTCCTCGATGGCGATGCCCTCGATTTCCGCCAGGCGCTGCGGGTTGGCGTAGTACCAGCGCACCACGTCTTGCGGATGCTCGTAACTCTGCGCCACATCCTCAACGATCGCTTTGATTTGATCTGGCTTGGGTTGCAGCGAATGCGTCTTGACCGCTTCGGAAAGAATCAGACCGAGCGTCACACGACGTTTGGCCTGATCGGCGAACCATTCGCGCTGAATCGGAAAGTCCTTCATTCTGGCGCCGCCGCGTTGCGTCATTTCCTGGCGGGCATTTTCCGCCAGATGGTTAATTTCCATCTCGATCAGCGCCTTCGGCGTTTCAACCGGATTGACCTTGAGCAGCGCTGCCATCACCTGATCCTTGACCCGGTTCTGCAAGCGTTTCTTGACTTCGCGCTTGAGGTTGCCTTCGATTTCCGCACGCATTTTGTCCACGTTGCCGTTACCGATGCCGAGCGCCTTGGCAAATTCGCTATCAATATCGGGCAGGATGGCCTGCCCCACTTCCTTGACGGACACCTCGAAAGTCACGGCCTTGCCGGCCAGATCGGGCGCCTGATAATCGGCGGGGAACGTCATTTCAAAGGACTTCGATTCGCCTGCCTTCAGCCCCTCCACGGCCGCCTCGAAATCGGCCAGCATGGCACCCTCGCCCAGCACGAACGGAAAGCCCTTCGCCTCACCGCCCTGGAAGGCTTCGCCGTCCTTTTTACCGAAGAAGTCGATGATTACGCGATCTCCCTTGGCGGCGGCGCGCTCAACCGGCTCGTAGCGTACGCGCTGTTTGCGCAGCACTTCCAAGGTGCGATCCAGTTCGGCCGGACCAACTTCCAGTGTGGGGCGCTCAATTTCAATATCCGCCAGATCGCCCAGGACAATGTCCGGATACACCTCGAAAATCGCCGTAAATTCAAGGGGCGGCAGCGCACCGTCCTGTGCCGTAGCCGCCTTTTCCGCCTCTGGCGCTTCCTCCGGCGCCTTATCCTGCTTGGCTTCGATGCGCGGATTGCCCGCTACGCGCAGGTTCTGCGCCCGGACAGCCTCGCCGAACGCTTTGTCCAGCGCCGCATTCAACGCTTCGTAATACGCTTCCTGTCCATACTGCCGACGGATGACGCTGGCCGGCACTTTACCCGGGCGAAAGCCGGGCATTTTGACCGTCTTGCCGATCTTGCGCAGACGCTGTTCGATATCTTTTTCGAGATCAGCCGCCGCAAGGGAAAGGTCCAGACGGCGCTCCAGCGCACTGGGCGTCACCGGTGCGGCGTTGTCGGCATGGGCGGCGGCATTCTCGGCGTTCGCATTCGTATCGGTTGCGTTCGTTTCCATTGAAAATCCTCAAAAATCTCGAAAAAATAGTAGAAAAATGCAGGAGAAAAATTCTGAAAAATACGGCGTGTTCGGCAAAAATCCGGGAGTTAACAGCCAAAGCAGTTATTTTTTAGTCCTTTCCACGGGACGTACACGGAAAAACCGTGCAAAACACCTGCCTGGCGCCTTCAACTCCAGTCATTTGCCTTATTGAAGTCTGGCCTAGGCGCGCGATTGTAACATACCGCTCAAGGCCAATGATTTCCGCCAACGCCTGATGCCAACAGGCATTACGCCGCATCGGCCGACAATGCCGAATTTCAAACGAAGGCATCGTTCGGGCATTACATCTCCCTTCCGCACAGGCAACATGGCACTCGATATTCTTGGCCGTAACGGCCTGGTTAATCGATGCACAGCCGGCTTTTTCCGCCCCTTTTGCAGGCTTTGCCACATGGAAACGGCGCCTTAAAATATATCTCCAGAAATACTTCAGTCATCACTATCGCCATTCAACATCGCATGTAAAGGAACCGCTCATGGCCATTCAGTCTGTTCCTCTTGCCAAGTTTTATCGCCTGATAAATCACGGCCCCGTGACCTTGGTTTCCGCCAAGCATAACGGCGTGGAAAACGCAATGTCGGTGGCGTGGGCCTGCGCTTTGGACTTCGACAAAGTCTCCATCGTGGTCGCCAGCACGGCTTACACCCGCGGCCTGATCGAAAAAAGCGGTTATTTCGCCGTACAAATCCCTACCGTTCGCCAAGCGGAACTGGTGCTGGACATGGGAGAAAGCCGACATGAAAACCCAGACAAAATGCGGGATGTCGGCCGTTTTTACCAGGACGGTTTCGATGTCCCGCTGATCAAGGACTGCGCAGCATGGATTATCTGCCAGCTCATCGCGGAACCGCATAACCAGCAGACTTACGACCTACTCATCGGCAAAGTTTTAGGCGCTTGGGCGGATGACCGCATTTTCAGCCACGGCCATTGGCTTTTCGACGCCGCCCCCGATGAATTGCGCACCTTGCATTACGTGGCAGGCGGCCAGTTCTACGCCATCGGCAAGGGTATCAAGTTCGATCGCGGGCCAGACATGGACTGAAGTGCGCTGCCGGTGTTTGTCGCCCGACGCCTGCCTTTGTCCGCCGTAAATAAAGACCAACGACTAGACCACCGACCGGCCGGCGAAAAAACGATGAAGCCGCGGTGAAAAATGTGCGGAAACGGCGGCGGCCAGCCGCACAGAAGCCGGTTCCGGATAACGAGCAGATTGGTCAGATGTTGCCGAAAGGATAAGTATAAGGGAGTGCGTGAGCGCGCCCCGCTGAAAGCCTTGACTGGCCTGGATTTGCGCTGCCCGCTAGCCCGCGTGGATTGGGCGTTTGCGGCCATGCCCGTCAAAACCGCATGCGCAGAACCCGCTCCGGGCAAATCATTTGGCGCCTGGCGAGATGATAGAATGAGGGCCATCTCTCAACCATCCCCCTTCTCACCATGTTCTCGCGACTCATGCCCCAAGAAGGGAAATTCTTCGATCTGTTCGATGCGCACGCCGAACAGATGGTGCAGGGTAGCCATGCCCTGCTGAACATGCTGAACACGTTCAACCATTCGACGACGCAAGCAGATGACCAGCGCGCTCTAGTCGATGCCTCTGAAGAACGCGGCGACAAGATTAAGGCCGAAACGCTGCAGCAATTGCACAAATCGTTCATCACACCGCTCGACCGGGAAGAAATTCACCAGCTGAGTACTGGCTTCGACGGCATCCTCGATCTGATTCAGGATAGCGCGCACACCATTTCGCTTTACAACATCCGCCACGTTCCGGAAGAGGCCATTCGGCTGAGCGAGCTGATCGTCGGCTGTACCGAATATCTGAAGCAGGCGGTATTCCTGCTCCGCTCAATGGATAATGCCAGCGAGATTCTCGCCTTCTGCAATAAGATCGACGGGCTGGAATATCAAGCGGATCAGATCATGCGCGGCGCCATTTCGCGCCTGTTCCGCGATGAACCGGATGTGCGCGAGCTGATCAAGTTCAAAGCCATTTATGAATTGCTGGAAGTGATCACCGATCGTTGTGAGGAAACGGCGATCATCATCGAGGGTATCGTTCTCGAAAACTCCTGACGGGCATCGTCGATGGAACATCTGAACATCAGTCTGGGCGTCCTGGCACTGTTGCTCTTTATGGCTTTGGCCTTCGATTTCATGAATGGATTTCATGATGCGGCCAACGCGATTGCCACGGTGGTTTCAACACGCGTGCTCAAGCCGCATACGGCGGTTGTTCTAGCTGCAACGTGCAATGCAATCGCCATTTTCGTCTTCGATCTCAAAGTCGCCGCAACCGTTGGCAAGGGCACGATTGAGGCCGCAATCATCGACCACTACGTTATTTTCGGTGCATTGGCCGGCGCCATCGCATGGAATGTGATCACTTGGTATTACGGAATTCCGTCCTCTTCGTCACACGCCCTGATCGGCGGCCTGATCGGACCCGCACTGGTCAAGGCCGGGCCTGCGGCGCTAATTTCAGGCGGCATCATCAAGACAATTGCCTTCATCTTTATTTCCCCCTTGCTCGGCGTGCTGCTCGGGTCGATGATGATGATCCTAATATCCTGGTTGTTTCGCAGAACACCGCCGCGCCGTGTGGACATCTGGTCACGTCGCTTGCAACTGATCTCAGCCTCAGCGTATGCACTCGGTCACGGCGGCAACGACGCCCAGAAAACGATCGGGATCATCTGGATGCTGCTAATTGCGGCCGGCATGACCGATCTGCATGCCAGCATGCCGCCGCTATGGGTCGTCATTGCCTGCCACGCAGTGATCGGCTTGGGGACAGTGGTTGGCGGCTGGCGGATCGTCAAACTCATGGGGCAGAAAATTACCAAGCTACGTCCCGTCGGCGGCTTTTGTGCCCAGACAGGAGGGGCGGTTACCCTCTTCTTTGCCACCTGGCTAGGGATCCCCGTCTCGACGACACACACCATTACCGGCGCTATCGTGGGCGTCGGCGCCACCCGGCGGCTTTCCGCCGTGCGCTGGGGCGTCGCCGGCACCATCGTCTGGGCGTGGATATTGACAATTCCCTGTAGCGCCCTGATCTCGGCACTATGCTGGTATGTAGGGCGCGCGCTAATTTAAAGCGTCACACTATTGGGCTAAAAGCCTCTCTACCCCTCTCTGCCCATTCATTCTATCGGCTACGCAACTTGGATGATGCTGTGGTGCGAGCCTTACACACAGCAGAAATTGCTATCCAGCAGCTGCGAAAATGGTAAATTGTAATCAAATCAACCCAAAAACGGAGATACAGTCATGCATGAGGAGAATGTAACGGTTCAAGACCAGCTGAACGATTATGAAATTGCGCAAGAAACAATCGGATTTATGATGGGCATTCGTACCGAGGCTATCTATCAAGAAAAAGGTAAAGCGCAGCCGGATGTGGCAAAGATTGCCCAGCTGGAAGCTGAATTCATCCAGCTTAACAATGAATTAGATGACCTGCGTCTTGATGACAGGAGAGGTATTCAGCGTGTCCTCGATGAATATTGTCCCATTGTGAAGGACTACTACGAGCGCAATCGTGTAGCAGCATGAATCTTGATTACAAACTCTCAGAAGAACAGCACGAAGCAATCTATGTAACCATAGCATCATATTACCTACCCAAGAGCAAGGCGCAAGATGCGCCCTGTGCCATCATTACAGGAGGCCGGCCGGGTGCTGGCAAATCGGGTATTACCGCGCAAGCCATAGAGCGTTTTCGTGATACTGGATATGTGTTAGTCGATGCTGACAAGTTGCGGTCGAGACATCCTGATTACATGCGACTGATGTGTTCAGATGATAAGACTGCTGCTAACCCTACATCGCCGTCATGCGACATTGATCCTGTCTATGGGCACTTTTTATCCAACGCGCCCGGTATCGAGACACACAAAATAAAGATGAATGCGATCGACTCAATGAGGCCGCCGGAAGTTTCTGACTGAAGGCCTAGAGACTGCCGGCAATTTCAGAAAACCCAAACGAAACGAAGGGGATTACCAGATTTCTCGGCATGGCAAACGCCATGCCTTGATTTATTTATCCGGCTCCAGCCAGGCCATCGCCTCAATTTTGTGGCCGTCGAGATCACGGACAAAACAGCCATAGTACGGCTCGCTATAATGCGGTCGCGGCCCCGGTGCGCCATCATCCTTACCGCCTGCAGCAAGTGCCGCTTCGTAGAAGGCATGAACTTGTTCACGGTCTTTCGCCAAAAATGCAATATGCACACCATTGGCGCTTTGTGCAGGTTGGCCATCAAAAGGCGCCTGTATCCAGAACTCCGGATAGATACGGCCATAAGCAACCGCCTGATGTTCGCTTAAATCCAATATGCGGCCAATGCCAAGCGTCGCCAAAACTCGGTCATAAAACGCTAAGGCCTCGCTGAAACGATTTGAACCCAATGAAACGTGAGAGAGAATGCTTGGGTTTTCCATATGGATTCCTCCTTCTCCAGTTCTCCAAACAAGGGAATTCGATTTAATAGAAACAGGATGCCCTGCTATCAGTCGCAGCTTACCGACCGATATTGTCGAAGGCCTTCGCTTTCCCGATAACGTTACTTGCCGACCGCTCTCGTCGTACGCACCATATTGCGTAGCCTAGGTTTCACCGTCTTGTTGGGAAAGCGTATGCCATCGATTCTATGTGCATCGCCTGTGTGTGCTACTTGGCAATGAGCACGACACCCATCCGTTCTACCCTGAGCTATACGGACACTCCGCCATTCACCTATTGCACAGGTACAGGCCTCTGCCAGACTTGTACATCAGTAGAGGAACAACGTGTATTCTGTGTCCGACTTGCCCTTTCAGGCACAGAAAGAGAGTAAGGCTCAGGCCAGCGAACGTTCGAGCTGATAAATCTTATCTTTGAGCATGAGTTTGCGCTTCTTGAGACGATGCACCAGAAGCTGGTCCTGATCCGGTAAAGGTGTGGCGGCGAGATGTTCAATGATCAAGTTGAGGTCTCGATGTTCTACTTTGAGTTCATCAAGCGTCGCGCGGGCTTGGGTAATTTCTTCCTCGGTCAGCATCATTAAACTCCTATTATTGGTTGATGTTCAGAACAGCCACAAATAAATGGCAGGTTACACCAGAAAACAACACTAACGGCACGCCACCGTAACTGCCTGTGCACATTGCAACAGCCCCGGGCGCGTCAGGAGATATGTTAGGCGCGCCGTGAGGAAAAAACAATGCCACCACATAAAAATCACCGGAACATGCTTGGTACCGCTTTCGATCCATGTGGGATAAACCACGTTAATGCACGATATGCGCCGATAACACCCTGGATACGAACCAAATAAAAACCCCGCGCGGAATAACCGCACGAGGTTCAGTCGAAACGTTCCGTTTCTGGTAATAAACCAGAGGCAGGATGAAGCTCTTACATCATGTCCATTCCGCCCATGCCTCCCATACCGCCCATGCCTCCCGGCATGCCGCCGGCAGCCGGCTTGTCTTCAGCCAGCTCAGCCACCATACAGTCAGTGGTCAGCATCAGTCCAGCGATGGAAGCGGCGTTTTGCAATGCGGTGCGGGTCACCTTGGTCGGGTCAAGCACGCCCATTTCAACCATGTCACCGTACTCGCCTGTGGCTGCGTTGTAACCATAGTTGTCCTTACCGTTGATAACGGCATTGACCACGACGGAGGGTTCATCGCCTGCATTGGCAACGATTTCACGCAACGGCTGCTCGATGGCGCGCAGCACGATCTTGATACCGGCGTCCTGATCGGCGTTATTCCCTTTGAGTTTTCCGCCAATTGCCGACCGGGCACGCAATAGGGCAACACCGCCGCCCGCGACAATACCTTCTTCCACCGCAGCGCGCGTCGCATGCAGCGCATCTTCGACACGTGCCTTCTTCTCTTTCATTTCAACTTCGGTCGCCGCGCCAACCTTGATCAGCGCCACACCGCCCGCCAGTTTGGCAACACGCTCTTGCAGTTTTTCCTTATCGTAATCGGACGTTGCTTCCTCGATTTGCGTACGGATCTGCTTGACGCGGGCTTCAATGTTAGCAGCAACACCCGCGCCATCGATAATGGTCGTATTTTCCTTGGCGATTTCAACGCGCTTAGCCTGACCCAACTCGTTGAGCGTGGCTTTTTCCAGTGTCAGGCCAACTTCCTCGGCGATCACTTGGCCTCCCGTCAGAATGGCGATGTCTTCGAGCATGGCCTTGCGGCGATCGCCGAAGCCGGGCGCCTTGACAGCACAGGTCTTAAGGATGCCGCGTATATTGTTAACAACCAGCGTCGCCAGCGCTTCACCCTCAACATCTTCGGCAATGATCAACAGAGGACGGCCTGCCTTGGCAACCTGCTCAAGGACCGGCAGCAAATCGCGGATATTTGAGATTTTTTTATCGAACAGCAGGACGTAAGGATTGTCCAGAATGGCAACCTGCTTGTCCGGATTGTTGATGAAGTACGGCGACAAATAGCCGCGGTCGAACTGCATGCCTTCAACAACATCCAGCTCGTTATTCAGCGACTTGCCATCTTCAACGGTAATCACACCTTCCTTGCCAACCTTGTCCATTGCATCGGCGATAATCTTGCCGACATCGGCATCCGAGTTAGCCGAAATCGAGCCAACCTGGGCGATTTCCTTGGAAGTCTTGCACGGTTTGGAAAGTTTTTTCAGCTCTTCAACGATTGTTGCGACCGCTTTGTCGATACCGCGCTTAAGATCCATCGGATTCATACCGGCCGCCACGTATTTCATTCCTTCACGGACCACCGACTGCGCCAGCACCGTCGCCGTCGTCGTGCCGTCACCGGCAATATCGGAAGTCTTGGAGGCAACTTCCTTGACCATTTGCGCGCCCATATTGGCGAACTTATCCTTTAGTTCAATTTCCTTGGCGACGGAAACGCCATCCTTGGTCACGGTTGGCGAGCCATACGAGCGTTCAAGAACGACATTACGTCCTTTCGGGCCCAGCGTCACCTTGACGGCATCGGCCAGAATATTGACGCCTTCAACCATGCGGGAACGGGCGGAATCACCAAACTTAACGTCTTTTGCTGCCATGAAAAACTCCTTAAATCAAGTAATCAGTAGAGACTAAGGGACATCTAACCGGAGAAAGACTCAGGCTTCGACGACGCCCATAATGTCTTCTTCACGCATAACGAGCAGTTCTTCGCCATCAACTTTGACGGTTTGACCGGCATATTTACCAAACAGCACACGGTCGCCTACCTTGACGTCCAACGCCACGGGTTTTCCGTTTTCATCGCGCTTACCAGGGCCGACAGCCAGAATCTGGCCCTGATCCGGCTTCTCGGCGGCATTGTCGGGGATTACGATGCCGGAAGCGGTCTTGCGTTCTTCCTCCAGACGCTTAACGATCACGCGATCATGCAAAGGACGAATCTTCATACTCTTGTCTCCTATGTTTTAACACTATGTAAAGACTGACTTTTTCGGTGCCCACAAGGTCACCGAAGGGATACATGCATGCGCTGTTAGCACTCAACGCCGCCGAGTGCTAATAGTAAGGGCGGGAGTTGATTTTTTCAAGTGAATGCCTGATCTTATTGATATGCATGCCACCCCTCCTCCCGCAAACCAGGACTCCCCAACCCCCCTCTGCGGAAAAAATGAAACGAGCCCGGTATCCGAGATTTCTCTTCCGTTTCTTTTCAACGCATCCTCTCGGCCGCTTTCCAGAACACGCACCATCGTTTTTCTCATCTTGGGCAGTCGTGTCGGTCTGGCGTTTTTTTGTATTTATCCATTCATAAACTGGCTGACCGGATATCGTGACTACCAACACGAGCTCTTTTTTGCATGGGAACTTAACATACCTTTTATGCCAGAATTCATCTGGCTCTACCTCTCGATGTACGTCCTGTTCCTGCTCCCTCCATTTTTCCTGCCACCTAAGGTTATGGAGCGTTTGGCAAGGGCACTCATTTGGGCAACATGCATTGCCGGATTTATTTTTCTGACTTTCCCTGCCCGTTTGGGCTTTCCGCGCATCGTGCCGTCGGATCCTCTTTATCGCCCAATTTTTGAGGTGCTGTTTTCCATCGACCGCCCTTACAACCTCGTTCCTTCTCTGCATGTAGTCTATTCCGCAGCCATTATCCTTGCCATTGCCTCGCGACAAATCGGTCGGTCGATATGTATCTTGCTTTTTTGCTGGCTCATCGCGATCATGGCTTCTACGCTTTTTATTCACCAGCACCATTTTCTTGATGTATTGTCTGGACTGGCATTAGCGCTGTTGATGCATTGTCACGTAAAGGAAAGAAATGTTTAAAAACAATATGATTGGAAAGTTATTGCTTGGCCTGATCTTCATTTTTTCGGCTTGCACTGCCTATGCTACAGAGGCAACGGATGAAGAGATTCACCATGAGCTGAGGCAAACGCTCAAGGTTGTCGAATCGGCCATCAACTCGGGAAACTACGAAGAAATGTTGCCGGTATTGAGTGAACATATTCGGGCGACCCCCATCAATCAGGAGTTTTTGAGTAGCCGACCCGACGTTTCCCGCTATTTCACCAAATGGTTTGGCGAGAAGGGGTATCTCTCGAAACTGGAAATCCGTTTTACAGCAGATGCATTAACCGAGCTTTCCGCTGATAAATCGTGGGGGCTTGTCGTTGGTAGCGGCGTGGAAAAATACATTCTCCGCGATGGTCGTCCTTACGAGCTGCACACGCGCTGGACAGCCACAATGGCTAAAGAAGACGATGGTCGCTGGAGAGTCCGCGGCATCCACATTGGTACGAATTTTCTGGACAACCCGATTCTGGGCGAAGCTGAACGGGCGCTTGGGAAGGCCGCGTTGTGCGGTCTCGCTGGCGGTCTGCTAATGGGCGCCATCATTGGCTGGTTGATCGGCCGCCGGAAAAAGAAAATCTAAGTCAGCAGGTGCGCCCATAGGCGGTGCCGGGCGCACACCCTTCCATAGACTCAGATAAATGCGCCAAAACGAAGGCTGTGGCGCAGCAGGATCAACGAATTTCGGCAGATCGAACCAAGGCGCCTCAGGATGCTGATGGTGCGCCTGATGGTAATGGTAGTTCAGCGCGATCCAGCGAAATGGCGGCAACACCTTAAGATTCCATGCGCCGTTACGAATATCGCGAGCACTCCAAGCGTGATCAACATACTGAAGCGCAGACCAGTGCAAAGCAAACGCCCAGTAACAGGCAACGACACTTGCCATTTTGAGATCCAGGCAATAGATCATTCCGGCCTGATACATAAAGGCCAACGCAATTTCCACCCACACCCGCAAAGGCGGCAGTTTTGCCAGATCGGCGACATAAGGCCCAAAACCCAGCGCGGGTGACAAGCGCTCCGTAAAAAAGCGCGAACGGTAAATGCCAGGCGCCAGCAAATAAACCAGATTGCCGAAGACGACCGACCACCAGTACAGCCCGAACAAATTACCCAGATACAGCCAGAGATTGCGCACCCGTTTCGACTGACCGGGAAGATAGTAGTCATACAAATCGAAATCCGTGCGATTTCGGCGGTGATGCCCTTCATGCGCCACACGCTGCATGGAAAAAGAGGTAGGAAACGCCCAGCCAGCGACGAGGCCAAGCAGCTCGTTCCAGCGCCGATTCCGGCTGGCCACACCGTGGACGGCCTCATGCATAATGGCAAACGGCGTATTGGCAACAAGGCTAAATACCCAAACGGCTAACAGCGCATAACCTACTGAAAGGTGACTGGCTGCCCACTGGCAAAGCCACAGCGCCGCGAGCGAAAGCGCCAGAATAGCGGTATTTAAGAGACCGGCCATGATGAATCTTCTTTCTCCAGGGTGTTTTTGTTGACTGGACGGATACCAGCATGCCCATAACGGCGCATCGAATGCCGGATAAAGCCGAGTACGGGAATGGCGATACACAACACGAGACTGGCGAGAATATACATAAAGCCCAACATCGCTGCCGGAATTCCGAAATGATGAACGAACCACTCCAGCATCCCGATCGACAAGCCATAAACGGCGCCAAACCCGCCAAAAAACCAAGGGGCATAATCAAAAGCGATGGCCTCCTCGCCCCGCCCCGCAGCCCAAGGCTCGTTGTACACCTTGAGCATCCCAATACGCAGGGCTTTAACCTCGTACAGTAGATTCCAGAAGCCGAGCACAGAACAGAGAACCAGTGCATAACGCAGCGCGTCGGCAAAGCCATCCGCCGGTCGTCCATGCACAAGCCAGGCAATCATCGCCGTAGCGCTGCCGAAAACGAAACCATGATGAGGCCGAAAACGCCCCAGTTTCCAGCGGACATCAAATTCCCACACCTGACACACATTGGTGCCGACGGCCGGCACGATGTATGCCCACAAGATAGGCGTCAGCCACGCTGCTAGCGTCTGCTGCAAATTATCGTACTCATGCCACCATAAATACCATGATGCAGGCGTCAGAATAAGCGGCGCAATATATTGATAAAGCCGAATTGCAGAAATCATCGCAGTCCGAATTTCATACCGTGCTTCTTATACACTTCCTTGCGGAACAATAACGAGTAACGCCAATACGATAAAACTCTTCCCAAAGAGCGGAAACTGGTTTGCCAGTCCGAAAATCGCCAGACCATACCCCCCAGGCTGTTATAGCGCGTGCGCGCAGCGTGACAAGCCTGCGTGAGCTCATCGGGCGACATGCGTGCCGGGCGAAAGGCCGCATGGTTGAATCGGTATTCTGGATGTAGCCACCACCGGCCGTCATAGAGCAGCCGGTTTTCCTGCGCCAGCTTGCGATAAAGCGGCGTCCCCGGATAGGGCATCAAAATGTTATAAGCAGCGAAGGTAAATTTATTGTGTAGCGCAAAATCCACCGTTGCGCGGATACTGGCGGGCGTATCGTGGTCGTACCCCAGCGTAAATGCCGCCCACGTTTGCATGCCGTGGTCACGCAAAACGGCAATCTCCTGCGCGTAATGTGAGAACCCCCGGATATTCGGCGACTTGCGTGCATCCCGCAAACTTCCGGGGCTAATCGACTCAAAGCCCATGACATGCCCCCAGCAACCGCTTCGTTCCATGAGCCGCATCAACTCCCGATCCTGCGTCACATCAAGGCTGGCCTGGCTGATCCAATGCACGCGCAGCGGGATGAGTGCATGGCACAGCTCCTTAAGCGCCGTACGATCCGAGGCAATGTTGTCATCGACAAAAAAAATGAAATGACGCGGCTGGCTCTCGATCTCAGCCACAACTTCATCAATCCGGCGCAGGTAGTGCTTTTTGCCAAAATACTGACTCACTGCGCAAAAGCTGCATGCAAAGCGGCATCCGCGCGAGAACTGCATCAAGGTAATCGGCAGATAGCCTTTGCCGGCGTACAGATCGCGCCGCGGACGAACATTGCCGGATTGTGCAATGCCGGGCGCACCGTCGTAGCGCCGCCGCAACCGTTGGGTGCGGGCATCGGCAAGCACCTGTAGCCAACCCGTTTCGGCATCGCCAACAAAAATACTATCGGCGTGCATGGCCGCCTCTTCCGGCAGAAGCGCAACATGCATTCCGCCCAGAATAACCGGCACACCCCGCAGCCGGAATTCTGCGGCAATCTCGTACGCCCGCCGTGCGGTATAGGTTTCGACAGTAATGGCGACAAGATCGGTCGGCTCATCGTAAGGAATCGCCTCCATCCGGTCATCGTACAGAACAACCTCGATATCCGGCGGCGTCAGGCCGGCGAGCACCCCCAGCATCAGAGGCTCCATACGCCCTTCGTCGACATACAGGCTATGCTCGCGGCGGCCGATCGTCGGCTTGATCAGGGTAATTTTCACACGTTTTCCTAGGTGCCGAGCACACGTCCCTGCTTGCGATAAATTTCGCGGCGGGAAATAAGGTTAGCGATAGCCGTGATTGCCGTACAAAAGCCGGAAAACGGCATGTCGCCGCCCAATACGCGCCGGGCAATGGACGACCAGGCGTAAAAACGGCGCTTAGCCTCAAAACACTCCTGCGCCAGCATTTCGGGCGACATAGCACGTGGGATGAAAATCGGGTCGCCGTACCGATACTTGGGATCGAGCCACCACTGCGGCGATAACAGCCGCTTCTCTTGTGCAAGACGCTGGTAAAGTCCGGAGCCTGGCGTTGGCGTCAGCGGGTTGAAATTAGCGATTTCCAGCCGCGCCTCCAAGGCAAAATCCAGACTACGGCGAATGGTTTCCGGCGTATCGCGGTCATAACCAAAAACGAATGTTCCATAGATGCCGATGCCGCGCCGGTGCAATGCGCGCACGACATCGAGGTAATGGCCGGACACCTGATTCCAACGCTTTTTCATCTGGGTAAGATTTTCCGGCTCCAGACTCTCAAAGCCGATGAGCGCATAGCGACAACCCGCCTCAGCCAGGCCGTCGAGCAGTTTCGGATCACGCGCGACATCGATACTGATCTGGCATGACCAACGCAATCCGAGCGGACGAATGGCTGCCAGCAGCGCTGTCAGATTTTCCCGGTTGCTGAATAGATTGTCGTCGACGAAAAACAACAGGCGGTTACGGCCAACGGTTTCCCTGATCGCTTCTAGTTCACGCTGAACGTCCGCAGCCGGCCGCACCCGCACCCGATGGCCATAAAAACCATGAATCGAACAAAAGTCGCAGGTAAACCGGCAACCGCGTCCGTACTGGACCAGATCGACGGGCGCATAGGGCTTTCCAGCAAAAATGGAGCGATCGATACGCAATTGCGTCATCGGCGCATCGTTATCGCCCCGATAAATCCGATGCAGACACCCGGCTTCGGCATCGGCAAGCAGGCGCTCCCATGCGCCCTCGGCATCGCCAACGATGATCGCATCGGCATGCGCCAACGCTTCCTGCGGTAAAAAAGTCGGATGATATCCGCCCATGACCAGCCGCATACCTTGCCGTCGAAAATGCGCCGCAAGTTCATAAGCACGGCGGGCGGTAAAGGTTTCAACGCTCATGGCGACGAGATCGGCATCGATCGTCTCCGGCACAGCCTCGACCCTATCGTCGTAAAAAAGAATTTCGTGCCCGCTTGCCCGCGCCGCCAGAATACCCATGACCAGCGGCGGCATGGCATCGCCGGAACGGTAATCGCCCATATTCGGGCGGATGAGCGCAATCCTCATAACACGGCCACCTCCGGTTGGGCAGGGCGCCCATCGGGCGGCATAATGCAAGCGCAATGCTGCACAGCATCGTCAAAAGCAACAGTGTAGATCCACGTCCGGTAGGCACTTGGCCGAAAGCGCTTGAGCACCGGGTCGAGCCAGCGATGGCCGGCATGCAGGCCCAGACTCATCACTGCCGTTGGGCAAAGTGCCAGCGCATCTTCAATCAGCATTAGAAATTCGTCTTCACACGTTTCTGACACGGCAAGAAAGGCGAGAAATGTCTGGTCGAGCGCTTTCCCCGGCAGCGGTAGGAGGATTCTTTTTGCCAGGCGGGCGTAACCATTGTAGAGCGGCAGCAATGCATTCAGCGGCATCCGGTAGGCGCAGGCCATCACCTGTTTATAGGCCTGCTGATTCCAAAGCGCCATCACGGCCGACGGGCCAGCATTTCCATCAATACAATAAAAAACCGCGCCTGTCGCCTCTGCCCGCACGGGATCCATCACCGGCGAAAATTGGTAACGACCTGCCTGTTGGTTATGAAAGCGGCAAAGATTTTCCAGTTCGCCAGGCATCGCCTGCCGCCATGCGCCATGCCGGCGACCGCGCGCTTTAGGGAGCGCCAGCGTAACCAGCTCGTTCAGCGGACGATAGCGCGGCAAGCCGCGCAGACCGGCTTCCAGCAATCGACGCGCCGTCCGGTTTTCCGACGCAATCGCGGTATACCAAAGGGCTGCCTTGCACTCTGCCGCAAAATGCGGAATCGATGCATAGCCGATTTTGAGGAGCCGCAAGCGATGTCGATAGCGCGGGCTTATCCGCAAACCGCCCAGATAGCCCACTTGAGTTTGCATGCCGTTCCAGTGCAGCGGCTGTTCGGTACAAACGTACATTCCTACCGCCTCGCCGGCCTCTCCGACACCGGTACGCCTTGCGTCTTTCTTTTCACTCACATCTTCCGCAGTATGTCCCAGCACTACCCATTCGCGCCCGAAATGGCCGGCGCCTGCAAAGAAAGACGGCTCTCGCGTCATTGCCATGCTGACCCACCCAGGCATCGGGTTGCTGCGCAACAATGCACGCAGCGTAGCGTCGTCATCAGGCGTGGCAAGGCGTAGGTGAATCATGGCGCATCCAAGACAAATTCGCTTTCATCACCCAGCGGATAGCCGTTGCGCAGGGAAATTTCGTTCCGGTGCAACGCGTTGATCGGGAAAAAATGGCGAAACATGAATCCATCGCCTCGATTACCCAAACTGCGCCGAAGAATGCTCGACCAGGCATAAAAGCGGCGGCGTGCCTCGACACACCCCTGCGTGACGGCTTCCGGTGACAATTGCCTGGGCACGAAAGGAAGCTCGTTGTAACGGTAGCGCAAATCCAGCCACCAGGCATCGAAGCGTAGGCGACCCTCATCCTGCAAACGCCGATAAAGCGGCGTACCGGGAAACGGCGTCAGATGATTAAATGCCGCAAGGTACATTTTCTGCGCCTGAGCAAAGTCAACCGCTTCGGCAAAAGCATCTGCCGTATCGTGCTCATAGCCAAAAATGAACGTCCCATATACGCCGATGCCGTGCTGACGCAAATTCGCCAGCGCCCCCGCATAACCGCTGCGCATGGTGTTGAAACGTTTGCGCATCAGCAGCAGATTAGCCTCATTGAGCGACTCAAAGCCAATGAGGACGCCACGGCACCCGCTACGCGCGAGTTGCCGCACAAACGATTCATCGTGCGCTGCATGAATGCTCATCTGCGTAATCCAGCGCAGGGACAGGCGCGCAAGCGCCGAAAGCAATTCGCGCCTGTCATCGATCTGTCCGGCAAAATTGTCATCGACGAAGAAAAACAGTTTTCTGCTGGCGCGCAAACCTTCCAGCTCACGAATGACATCACCCACCGGACGAACACGATAACTGCGCTGGAAAAAGGTCTGGACGGCACAAAACTCGCACGGAAAACGGCACCCCCGCCCTGTTTCCACCAGCCCAATCGGCAAATAGCGCTTATTCCGGAAAATACTGCGATCTACCGAAATGGCGGACAAATCAAGGCGCGTCCCGCCGTCATAACGAGCTTTCAGCGTTCCATGCGCCAGGTCATCCATGACTTCGGGCCATACGGCCTCCGCCTCACCCGTCACCACGGCATCGGCAAAACCCGAGGCTTCCTCCGGCATCAGCGTAGGATGGAACCCCCCAAGAATGACCGGAACGCCGTGTTGCCGAAAACGCTGGGCGATCTGATACGCCCGCCGGGCAGTATACGTTTCGACAGGGATGGCGACAGCATCGGTCGGTTCGTCAAAAGGAATGGTTTCGAGTCGGTCATCGTAAAAACGCAGCTCGATATGACGGCCTGTCAGCCCCGCAAGCACGGCGATCGGCAGGGGCTCCATCTGCCAGGAGCGGATGTAAGACTCGCCAACGCGATGGCCGATAGCCGGCTGCACTAAGGTCAACCGCATACGGTTCTCTGAGTGCGCGCTGAAGATTTTGGCGCTTGAAACACCACGCTGCTCACCGCCTTCTTATCTGTGGATAGCGAAGGCAGGGGCTGTATCGGCCAGTCGCACGTGTAGAAACGATGCAAATTGTGTGCATAAAATCGGTAGCCGAAATTGGCAGTCAGTGCCAGCGGTCGGAAGTTGCGCGCCCGCCACAGACGTCTGGCAATTGCCGACCAGCGATAAGTTGCTTTCCAGGCGCGTTCGTGGCCTTCCGCAAGTTCGCGCACTGACATGTTGTACGGCTGAAAAACGACATGTTGCCCATCATAGAGGTCCCAATCCCGGCTAAGGATTCGACCGCTGGCGTCCAAACGACGGTATAGCGGCGTCCCCGGAAACGGCGTAAGGACGGCAAAGCGCGGTAGGTCAACGCCAGCGTCGATCGCAAACTCCACCGTCGCGTCGAAAACATCGGGCGTATCATGCTCCAGGCCAAAAACAAAACACCCCTGGACCGCGATGCCGAGCCGGTGCAGGTCAGCGATGAAATCCTTGAAATGTACCGCACCGTTGAAACGCTTTCCGGCATCTCCAAGGCTTTCCGGTGTGACGGTCTCTAGGCCGAGCAGCAGCCCGCGGCAACCACTGCGCGCCACCAGCTCCAGCAGTTCAGCATCTAGCGCCAGCAGAACGGTCGACAAGCCAAACCATTGCACATTCAATGGGATCAGGCGCGTAAACAGCTCCCTGGCGTAATTTCGGTCAGAAATCAGATTGAGATCGACAAAGAGAATCCGTTTCTGCCCAACGCGACGAATGTCTTCAATGACCCAATCGACGGGTTTTTGATATTGCCGCCGACCCCAGGCGGTGGGCGCGACACAAAACTCGCAGGCATGCGCACACGACCGCGTCGCTTCGAAAACAGCCTGTGTCAAAAATTGACGTGAATCGAACAGATCCCGACGTGCATGCGGCATATCCGGGCGATTTAAGGAAAAATCAGGCGCCTGGCGATATACCGGTTGCAGGCGGCCGGCCGCCCAGTCACGCAGCAATACGGGCCAACTGTCTTCGGCATAGCCTATACAAATCGCGTCGGCATGGCGCGCTGCTTCTTCGGGCACCAACGTGACATGCGGACCGCCAAGAACGACCGTACTGCCCTGACTCCGAAAGCGTGCCGCCAGCTCGTAGGCTCGCCGTGCCGTGCCGGTAATGACGGTCATCCCGATTAGATCGGCATCGATCGTCTCCGGGATAGGGGTGATGCCTTCATCAATCAGCGTAATTTCGGCGTTCATATCCGCTGGCACCAGCGCTGCGAGTGTAGGCAAGGTCAGCGGTTGGTAACGAAGGGAGCGCTTAAAAATGCCACCGCGCACGCGATAAAGCGGGCCTTTGGGCGAAATCAGTGTAATTTTCATGGGCAGAAAGATTTAAACAGAGGTAACCAAAATGCCTCTCGGCGCAAGGCCAGCGGTTTAATATCGCCGAGGCGCGCACCGCGCGCCAGCATCGTACGCTCAATAACCCGAAATGGTTCCGGATGCCTTAGTACACGCAGCGGTGCGAGCTGTCCGAGCCTGCGCGCATACGCATACTGAGGGTTAGTACACAGCAATGCTTCCAACTCTGCCAGCACTGCCTCGCTTGGGGCACGCGTACAGATAAGCACATAGCCTGGGCAGTCAGCATCGGGCAACAGCATGGAAGATACCGGCAACGCAGATAATGCCTGAAGGCAACGAGCCACAAAAGACTCATTCAGTTTCTCTCCAACCAGATCACAGGTCAGCGCACCGCGCCCGACAAATTCCAGAATGGGGCGCCCCTGTTTCGTGTGCCCTTCACATCTGAGCCAATCGCCCGTTCGGTAACGATACAGCCCGCTAGCCGTCGTTACAATCGCCTCATACGTCTCACCCATTTGCAACGCATCTTCCAGAAAAAAGCGTCCGTCTTTAGCGTATTCGATAAACACATGGCGAGCGGGTAGCGGGCGCCCCTCTCTATCCGGTACGGTCACTACCGCCTCGGTCGACAGCAGTCCCTTTGGTTGCAGGCGGGCATGCGGGAGTCGCCGTTGAACTTCATCGGCAAACCGTCGGGATGAGGCCGACGCCCAACAGCTGACAATTTTTAGACGCGGCCAACATGCCTGCGGATCGGGAATTTCGTCCAACAAGCGCAACAGAAACGTCGGACTCCACACCGAAATCAGCTCAAGATCACTGGCTGCTTTGAGATACGCAAGCGTTCGCTGCCGCCATTGCGTCACATCAGAAAGATTCGCCACATCTAGTGGCACCGCTGTCATGACGGTAAGCATGCTGCCTGCGATTTCGCCAAGGTAGGCCGCATCGGGCAATCCGACCGGAATGCCGTTGTTGAACGCTATCGGCCGAGTCGCCGGACTAATGGAAAAATAGACACGCCCCGTGATGTGATGCGTCTGGATGGTGTCGATCAGCCAAGGGACAATATCATTCTGGAAGTCAGACAACCCTTCGTCAGTATAAGGAATCAATTTGACGCCGCCTGTACTGCCCCCTGTCCGTTCGTAGGCAACAGGGCGTCCGGCGAAAAGAATATCCGCTTCACCCGCCTGAATGCGTGCTAACCAAGGCAAGAGATCTTCGTAAACACACACAGGAACACGCTCCCGAAACGCGGCCACTGTTTCAGGAGAACCAAACTGCTTCAGATAAACAGTATCCCGGTTTCGTTTTAGGGTTTGCAGCAGCCAGGTATTTTTCTGTTCCCCCCTCTCTGTCGCAGCTTCCTCACCGTCCTGAAAGTTGCCACTCATGAAATATCGACACCTGCTGCATGGCTGGTTTTATTGAATATCCGCGCGGCAAGCGGTTTCATATTCGGGGATTCCAATTCACAAAGACAGACGAGTTCATGCCCCAGACGATAGCCCGGATTTTTTTCCATAAAAAAACGGGTAGATATCCGCTGCATTTCTTCTGGCGTAGGTTCAGCGATCTCGCATTTAAGATGTCCACGCGATTCAGAGAAACAAACCACACCGGCATTTGCATCATAGTTACTGCCGAATTTTTTGATCGCCAATTGATCGGCTAAGCATTTCAAATCAGGACGAAATTCCGACCAATGAGGGAAAAATGATTTTCCGAAAACAGACAGATACTTAAAAGTACGGTGTCCCTTGACCAGCAGAAACCAGAAAAGCGGGTATTCCGGCATTTCTCGCTTGATCTCACCAACGCGCGCAATCCATGCAAAAGCCAAGGATTGCTGCCCCCAATGTTGGGGCGCAACGATGGTGTCTCCGGAATAGACAATACGTACCCGGCGTCCATTCCAGTCATCGGAAAAGACTTTTAGTACCGTAAAGCCACACAATTCCTCATGGCAGTACAGCAGAATCGCTTCGTCCTTATCAGCTAAATCATTGCAAAATAACGTATAGGACGTGCCGTCAAAATGATCCAGATATAAGGCCGCCATCTGATCAACGACATCATCAGGAATTTTCTCAATCCACATTCGGCGCGTCGTGTAGTAGTTACTCAAGACTTCACCTTTGTTAATCGCTGTTCACGACACAATAGCCGAAAAATTTAGCGCTTCAAATGACTTTGCTTCACCCTGCTATATTTGTGTAGGTTTTCGTTTTCAGCTCGCTACTTTATAGGGTTAGGTTATAAGAAAAAAACCAACTTCATCAGCCACAACGCTTACCCGCGTGTTAAAGCAGCTGCATTCAGGATCGGCAACCATAGATAGCCGGCATAAAATATCTATCAATACCTAAAAGCAAACACGAATTGACCTACCTTCCAATCAACCACCAACGATCGATCGTGTCGTCTTCATTCAAATAACGCGCTCCCTGCCCGCAGGCCGGTATTAGGCGGAGAAGGATGAGCCGCAACCACAGGTCGATGTGGCATTCGGATTTTTGATAACGAACTGCGAGCCTTCAAGGTCTTCCGTATAGTCAATTTCCGCGCCGACAAGATACTGATAGCTCATCGGATCAACCAACAAAGTAACGCCATTTTTCTGCATCACCGTATCGTCATCGCTGATTTCTTCGTCAAATGTAAAACCATACTGGAACCCGGAGCACCCTCCTCCTGTCACAAATACGCGCAGTTTCAAATCTGGATTGCCTTCCTCTACGATGAGTTCTTTGACCTTATTGGCAGCGCTATCGGTAAATAAAAAAGGCATTGGCAATTCTGCGGCAGTATTCATTTCTTCAACCTCCTATGGCTGGATCAAGATCAGTCAGCCAGTCCACTATTCGATGCCAGTTTAAGCTCAACATTCTTGGCGCCAGGAAGATGAACCAAACGTCCTTCAATGACAGCGCCCTGCTGGATCTCGATTTGCTGATACTCTACGTCGCCTGTGACATGCGCCGCAGACAAGAGTTCCAGAGACTCACTCGCGCTGACAGGGCCAATGATCGTACCATTGACTACGACATGTCCGACACGCACCTCGCCTTCAACAGTGGCTTTTTCACTGATAACCAAGGTTCCCTGCTGACCTTCCTCGCAACGGATATTCCCGCGCACTTCGCCATCGATCCGCAAACCGCCGCAAAAGGTCACATCCCCTTCTATCTTGGTGTTGATGCCAATCAGCGTATCAATCGCGTTTTTTGCTGCGCCACTATTTTTTGTACCAAACATAATCCCTCCTTAAAACACGACAGACTGTTTGGCGCGAACTGCGCCATCCTGCAACAATTGGGCTTCCACCGATCTCAGTGTCGCATCCTGCGGTATGGCAAAAACCCCTTCGAGCCGGTGAAGCGACTTCAACTCAAAAAGGAAACGCTCCGTATTTTCCTCCGATTTGGTGGGAATTGATATCGTAGCATTCTTCCCGCCCTGCCGAATTTTGACAATCAGGCGCAGGCGTCCCTGCATCGCTTTCGGCGCAGCATGGCGTCCCGCGTTATAAACGACCAACATCCGATACTGAAACTCCCCGTTATTTTTGCCCGGTTCGACACGTAACTGATTGATTTTGAAACCAGTTTTATCGCCCAAAGTGGCAGAAGGCATCAATTCCTCAAAAAACGCCAGATCCTGCTTCAGTGCAGCATTCTCTATCCCCAGCGCTCTAACCTGTTCGGACAATTGCTGCAACGTCGTCTTCTCAATCTGCAGACGACTGTCTTCCGTACTCGTCATGCCTCGCAACTTAGTCAGCTCACGATCAAGTTCCATCACATGGTTGCGCAAAGACTGAATTTCACGTAACGACTCCTCCTGATCATGAGCAGTCGTCAATCGCGTCCTTAGATAGAATGTTTCGTAACCCCATAAAATGAATGCGACCGCTGCCACTAAAACAATACCTGACAAAACGCGCCAATACCATGGAATATGCCTGCGTATTGCCACACGTGGTGCGCCAATGCCAAACCGCTGACGCAAACGTCTAAGCTTTGAGGCAGCTCTGGAAGTCACCACCTATCTCCATCACAATCAAGACACAGAAAACGAAAGCCGCCCATAAGGCGGCTTTCTTTGGTAAAGAAGAACACTACAAAGCAAATCCGATCAACGTTTCGAGAATTGCTTACGGCGACGCGCTTTGTGCAGGCCAACCTTTTTTCGCTCAACTTCGCGCGCATCACGAGTAACGAATCCGGCTTGCGACAAAGCGGGTTTCAACGCAATATCATATTCAATCAACGCACGCGTAATACCATGACGCACCGCACCAGCCTGACCAGACTCCCCACCACCAGAAACATTGACCGTGATATCAAACCCTTGGGACTGATCAACCAGCTCAAGTGGTTGCCGCACAATCATCCGTCCAGTCTCACGCGAAAAGAACTCATCAACCGGTTTACCGTTGACCACAATATTGCCTGAGCCTCGCTTCATGAAAACCCGCGCAACGGCACTTTTACGGCGCCCCGTACCATAATAGAAATTATCAGCCATATCAATGAACTCTCTTAGATTTCCAGGACCTTCGGCTGCTGAGCCGCGTGTGGATGGTTGGCACCGACATAACACTTCATTTTCTTGAGCATCGCGTAACCTAAAGGCCCTTTCGGAAGCATCCCCTTAACGGCCTTCTCAAGCGCGCGCCCAGGAAAACGTTGCTGCATTTTGGCAAAGTTCGTCTCATACACGCCGCCAGGATAACCAGAATGACGATAGTATTTCTTATCATTGGCCTTGTTACCAGTAACACGAATACTCTCGACATTTGTCACGACAATATAGTCGCCGGTATCAACATGAGGCGTATATTCGGATTTGTGCTTGCCGCGTAAACGGCGAGCAATCTCGGCCGCCAGACGCCCCAACACCTTATCAGTAGCATCGACCACGAACCACTCTCGCGTTACTTCATGCGGTTTGGCAGAAAATGTCTTCATTTCGGACGTCGTCCTTATTTATCTTAATGACAGAAAGCGGCGGATTTTATTGCAAGAGCCACAGAAAAGTCAATGGCTGCCACGTCGAACCAACGACTAGAACACCGTTTCGCTCTTACACGCAGCAGTGGGTCAACATGCCTATGCCGCTGGTCTCCTGCATAAAAGACTTACTCATACTCGGGATCTAGCTAACTTCTTCGAAACTGGAGGTTACCCTGTGACGTGCACGATTACGTCGCATTCTGCGGTAATCAGCATCAAGAAAACGGGCCAGCTCATTGAGCGCCTGTTCGTAGACACCGCGCTTGAATTCAATTACCGAATCTAGCGAAACCCAATAATTGGACCATCGCCATGCATCAAATTCCGGATGGTCACAGGCACGCAGAGAAATATCGGAATCACGTCCCGTCAAGCGCAACAAAAACCAGATCTGTTTCTGCCCACGGTAACTGCCACGCCATTCACGTCTGATCCAATGCACCGGCACATCGTAGCGCAACCAGTCACGGGTTCGTCCAAGGATGCTCACATGTTCGGGAAACAAGCCAACTTCCTCATGGAGTTCGCGGAACATCGCCTGTTCAGGCGATTCCCCTCGCTTAATCCCTCCCTGTGGAAACTGCCACGAATGCTCCCGAATCCGCTTTCCCCAAAAAACCTCGTTTCGAGCGTTGCATAGAATGATGCCGACGTTCGGGCGATACCCTTCACGGTCGAGCATATCAATAACCTGCTTAATCTATGAGTTAAAGGGATTCTTTCACATTTCTCTTCGCTTGGAAAGCATCGCAGCACCACAAACACACATAGCAACTCGCGTTTTGTTATCAACCTTCCCCGTATTCTTACCATGACGTTCAAACGCTGAAATAATACAGCGATACGAATCCGTTGCGCCGCATGATTTTCGAAAAAAACCGGCCAGAGGATATGCCGTAAGGCTACACACCACTGGGTAGATCGCAATCAACCCAGGCTTTCTGAAAACAGAGCGGGCGACAGGCTAATTTTTAGCCATCCCGGCGGGACATAACATCGCATACCCCTGCCTGTAGCCGGTATCTTCAGACAGAGGCAGGAAAACAAAAAAATTTGAACCATCCAGCAACAGATCAAATTTCTACTATCCGCCTGATTGTGACGACATCGCACACGAGTAGGTCGATCTGCACAAAATGCCAGTCAATGCATCCGGGGTTTATATCTTATGGACTTCGTCTTCGCTGATCGCTCTTGTAGAATTGCATTTTTATTTTTAGACCCCAGTGTATTCAGACCTATTATGCGCAGCTCGCAATTTTTTATTTCCACGCTTAAGGAAGCCCCCAACGACGCCGAGATTGTCAGTCACCAATTGATGCTACGCGCCGGACTGATCAAACGCCTCGCCGGCGGCATTTACACCTGGATGCCACTTGGCCTACGCATCCTGCGCAAGGTAGAAAACATCATCCGCGAAGAAATGAATCGCGCCGGTGCCGTCGAACTGCTGATGCCGGCCGTGCAGCCGGGCGAACTGTGGCAAGAGTCTGGTCGCTGGGAAAAATACGGCCCCGAACTGCTTCGCCTGAAAGACCGCCACCAGCGTGATTTTGTCATCGGCCCAACACACGAAGAAGTTATCACCGATATTGTGCGTCGCGATGTCAAAAGCTATCGCCAGTTACCGTTGCACTTCTACCAGATCCAGACGAAATTCCGTGACGAGATTCGTCCGCGTTTCGGCGTCATGCGCGGCCGCGAATTTCTAATGAAGGACGGCTACTCTTTCCACGTCAGTTTTGACGATCTGCAACGCGAATACCGCAATATGTTTGACACTTACACGCGGATTTTTACCCGTCTGGGACTGGAATTCCGTGCTGTCGCCGCGGATACCGGTTCAATTGGCGGCACCGGTTCGCACGAATTCCACGTACTGGCTGATTCTGGCGAGGATGCGCTTGCGTATTGTTCGGACTCCGATTACGCCGCCAACGTTGAACTCGCCGAGGCACTCGCACCGACCAAGCCACGCGGCGCGGCCGGCGAATTGATGCGCAAGGTCGCTACACCGAATCAGATGCGCTGCGAAGATGTCGCCAACTATCTCGGTTTGCCCTTTGAGAAAACGGTCAAAGCTATCGCCGTCATGCACGATGAGGCTTTCACACTGCTACTGCTACGCGGCGACCACACTCTCAACGAGATCAAGACAGGCAAGCTGCCGGGGCTTGATCCCTTCCGGTTTGCCACCGATGCTGAAATCGAACACTTCCTGGGCTGCCAACCCGGACACATCGGCCCGGTCGGCGTCGACCCTGCCAAAGTACGCGTCATTGCCGACCGCACCGTCGCTACCATGAGCGATTTCATCTGCGGCGCCAACGAAGCGGGCTTCCACCTGACCGGCGTCAATTTCGGTCGTGATCTGCCGGAGCCTTCCATCGTTGCAGACATTCGTAATGTCGTCGCTGGAGACCCTTCGCCAGATGGTAAAGGTGTGCTTGAGCTACGTCGCGGCATTGAAGTCGGGCATATCTTCCAATTGCGCACCAAATATGCCGAGGCACTCAATTGCAGTTTTCTCGACGAGAACGGCCGAAGTCAGCTTATGGAAATGGGCTGTTACGGCATCGGCGTCACGCGCATCGTCGGTGCGGCTATCGAGCAATGCCACGACGAACGTGGCTGCATTTTTCCAGCGGCCATTGCGCCATTTACGGTTTGCATCGTTCCGATGGGTTATGCCAAAAGCGAAACAGTCAGAACGGCGGCTGACGCACTCTATGCCGATTTGCAAGCAGCCGGTATCGATGTTCTGCTCGATGACCGCAATGAGCGCCCCGGCGTGCTGTTTGCCGACATGGAACTGATCGGCATTCCACACCGTGTCGTCATCGGCGAACGCGGCCTCAAGGAAGGGCTGTTCGAATACCAAGGACGCCGCGATACCGAAGCGAAGATGGTACCTGCCCGCGAAATCATCGCATTCCTGAAAGCGCGTCTGTGCACCGCCTGAGCCATATCATAGGCCGGATAGCGGACCGCAACCCGGACAGCATTTCAAACCGCCTTCATGGGCGGAATTTGCATACGCTGCAACCAATCCCTGTTCGGATCTGTCTCGCCCTGATTTTACTGGCTACACCGGCCATCGCTTTGGCCGGCGCACAGAAGTACGAACCGCTTTCAGACAGCGTCCGTGCCGCGCTGTCGCGCACCATTGCCGATCAAGCGCCGCCCAGAACTTCCTTCAAAACTCCCTTGGAAGCCATTGACTGGCTGAGCGAGATGTCCATCCGCCTGGCCAAGCGCATGCCTAACCGCGAAGCGCGGCTAGAGTTTCTGCGTACCGTGCATTACGAAGCAACGCGCGCCGGGCTAGATCCACAGCTTGTGCTCGGTCTGATCCAGGTGGAAAGCGGCTTCAAGAAATATGCCGTGTCTTCGGCGGGCGCGCGTGGCTTCATGCAGGTCATGCCCTTCTGGATCAAGGTTATCGGCCAGCCCGATGACAACCTTTTCCATCTACGCACCAACCTGCGCTACGGCTGCACAATTCTGCGCCACTACCTGGATATCGAAAAAGGCGATCTTTACCGCGCCTTGGGTCGCTATAACGGCAGTTTGGGCAAACCTGCCTATCCAACGATGGTCAAGGGCGCCTGGCATGCCAACTGGCTGTTCTCGCCAAAGCCCACTGTCCCCGGCAGCGCCCCAGCACAACAGACAAATCAGCCGCCCCAATAACCGGCCTCATAAAAATAAAGACCAAGGCGCACAACGCGTCGTATCGGCACATGCGAACATTTAACGAAGTCCCGGCAACATTCCCTTGACACCACGCATCAACTTGCCGATGCCTCCTCGGGAAAACTGTTTCATCACCTTCTGCATCTGTTCAAACTGTTTGAGCAAGCGATTCACCTCTTGCACCTGAACGCCCGCCCCGGCAGCAATACGGCGTTTGCGCGAGGCTTTGAGCAGCTCCGGTTTACTGCGTTCGAGCGGCGTCATCGAATTAATGATGCCCTCGATACGGCGCACAATCTTATCCTCGCCGCCCACGGGCAGCTGGCTCGCCGCTTGAGTAAACTGCGCCGGCAGCTTGTCAAGCATTGAAGAAATGCCACCCATCTTGCGCATCTGACCAATCTGCTCTTTGAAATCGTTGAGATCAAAACTCTTGCCCGACTTGATTTTTTTGGCAAATTCGACGGCTTTTTGCTCATCGACCCCCTTGCGCGCCTCTTCGATCAGTGAGAGCACATCACCCATACCGAGGATGCGCGAGGCCATGCGTTCCGGATGAAACGCTTCGATACCGCCCAGTTTTTCGCCGACACCGGCAAACTTGATTGGCTTGCCAGTGATGTACCGCACAGACAATGCCGCACCGCCGCGCGCATCACCGTCCAGCTTGGTCAGGATCACGCCGGTCAAAGGTAAAGCCTGATCGAATGCTTTCGCCGTATTGATCGCGTCCTGCCCCAGCATGGCATCGACGACAAACAGGGTTTCAATCGGCTTGAGTGCCGCATGCAGTTCGGCGATCTCTTTCATCATCGCATCGTCAATCGACAGCCGACCCGCCGTATCGACAAAAAGTACGTCGTAAAAATGCCGGCGCGCCCAATCAACGGCATTGCGTGCGATATCAACCGGTTTTTCGCCAACCGTCGAAGGAAAAAAATCAACCCCTGCCTGCGCTGCGACGGTTTTTAGCTGCTCGATGGCCGCGGGGCGATACACATCACAGGAGACAACCAGCGCTTTCTTCTTCTGCGTTTCCTTGAGCCATTTGGCAAGCTTACCGACCGTCGTCGTCTTGCCTGTGCCCTGCAAACCCGCCATCAGTACGACAGCGGGTGGCTGTACGGCAAGATTAAGGCCGGTGTGCGCTTCGCCCATCAACGCCGTCAATTCACGGTGCACGACGCCGATCAGCGCCTGACCCGGACTCAGCGAGCCGATAACCTCCTCGCCCACGGCTTTTTCCTTGACTGCGGCAATGAATGCTTTGACCGCGGGCAGCGCCACATCGGCCTCAAGCAATGCCAGGCGCACTTCACGCAAGGCATCTGCAATATTCGTTTCAGTCAGCCGCGCTTCTCCACGCAGGGTTTTCATCACGCGCGCCAAGCGCTGGGTCAGATTATCGAGCATAGTGTTTTATCAATATCAATTAATGAGGCCACTCAGACGGAAGAAGTTATTTTTCGGGTTGAGCAAACTAAAAATTATGGGTCAGAGGATCAAGACATGACTCTGATAAAAAGCCACTTGGCAAGTCACGCCGTTCTCAATCCCTATCGATACGCCAATGCCTGAAATCAATTGTGCGCGTAATCTCGCGAGTTTATTCTGACCTTGAATTACCGACACTGGAGATTTTACTGCACCCCGCTTTGCCGTCGACATCCCGTGACATCGGGATAAAACCCAGACAGAGTGTTGCCCAAATCCATCGAACCCGGGCAGATCACTTCAATTTTCCATAAAGTGTGAAATTTGCCACTTTACAAATACACAAACTCAATGCATGATTACACTGACATACATAGTGTTTCTCGGTACAAAAGTACGCTTGACTACGCAAATTTCTATCCGAGTTCTAACCGAGTAAAAAATCGAACAGATTCAAGCAATTGATTCATACCAATGGCAGCAAAACCCCAAGCATCGACGCTAAGCGGCCTGGCTAGAGCGCTCGTACAGGCAGGCAAACTCAGCGAAACCGAGGCAGAAGCCCTAACTTCGCAGGCAGCCGCGATGGGCGCCTCGTTCATCCAGCAACTCGTTGCCGCCCAAAAAATGACGGCAAGTGATGTTGCCCGCTTCGCTTCAGAGACTTTCGGCTTTCCCCTGCTTGATCTCAACGCCTACGATAGCGTTCATATCATCAAGGATGCCATTGACCCCAAGTTGGTTGCCACGCATCGCGTCATTCCGCTTTACAAAAGAGGCAATCGTCTATCGGTCGCCACGGCCGATCCGACCAACCTGCGCGCACTCGATGAGATCCGCTTTCAGACAGGTTTGGTCGTCGATCCAATTATCGTACGTGAAGATCAGCTCACGCCGTTAGCGGCAAAACTTGCCGAATCTGCCGATACGACTTTAAAAAATTTGGTTAGCGAGAGCATTCATCTCGAGTTCGACGAAGACCAGGCAGGAGAGCCCGCGCCGGAAGATGATACCGACGTCGAAGACGCGCCAATCGTTCGCTTCATTCATAAAGTACTGCTCGACGCAATCAACGACGGTGCTTCGGACATCCATTTCGAGCCCTATGAAAAAAGCTACCGCATCCGTTTTCGTCTTGACGGCGCCCTACGTGAAATCGCCGCGCCACCACTAGCGCTCAAGGACAAAATCGCCTCGCGCATCAAGGTTATTTCCCGACTTAATATTGCCGAAAAGCGGGTGCCGCAGGATGGTCGGATGCGCCTCGTACTTTCCAAAACCCGCACGATTGATTTCCGTGTCAGTACCTTGCCCACGATGTACGGCGAAAAAATCGTGTTACGGATTCTCGATCCGAGCAGCGCAACGCTCGGCATCGACGCGCTGGGCTATGAACCTGACCAAAAAGCCTTTCTGCTCGACGCCGTTCAGCGTCCCTACGGCATGGTGTTGGTCACCGGCCCGACGGGTTCCGGGAAAACCGTCTCTCTGTACACCTGTCTGAATATTCTCAATAAACCGGGAATCAATATTGCGACAGCCGAAGATCCGGCAGAAATTGCGTTGCACGGTATCAACCAGGTCAATATCGACGACCGCCAGGGCCTGACATTCCCAGTCGCACTCAAAGCCTTTCTCCGCCAGGACCCAGATATCATCATGGTCGGCGAAATCCGTGACCTGGAAACGGCGGAAATTGCCATCAAGGCCGCTCAAACCGGCCATATGGTGTTATCGACCTTACACACCAATGATGCGCCATCGACGCTGACACGTCTGATGAACATGGGAATTCCGACTTTCAACATTGCTTCCAGCATCCTGCTGATTACCGCGCAACGTCTGGTACGGCGGCTATGCACCTGCAAGAAACCCATCGACGTGCCGGTCGAAACCCTGATCAACGCCGGCTTTTCCGAAATCGACCTCGACGGAAGCTGGACGCTCTACGGACCGGGCGGCTGTGAACGCTGCAAGGGTAGCGGCTATAAGGGACGTGTAGGCGTCTATCAGGTGATGCCGGTCAGCGAGGAAATTCAGCGCATCATTATGGCCAACGGCACTGAAATCGATATCGCAGAACAGGCACAAAGGGAAGGCATCAACGATCTCCGTCAATCCGGCCTGCTTAAGGTCAAACAAGGCCTGACTTCGCTCGACGAGGTCCTAGGCAGCACCAATATGTAAATCTTCGGGAAGGGAAAGCTCATGGCAACTGCATCGAGACCGGTAAGAAGACGCGTGCAGGAAGTCAAAGAATCCATATTTTTGTGGACCGGTAAAAACAAGGCGGGCAAGATAATCCGTGGCGAAATGCGCGCCCAGAGCGAAGCGGTCGTCAATGCAACGCTACGCCGCCAGGGGATCTTCGTCACAAAAATTACCAAACAGAGATTCCGTGGCGGCGGCAGAGTCACGGAAAAAGATGTCGCGCTGTTTACACGGCAATTGGCAACGATGATGAAAGCCGGTGTGCCATTACTGCAAACCTTCGATATCGTTGGACGCGGACATGACAACCCGGCAGTCGGCAAGTTATTGCTCGACATCCGGGCAGATATCGAAACTGGCAGCTCATTATCGCAAGCCTTCCGCAAGTATCCTGTGCATTTCGACGCGCTGTACTGCAACCTAATCGCCGCGGGTGAACAGGCTGGTATTCTCGAAACGATATTGGAGCGCCTAGCGACCTACAAGGAAAAAATACTGGCGATCAAGTCGAAAATTAAATCTGCCCTGTTTTATCCCATCATGGTTATTGGCGTTGCCATCCTTGTCACGGCCGTTATCATGATCTTTGTGATCCCGGCGTTCAAGGAGGTATTTACCAGTTTCGGTGCCGATCTACCCGCGCCAACCTTGATGGTTATCGCCATGTCTGACTTCATGGTAGCCAATGGCTGGCTACTGCTGCTCATCCTCGCCGGTGGCATTTTTGGTTTCTTTTACGCATGGCGGCGATCAGAAACCATGCAGATTGCGCTTGACCGCCTTTTTCTCCGTCTACCGATTTTTGGCGACATCATCCGTAAATCGGTCATGGCACGCTGGACGCGCACGTTATCCACCATGTTTGCCGCCGGCGTCCCGCTTGTCGAATCACTCGAGTCGGTCGGCGGTGCGGCAGGTAACTATGTTTACAAAATTGGAACGCGGCAGATCCAGAATGAGGTCAGCACCGGTGTCAGCCTGACCAATGCCATGCAGAACAGTGAGCTGTTTCCGAACATGGTGGTGCAAATGGTTGCCATCGGCGAGGAATCCGGTTCGCTCGATTCCATGCTGAGCAAAGTTGCCGACTTTTTCGAAACTGAGGTTGACGATGCCGTCGAAGCGCTTTCCAGTCTCATGGAACCGCTGATCATGGTCGTTCTTGGCGTTGTCATCGGTGGTATGGTCATTGCTATGTACCTGCCGATCTTCAAACTCGGAGCCGTCGTTTAATGGCAGAACTGGGCAACGTACTTTCCACAGATCCCCAGTCGTTCGCGTTATTGTGCGGCATTCTCGGCCTGCTGGTTGGCAGTTTTCTCAACGTCGTTATCTATCGTCTACCGAAAATGATGGAAAACGACTGGCGCGCTCAATGCGCAGAATTGCGCGGAGAAGAAATGCCGGCCAGCGAACCGTTTTCGCTGCTGCGACCTCGTTCACGCTGCCCATCCTGCCTGCGGCCGGTCGCTGCGTGGGAGAACATCCCCATCTTGAGCTGGCTTCTGTTGCGCGGTAAATGCGCGGGCTGTAAAACGTCTATCTCTCCGCGTTATCCGCTTGTTGAAGCGCTGACCGGCCTGTTGTCGGGATTCATCGCGTTGCATTTCGGCTTCGGCTGGATTAGCGCCGGCATATTACTGCTCACTTGGGCACTGATGGCTCTGACCTTCATTGATGCCGACACTCAGCTTCTGCCCGACTCGATCACACAACCTTTGCTGTGGTGCGGCCTGCTGTTCAATCTCTTCGGAATTTTTACCGACCTGACTTCCGCAGTCATCGGGGCTATGGCCGGCTATTTGGCGCTCTGGTCGGTTTATTGGGCATTCAAGCTCATTACCGGCAAGGAAGGGATGGGTTACGGCGATTTCAAATTACTCGCCGCCCTCGGCGCCTGGCTGGGGTGGCAAATGCTGCCGCTGATCATCCTGCTATCTTCATTGGTCGGCGCTATCGTCGGCGTTACCCTGATCGCCGTAGCCAGACGGGATCGCCAGGTTCCGATCCCATTTGGTCCTTATTTGGCAACAGCAGGAGTGATCGCCGCACTATGGGGCAAAGAACTCAGCCAGCAGATGTCGTTTGTTCTGGCATAAACAACTGGTATCCCTCACTCAAATAGACAAGGGGAAACCATTCCCGGATAACGGTATAATTTTGCCCCCTGCCATCATCAAAATTCGCCTTTATCCTTAAGCATCAGACAAAGTTTTACGCAGAACTTTTACCCAAGTTTTCACCTATCACCATGCCGATTTACGCCTATCGTTGCGAAGCCTGTGGTTTCGCCAAAGATCACTTACAAAAAATGAGTGATCCGCAACTCACCCTCTGCCCAAAATGCGGTCAAAATACCTACCGCAAGCAATTGACTGCCGCAAGTTTTCAGCTCAAAGGAAAAGGCTGGTACGAGACCGACTTTAAAGACTTAGGCAAGCCCGCCTCATCATCAGAATCCAAATCGACCAAATCCTGCCCATGCGGTTCCGGAGCTGAAGCGTGCGCAAGCAATTAATCAAGCGCTACTTCATCACCGGGCTGCTGATCTGGGTGCCGCTGGCAATCACCGTCTGGGTACTTTCACTGATCGTCGGCACAGCCGATCGCGTCTTGCAGATACTGCCTGATGCCATGCATCCGCGCACCCTAATCGGCCGCAATATTCCCGGCATTGGCGTCATCGTTACCCTATTCATTATCTTTCTCACGGGCCTGCTCGGCGCTAATTTCATCGGGCAGCGGTTCGTTGTCTGGTGGGAACGGCTGCTCGATCACATTCCGCTCGTCAACAAGATTTACAGCGCGGTCAAACAGGTCTCCGACACGCTGTTTTCATCCTCCGGCGAAGCCTTTCGCAAAGCCTTGCTGATTCGCTACCCACACGCCGACGCCTGGACCATCGCCTTTTTGACCGGGACGCCCGGCGGTGATGCCGCCAACCATCTCCAGGGCGACTACATCAGCGTCTACGTACCGACCACGCCAAACCCGACTTCCGGTTACCTCCTGATGTTGCGCCGGAGCGATGTTATCGAGCTGGAAATGGACGTAGATGAAGCCTTGAAATATATTATCTCGATGGGCGTCGTCGCCCCGCCCAAAACGGCGTCAATCGCTACGGGCGCTACGGGCCGCGTTTCCGACAAGCCCGATCTTCTCCAGAATTTTCCAGAAACCCATTAAAAACTGTCCAACTTTCATTCCGGGACCAAGTATGCGAACTCATTACTGCGGGCAGCTCAATGCCCAGACGATCGGCCAGGAAGTCACTCTTTGCGGCTGGGCGCATCGCCGACGCGACCACGGCGGCGTTATTTTTATCGATCTGCGCGACCGCCAAGGCCTGGCTCAGGTCGTCTGCGATCCGGACCGCCCGGAAATGTTCAAAATCGCTGAAACGATCCGCAATGAATACTGCCTGAAGATCACAGGCAAGGCACGCGCCCGGCCGGCAGGATCGACCAACCCCAATATCGCCAGCGGTGAAGTTGAAATTCTCTGCCATGAAATTGAAGTCCTCAACCCGTCGATCACACCACCCTTCCAGCTTGACGACGAAAACCTCTCCGAGACCGTCCGCCTGACGAACCGCGTACTCGACCTGCGCCGCCCGCAAATGCAGAAAAACATGCAGCTGCGCTACCGGACAGCCATGGCCTTCCGCCGCTATCTCGACCAGGCCGGGTTTATCGACATCGAAACGCCGATGCTGACCAAGAGCACCCCGGAAGGCGCGCGCGACTACCTGGTGCCATCGCGTGTCAATGACGGCCAGTTCTTCGCACTGCCGCAATCGCCGCAGCTATTCAAACAACTGCTGATGATTGCCGGCTTCGACCGCTACTATCAGATTGTCAAATGCTTCCGCGACGAGGATTTGCGCGCCGACCGTCAGCCCGAGTTCACCCAGGTCGATATTGAAACATCCTTTCTCAACGAAAGCGAAATTATCAGCATCATGGAAGACCTGATCCGCACGGTTTTCAAAGAAGCCATTGGTGCCGACCTGCCAAACCCGTTCCCACGCCTCCCCTACGCCGAAGCCATGCGCCGCTACGGCTCGGATAAGCCCGACCTGCGCGTTACGCTTGAACTGACGGAAATCACCGATGCGGTCAAGGACGTGCCCTTCAAGGTGTTTGCCAACGTCGCCAACAGCGAAAACGGCCGCGTCGCGGCCTTGCGCGTCCCCGGCGGCGCCAGCATGACGCGCGGTGAAATCGATGGCTACACCGAATTCGTCGGCATTTACGGCGCCAAGGGCTTGGCCTACATCAAAGTCAATGATGTCCACCAGCCCAACGAAACCGGCCTGCAATCGCCGATCGTCAAGAATCTCACCGAAACTGCGTTGACAACCATCTTGACACGCACCGGCGCACAAAGCGGCGACCTCATTTTCTTCTGCGCCGACAAAACAAAAGTTGTTAACGATGCGCTTGGCGCACTGCGCGTCAAACTTGGTCACGAAAAAGGCTTCGTTAACGGCAACGCCTGGGAGCCGCTCTGGGTCATCGACTTCCCGATGTTCGAATACGACGAAGAAGACAAGCGCTGGGTTGCCTGCCATCACCCATTCACCAGCCCGAAAGACGAACACGTCGACCTGCTCGCCACCGATCCGGGAAAATGCCTGGCCAAGGCATACGACCTTGCCGTCAACGGCTGGGAGCTGGGCGGCGGCTCGGTGCGTATTCACCGCGCCGACGTGCAGGAACAGGTGTTCAAGGCGCTCGGGATCGGCGAGGAAGAAGCCCGGCTCAAGTTCGGCTTTCTGCTTGACGCACTCAAATACGGCGCACCGCCGCACGGCGGCTTGGCCTTTGGTCTCGACCGCATCGCCACCATGATGGCCGGCGCCGAATCGATCCGCGACGTCATCGCCTTCCCCAAGACACAACGCGCCCAGTGTCTGCTGACCAACGCGCCCAGTGAAGTCGATGAAAAGCAGTTGCGCGAACTGCATATCCGTTTGCGCAATGTCAAAACCGACGCCAAAGCCGAAGCCAAGGCGTAAGCGGCCGTAACCAGCATTTGACGGCCACGAACTCCCCTCATCCAACGCACGGCAACATGGCGAACATGTCAATGAATAAAGGTCTGCACTTGCCGAGTGTATGGTTCTGGCGAATCGCCGCAATGGTCTGGCTGGCCTGCGCATGTCTACTGCCGCTAGATGCAGCGGCACGCGGCCAGACCGGTGGCATGCCGACTGAAGTTTCGCTCGCCAGTCTGCCGCCGGAAGCCGCACAAACCCTTGCGCTCATCAAACGCGGCGGCCCGTTCCCTTACCCGGGAAAAGACGGCAGCATCTTCGGGAATTTTGAGAAGCGTCTGCCGATCCAGCCACGCGGTTACTATCGCGAATACACCGTACCGACGCCAGGACTTCGCCATCGTGGCGTACGCCGCATCATCGCCGGACAAAGACAAGAAGGGCCAGGGTACGGCAGGCGTGAAGGGCACGATGATGCAGGCGAGTATTACTACACGGGCAACCATTACCGCAGCTTCCGGAGAATCCGCGAGCCATGACACCCCGCCCTACAAGACCTGTTCCAGCCACCCCGGTCGCCGATCCGCTCGCCACATTTTCCACACGCCCGGAAATGGCGGGGATTTATCGTATTGACGGTCAAGACTTACCGGCACTCAAAGCCGCCGCCAGCGACCTGGGGCAGGCCGTTTTTACCGTTAATCTGCGTCATGCGCGAAACGTCCCCGGCTTTCTGAAGGCGATGAAGCGCGATCTCCACTTTCCTGACGGCTTTGGCAACAATCTGGACGCACTCAACGATTGTCTGACCGATTTTTCCTGGCACCCGGCCACCGGTTACGTCATCATCCTTGCCCATAGCGAAGCGCTGCAGGCCAACCCATCCAGCCTGGCAACGCTCAACGAAGTATTGGCCTTCGCGGCTGAAAGCTGGAAAAACCGCGACATTCCCTTCCGTATCTTCTATCTGCACGGCCAGCCATGAGCACCCGGGCAGGCGCCGCGCCACAAGCGCTCGCCCCTCACGCATCATACAAACGCCCGGTTTCCGTCCTCGTCGTCATTTACACGCCGGCACTGGACGTCCTGCTGCTTGAACGCGCCAAACATCCGGGGTATTGGCAATCGGTCACCGGCAGTCAGGAAGAAGGGGAAGCGCTCATCGAAACAGCGCGGCGCGAAGTCGAAGAAGAAACGGGCATACGCGCCACGCATGGCCAAATTGAAAACTGGCGCCTCACCAACACTTTTGAAATCTTCGCCGAATGGCGGAACCGCTATGCCCCCGGCGTCACGCACAACGTCGAACACGTCTATGCGCTACCCGTTGCGGGTCCGCTGCCCATCCGTCTTGCGCCCGGCGAGCACCGGGCTTGGCGCTGGCTACCCTGGCGCGAAGCGGCCGTAGCCTGTTTTTCCTGGACAAACCGGGAGGCGATTCTGCAATTGCCGAGCCGCCATCCGCAGCCAACCGTGCGGCCAACCTCACCCTAACCGTTCCGCTAGCGCCACGCCCGCTGCTTTTCCGGGGCCTGCTTTGGCGCCTGTTCCAGTATCTTTCCCAGCCTTTTAGCGGTCAGCGTTTCCCTCTGGGTTTTCTGCCTCCGCTTCCCGCAGTGTTTCCAGCGCGGCCACTTCGGTATTGTCCGCTGCGGCACCTATCGCTTTTTCCAGGCACTGCGGGCAGTAGCACTGCCCGCCGCCGAGTGAGGCAAAGGCAATGGGGGGCAACTGCATGCACCAACAACTTGCCTGCGTGCTGCTCACGCCGCACGTGAATTGCGCACCACAGCCGGGACACAGGGAAAGCGACGCGCGCGAATTTTCTGACGGGGAATTCATACCGCCCATGATACGCGCAAAGGTGCGGGTGCGGGTGCGGGTGCGGGTGCGGGTGCGTAACGATTTTCGCCGGTCGCCTTTTTATTTGCATCCGGCTTGCGTAGAATTCTTCTCTCCCTGCATCCTGATATTTTTCCTCCCACGTTCACCAGGAATCCGACCATGACCACTACTACGACTATGACTGCGACCGCCCCCATCCCCGCCCAGAAAGCCGAAATTCTCGCTGAAGCGCTGCCTTACATTCGGCGCTTCCACGGCAAAACCATCGTCGTCAAATTTGGCGGCAACGCCATGATCGACGAACGACTCAAGCAAAGCTTCGCGCACGACGTGGTGCTGCTCAAGCTGGTCGGCATCAACATCGTCGTCATTCACGGCGGCGGTCCGCAAATCGAAAACCTGCTCACGCGCATTGGCAAAAAAGGCGAATTCATCCAGGGCATGCGCGTTACCGATGCCGAAACGATGGAAATCGTCGAAATGGTGCTTGGCGGACAGGTTAACAAGGATGTCGTCAATCTCATCAACCAGGCGGGCGGCAAGGCGGTCGGCCTGACGGGGAAGGATGCCGCCTTCATCCGGGCGAAAAAACTGATGCTGCCCAACAAGGATAACCCGCAGGAGACCATCGACCTCGGCATGGTCGGTGACATTACCGCGATCGATCCCGCGCTGATCGCTCATTTGCAGGCTGCCGCCTTCATTCCGGTCATCGCCTCAATCGGCGTCGGCGAGCAAGGGGAAACCTACAACATCAACGCCGACGTCATCGCCGGAAAAATTGCCGAAGCACTTGGGGCAGAAAAACTCATTTTGCTCACCAATACGCCCGGCGTGCTCGACAAGGAGGGGCGGCTCGTTACCGGCGTTACGCCGGCACAGATCGACGCTATGGTTGCGGATGGCACACTCTCCGGCGGCATGCTGCCCAAAATCTCCTCGGCGCTGGAAGCGGCGCAGAGCGGCGTCAAGCGCGTGCATATCATCGACGGCCGCGTCGAACATGCGCTTTTGCTGGAAATTCTTACCAACCAGGGGATTGGCACGCTCATTAAATCGCAGTAGGCCATGCCATGCACGCACGGTAATAAGCGGTCAATAACCACCCAATCAGCGCCTGCAGCGGGTGACCGGATTTGTATAACGATTACGCCGCCATTTCCGCCGGAGATACGTCGAATGCCGTTGAATGCTCCGATATCTCCCACTTCCGGTGGCTTGCAATGCGCCTAGAATGGCGGGCATCGCAATACATAAGCGCACAGGCGCCCGGGAGGCACTGTTGCGTACCGATCTTGGCCGCAAAGAAGATGATGATGCCGAGCCATTTCTTGCGTGCCTTCTTTCTGCTGCCGCTACTGGCCGTGCTTATCCGGTTCTTTGTGCCGGCGGCACACGCCGTCTCTATCGCACCGGCCACATCGCACCCGGACGATGAGCATTACGTCGTCAGCTATGTAGTCGATGGCGACTCGCTTTGGGCACGCACAGCCGATAGTGCCCGAAACATCCACGGCGCCCGTACCGCCTGGCGCGGCAAAGGACGCGGCCAGCGTTTGCGGTTACGCCTGCGGGGCATTGACGCACCCGAACTCTGTCAGCAGCACGGTACGCAGGCCCGTGATGCACTGCGCGCACTGGCGCCGACCGGCCAGCGCGTGCGCGTCACCATTTACGCCCGCGACCGTTATGGCCGCGCTATTGCCGATGTTATTCTGCTGCCCGACGGCATCAACCTTGCGCGCCACATGGTCGCCCAGGGCTGGGCGTGGGACGATAGCGGGCGAAAACGCCGCGGCCTCTACACGCAGGAACACCGGCAGGCCGTGCAGGCGCGGCGCGGACTATTCGCCGATGACGGCGCCGAGCGCCCGGCCGATTTTCGCCGTCATTACGGATCGTGTCATACGGGCGGCTAGAGGGCTGATCCACCATTCTCCACGCACAAAACATTTCCTCATACCTTCCACCGTTTGCAGAAAATCACCATGCCATCGACCATTCAACCGACACTCACCGACGTGCCCGAAACTACTTTGTGGACGCTGTACAACCGTGCCAACGAGGCCGCACGCGCCGATGGCTGCCTCCGCGACCCGAAATGCCTGGAGATCTATCACGCCCTCAGTTACGACTACGCACGCCACTTCGGCAAAGCAGAACCTTCGCACGGTATCCGTTCGCAATTATTCGACGACAAGCTGCGCGCATTCCTTGACCGGCATCCCGACGGCGTCATCGTCAATCTGGGCGAAGGGTTGGAAACGCAGCGTTTTCGCATCGATGCGCCACAGGCGTTGTGGATCAGTGTGGATCTGCCGCAATCCATCGCCCTGCGCGAACGCTTCATTGCGCCCGATGCACAGCACCGGCACATTGCCGCCAGCGCACTGGATACCGCTGCATGGTTCGACGCCGTGCCGCCTGGTCGCGCCGTGTTCATCACCGCACAGGGGCTGATGATGTATTTCCGCGAAGATGAAGTTGCCACGCTCGTCAAGGCAATGGCAAGGCGTTTCCCCGGCGGGTATTTCATGTTCGACCACATTTGCCCGCGCCTATCACAGCGCACATTGAGCCATCGCGGCTGGATGAAAACGCCGCACTACCGCGCTCCGCCCATGCCCTGGGGCGTACGCCGCGACAGGCTGCAACCCTTGATCTCACACTGGCTAGGCCGGCCAGTGGCCGTACACAACGTCACCTTCATGTTTCCACGCGGACCGCTGCGCTGGCTGGTGCCATTGCTGGAAAAAACGCCGATCGCCAATCACCTGCCCGGCGGCGTCTGCTGGCTGCAATTTCCACCCGTCCCGTCAAGGGGCACACAGAAGGCGCAATGATGAAATTCCACCCACGAAATACCGCCCGCGCGCCGTTGTAGTAGCGGCGCGGAGCAGCAAGCTAGAAAATCAACGTGGAATCAGGTGATTTTTCCGGACAGCCGCGCTGCCGCATCGAGCGCAAAATAGGTGAGGATGCCGTCGGCGCCAGCGCGCTTGAAGGCAAGCAGCGCTTCCATCATGCAGGAGGCTTCGTCCAGCCAGCCGTTCTGCGCCGCCGCCTTCAGCATGGCGTATTCGCCGCTGACCTGGTAGGCGTAGGTCGGCACAGCAAATGTCTCCTTGACGCGGCGCACGATATCCAGATACGGCATCCCCGGCTTGACCATGATCATGTCCGCCCCCTCGGCCAGGTCGAGCGCGACTTCGCGCAGGGCTTCGTCGCTGTTGGCCGGATCCATCTGGTAGGTCTGCTTGCCGCCTTTACCCAGATTGCCCGCCGAGCCGACGGCATCGCGGAAAGGACCGTAGAAACCCGATGCATACTTGGCGGAGTAGGCCAGGATGCGCACATGAATCTGCCGCGCGGCGTCGAGCGCGGCGCGGATATGGCCGATGCGCCCGTCCATCATGTCCGACGGAGCCACCACGTCCGCCCCAGCCTGTGCATGAACCAGCGCCTGTTTGGCGAGCGCTTCCAGCGTCTCGTCATTGAGCACATAAGCGCGCGGATCATCGGCGCAAATCAGGCCGTCCTGGCCGTGACTGGTGTACGGGTCGAGCGCAACGTCAGTAATCACGCCCAACTCCGGGAATTCGCGCTTGAGTGCGGAAACAGCGCGCGGTGCCAGACCATCCGGGTTCCACGCTTCCTCCGCCCCCGGCGTTTTCAGCTCGGCGCCAATCACCGGAAAGAGCGCCAGCGCGGGAATACCCAGCCGCGCGGCGTTTTCCGCGGTGCGCAGCAGCACATCGATGCTTTGCCGCTCAACGCCCGGCATCGAAGCCACCAGCTCGCGGCGTTTTGTGCCTTCAAGGACAAAAACCGGGTAAATCAGGTCGTTGACCGTCAATACCGATTCACGCATCAGACGGCGGGAAAAATCATCCCGACGCATCCGGCGCATGCGGGTTGTAGGAAAAACTGCCTGGTAATTCATGGTGATTCCATCCTTCAAAAAATTCGGGGATTGATTTTTCAGCACCGTTCAATGCCGCTCGACGCTCCCTGCCGCGTGTCTTATCCGTCGGCGTCCGCTTTTCCGCCTGCCCGACCTCCCGCCTCTTTCCCTGCCTTCCCCGCCGTACGCGCACTCCAGCCGATAGCGCGGCGATTTTTCACGCGCGCAACTTTGGCCCGTCGACTGCCCGGCTGCTGGAGCAATGAAGGGGCTGCGTGAGTATCAGTGCCAGCCGATGCGCCGGTCATTTCAGTTCTTTCAGCATCCTCGACGCACATATCCAGCCAACGGCCCAGCACCGCCTCGGCTTCGCCAATTCCCATCCGCTTGAGGCTGGAAAAAAGCTGCACCGAGCAATGCGCGTTGATCTTGCCGACCGCTTCCCTCACTGTATGCAACACGGCCGCCTGCGCCTGCCGCGTCAGCTTGTCGGCCTTGGAAAGCAGAATATGCACGGGTTTGCCCGTCGGTGCGAACCATTCGAGCATATGCCGATCCCGCTCAGCGAGCGGGTGCCGACTATCCATGACCAGCACCAGACCGGCGAGCGGTGCACGGTAGCGCAGATAAGGCGCCAGCAGCCCTTCCCACTGGCCGCGGATGTCCTCAGGCGTGCGTGCAAAACCATAGCCAGGCAGATCGACGAAATATTTACCTGCCGACAGTGCAAAGAAATTCAGGTGCTGCGTCCGCCCGGGCGTCTTGGAAACGAAGGCCAGGCGCGTATGGTCGGCCAGCGTATTGATCGCGGACGATTTGCCGACATTCGAGCGACCAACAAAAGCCACTTCACGCACGGCATCGCCCGGCAAGTCGCACAAATCGGCAACGGTCTGAAAAAATACGGCCTGGCGGAAAATGGGCATGGATAAACGTAAAAGCTCAAAACAAACGAAGCATATTATAGAGTACCGCCCTGGCAATACGCCGACAGCGCCGACAGCGCCCACAGCGGCACACCGAAGCCCTACGGAAAAAGAGCAGGCCATGTGCGCCTGCTCTTTTCATGTCCGCCACCCTTTCCGCACCTTGTTCGCCCCTTTCCGGCAGCGCCGGGCAGATGAGCGCCAGGCGTCGGAACAACGACGCGACGGCGTCCCGCTACCGGGCGTTTTTTATTTGACGGTCAGCAGACTTTCATCCCACTTGGCATGCTTTTCCAATCCGAGCAGGTTGGCAATCGTCGCCGCGATATTCGACAGACCGGCATTGGGTAACTGACGAAGTCCGAGTCTGCCGCCCGTCACGTTGTCGTACAGAATAAACGGCACCGGGTTGAGCGTATGCGCCGTTTTAGCCTTGAAACTGCCGTCCTTGTTCCGCGCGGGTTCCTTGGTCTTTTTGTCCGTTTCATACATTTCGTCGGCATTGCCGTGATCGGCCGTCACCAGCGCTACGCCGCCCATGGCATCGACTACCGGCAGAATGCGCGACAGCGCCAGATCGACCGCCTCGACCGCCATTGTCGCCGCGCGGAAATTACCCGTATGACCGACCATATCGCCATTGGCGAAATTGCAGCGCAAGGCCTGGTACTTGCCGCTGCGCAGGGCGTCGATCAGCGCATCGGCAATCTCGGCCGACTTCATCCACGGCCGCTGTTCAAACGGAACGCGGTCGCTCGGCACTTCCAGATAGGTTTCCCCCGCGAATTTGCCGGAGCGGTTGCCATTCCAGAAATAGGTCACGTGGCCGAATTTCTGCGTTTCCGAGCAGGCGAACTGCGTAATGCCGCTCTTGGAAAACCACTCACCCATAGTGTCCTGGATAGCGGGCGGATCGACGAGGAAGCGCTTGGGCAGTTGCAGGTCGCCATCGTATTGCAGCATGCCCGCATAGGTCACTTTGGGCATACGCTTGCGGTCGAACTTGTCGAAATCGGTTTCTTCGAAAGCGCGCGTAATTTCAATCGCCCGGTCACCACGGAAGTTGTAGAAAACCACGGCATCGCCATCGACGATCGGCCCTACGGGCTTGCCGTCCCGGGCGATGACGAAAGCCGGCAAATCCTGGTCGATGACGCCTGGAAACTCGGCACGCAGGGCTTTGACCGCCTCGGCGGCGCTAGCATACTGAGTGCCTTCGCCCAAAACGTGCGTCTTCCAGCCTTCCTCAACCATGCGCCAGTTGGCATCGTAGCGATCCATCGTAATCTTCATGCGGCCGCCGCCGGAGGCAATCTGCACGTCGAAATCGCCGCTGCGCAGCTCGCTGAGGAAGGCCTCGAAGGGGTCGATGTAATCAAGCGCGCTGGTTTCCGGTACATCACGCCCGTCGAGCAGTACATGCACACGCACTGCCTTGATGCCTTCTTGTTTGGCACGCACGATCATTGCCTTGAGGTGATCGATATGGCTATGCACGTTACCGTCGGAAAACAGGCCGATAAAATGGATGCAACCACTGCCCGCTTTGGCGCCGGCGATGATTTGCTTCCACGCCTCCCCCTGCCAGATGGCGCCCGAGGCAATGGCGTTGGCAACCAGCGAAGCGCCCTGGCTATACACCTGCCCCGAGCCAATGGCGTTGTGCCCAACTTCGGAATTCCCCATATCATCGTCGGACGGCATCCCCACGGCCGTCCCGTGCGCACGCAACTGGATGTGGGGATAATCCGCGAACAAACGATCGAGTGTCGGCTTGCGCGCGGCGGCAATGGCATTGCCGACTTCAGAGTTGGACAGGCCATAGCCGTCCATGACGATAGTAAGTACCGGCCCCTTCACGCCAGCGAAGGCAGCGAATTTCTTCAACATAACGATTTCCTGTAGTGAGATGTGTTATCAAAAAATATCGTATGTGATGATAGCAGCTTCAACGTACACCGGGCGAAACCGGAAAATGGAATCCGTCTAAAAAATCCATTCGAATACCCTACTCGTCAGAATCTCCACGTAGCGCAGTAACCCACGCCGCAGTAAAAAAATACGCCGCACCTGACGGGCATCCTCTGCCTCGGTTGCGGCGTGTAGTGGTTTGAATCTGTTCAGGACGTCAAACGAAGGTCAGCCCTAGCTTGGCAAACAGGGCAACGTCACGGTTAGTGCCATTATTGACCGTCGTCAGCAACTTGTCGCAGTAAAAGATCGAGTTGGCACCGGCGAAGAAGCACAGCGCCTGCATTTCTTCACTCATCGATTCACGGCCGGCCGACAGGCGGACGTAGCTCTTGGGCATCGTGATGCGCGCGGCGGCAATGGTGCGTAAGAATTCAAAATTGTCGAGCTTTTCCGAAGCAGCCAGCGGCGTGCCGGGAATCGGCACGAGATTGTTGATGGGCACTGAATCTGGCGGCGGTTCGAGATTGGCAAGCTGGGCAACCATCGCTGCACGGTTGCGCCGTGATTCGCCCATCCCCAGAATACCGCCCGAACATACCTTGATGCCCGCGTTGCGCACCATGGCGATGGTATCCAGGCGATCGGCATGCGTGTGCGAGGTAATCACGTTTGCGTAGAACTCGGCATCGGTATCCACGTTATGGTTGTAATAGTCCAGGCCGGCTTCCTTGAGCTGCTCAGCCTGACCTTCCTTGAGCATGCCAAGCGTCACGCAGGTTTCCATACCAAGCGCCTTGACTTCGCGGATCATCTCGGTGACCACTTCCATCTGCTTTTCTTTGGGGCCACGCCAGGCCGCACCCATGCAGAAGCGCGTCGCGCCGTTGGCCTTGGCCTGTTTGGCCGCCTCGACAACATCGCTCACTTCCATCAGCTTTTCGCGCTGGGTGCCAGTTTCTTTCTGATAGCGCGCCGACTGCGAGCAATAGCTGCAATCCTCGGAGCATCCTCCCGTCTTGATCGAAATCAGCGCCGAACGCTGAATTTCATTCGGTGGAAAATTCTCGCGGTGCACTACGTGCGCCTTGAAAAGCAGATCCATCAGCGGCAGTTCATACAACGCCTTAACCTGCGACACTGTCCAGCGCGCAGGGGTTGCGGCAGCAACAGCTTGCGCGGCGAATGAGGGTACGGCGTTCAGCGGGGGAGAAGTCATATCGTTCATAGTGCACCTAATGCAAGGCGTCGCTCCAATGGCCGCAAAATGGCCGGCGCGCCAGAAAAACCATAAAAATTAAAAGACTTGTCGAAAGACGGATTTTACTGCACGCCTTATCGTGGCGTCGATAGATTCTGTAGAAAACCCGCATTTTGTAATTTTCAGGCACGACCCAAAACCAACACTGACCAACACTGCGAAGGTAGGCATCTGCCAAAATCCCAAGTCTCATCAGAGACGGCCAGTGACACTGCAAAATCCACAGCATCATCTCTAATGCAATGTGGGCGAGCGCTACAATTCTGATCATCCGACAGTTGCGACATTTTCGCGTCGTTTTCGCATTTTTTATCTTTATTTCATCCGCCCCTTTCCGCCCTCTCCTTTATCGCGCATTAGATCGCCCAATGGTGTTATCGCAAGATTGTCTGCTATGCACTACCAGTAGCCGCGAACTTCTCTGCCCCGCTTGTGCAGGCGATCTACCGCGTCTGCCGGCGCAACGTTGCCCAGTGTGCGCATTACCCACGCCGCGGGGCGAAATCTGCGGCCGCTGCCTGACCCATACGCCGCATTTTGACGCCACTTACGCGGTGTTCCGCTACGGTTTTCCGCTCGACAAGCTGATTCAGGCATTCAAATACGGGCACCGACTGGCGCTGGGGAACTACTTCGGCCGTCAGCTTGCTGCGTTTGCCGACGCTGAGGGACAAACAAACATAGCAGGAATTTTCAACGCTGACCTGATTGCGCCGCTGCCCTTACACCCCGCACGGCTGCGCGAACGCGGGTTTAACCAGTCGCTCGAACTCGCCCGTCCGCTGGCGTCCCGGCTTCGGCGGCCGTTACTGCCCACACTGTGCCGACGCGTTCGCAACACGCCGGCACAGGCCGAATTACCATGGCGGGAACGCAAAAATAATATCCGCGGCGCGTTCCGCTGTGAAACTCCTCTTGCCAACAAGACCATTCTTCTGGTCGATGATGTGATGACTACCGGCGCTTCGCTCAACGAATGTGCGCGTACGCTCAAACGCTGCGGCGCAGCCGCCGTCATTCTTCTCGTTTTAGCCAGGGCCTTGCCGGAATGAGCCTTTCCCGCCGCGACCAAAGCGATTGCGTGGCGAACCCGGGCATTGCTGGAGGCTTCCCCGACAGGCATCGCAGGAGCCCGCGTAAACAGGGCGTTTCCGGGCGCTCCCTCGGAAACCCGCGTGGATAAAGGACTTCCGTACCCCCCTCCGGAGATGCCCTGTTTACAAGGGTTTCCGGGTGCCTGCCCGGAGATGCCCGATCCACAAGGGCTTCAGGCCACCTCCTCGGAAATGCCCTGAATACGCGGGTCTCCGGGGAGCCTTTTGACGAAAAACACGCGGCGCAAAATCCGCCCGCCAGCCCGTGCTCCGTGCTCCGTGCTCATTGTGCCCACGACGCCAGAAATGACAACACGGCAACACCCGGCCGGGCACAATCGGGCACGATCAGGCAATTCCCGCTATAGTGCGGCGATTCGTTCAATCCAATGCTCGCTGATAGGCACATCGTGACTGCCGTCGTCCTTTATCAACCGGAAATTCCGCCCAATACCGGCAATATCATCCGGCTGTGCGCCAATACTGGCGCGGAACTCCATCTGGTCGAACCGCTCGGCTTTCCCTGGGAAGATCGCAAGCTCAAACGCGCCGGTCTCGATTACCACGAGTTTGCCCGCGTTTTCCGCCATGCCGACTGGCGGGCCTGCAAGGCTGCATTGGCGGGCCATCGTTTTTTCGCTGTCACCACGCACGGCACGCGGCGCTACGATCAGGTAGAGTTTCAGCCCGACGACGTTTTCGTTTTCGGCTGCGAGACGCGCGGCCTACCTGCTTCCGTCATGATGGAATTTCCGGAAAATCATCGCTTACGGCTGCCGATGCTGTATGGGCAGCGCAGTCTTAACCTTTCTAACGCTGTCGCCGTCATGGTATTCGAAACCTGGCGTCAGCACGGTTTTCCGCAAGGGATATGAACATACGCTGCGCAATGTCTTGCGTCCGGCCCAGCTTGACGGGTTTTTACCCGACGCCTAAGATGCGCCGGTTTTCCGGAAACACGCCCAAGTGAAGTTCGATCAACTCTACCGACTGATTCGTGCAGACATGCAGCATGTCGACACGATCATTCGTCGTCGTCTGCATTCCGATGTCGCACTGGTACGACAGGTCGCCGAACATATTATCCAGAGCGGCGGCAAGCGCCTGCGGCCGGCGCTCGTGCTACTGACAGCCCGCGCGCTGGGGTATCAGGGTCAAACCCACTACACGCTGGCGGCCGTCATCGAGTTCATCCATACGGCCACCCTTCTACATGATGATGTGGTCGATGAATCCAGTTTGCGCCGCGGACGCGATACTGCCAATGCCCTGTTCGGCAATGCGGCCAGCGTTCTGGTCGGCGACTTTCTCTATTCGCGCGCCTTTCAGATGATGGTTGAGGTCGGCGACAAACGCATCCTGCAAGTCTTGGCAGACGCCACGAACGTCATTGCCGAAGGCGAAGTGTTGCAGTTAATGAATTGCCACAACGCCAATGTCGATGAAGTGCGCTATCTGCAAGTCATCCGATACAAGACCGCCAAGCTGTTTGAGGCGGCGGCGCGGCTGGGCGCCATTATCGGCGGCGCCTCGGCTCAAGTTGAGCAGCAGCTGGCCGAGTACGGTATGCATTTGGGCACGGCCTTCCAGCTCATCGACGATGTACTCGACTACTCCAGCAGTGAAGCAGAGACGGGCAAGCATCTCGGCGACGATCTGGCTGAGGGCAAACCAACGCTCCCTTTGATTTACGTCATGCAACACGGCACACCAGAACAATCCGCTTGTGTACGCCAAGCCATCGAACATGGCGGGCGTGAAGATTTTCCCCACGTATTGGCGGCCATCCGCGCCACCGGCGCACTGACACACGCCCAACAGCAAGGAGCAGCCGAAGCAGCACTGGCAAAAAACGCCATCGACGGCATTTTGCCAGCTTCCCCCTATAAAAATTCTTTGCTAGAATTGGCCTCCTTTGCGGCACAAAGGTCATTTTAAATACCGTTATTTGATTCTTTGTTTGCCTCAGTCGGGGTGTAGCTCAGCCTGGTAGAGTACTACGTTCGGGACGTAGGAGTCGGAGGTTCGAATCCTCTCACCCCGACCACATTTATATGTATTTATATGTTTATGCCCTTGCATATCTTCAGGTATGCAAGGGTTTTCTCTTTTCCGGCTTTTCTTTTTTTAGCCATTTCTGCATTTCCGTTATCGCCCTAGGTTTTTCTTGCGTTTCATTTTTCCCCATCCAAACCCACAAAGTCGACACGCCGCCAGGAACTCTTTGACTTGGTAGGAGAAATCCGTATAATTCGTCCCTCTTCGTAGCGTTTTTATCCCTTTTTGGAGTCCAACATGTACGCGGTCATAAAAACCGGTGGCAAGCAATATCGCGTTGTCGCTGGTGAAAAACTGAAAATAGAACAGATACCGGCAGAAGTTGGCGCAGAAATCACGCTTGACCAGATTCTCATGCTGGGTGAAGGTGAGTCCGTGAAAATCGGCACACCATTCGTCACCGGTGCTGCGGTCAAAGCGACTGTGCTTTCACAAGGCCGTCACGACAAAATCAAGATTTTTAAAATGCGCCGTCGCAAGCACTATCAGAAACACCAAGGCCATCGCCAGAATTACACGGAAATCCGCATCGACGGCATTTCCGGCTAATTGACGGCAGCTTTTCGGAAAGTCTCAGAAAAGGACATCAAACCATGGCACACAAAAAAGCAGGCGGCAGTTCCCGTAACGGTCGCGAATCAGAATCAAAACGTCTCGGCGTCAAGCGTTATGGCGGCGAACAGGTGCTGGCCGGCAACATCATCGTGCGGCAGCGCGGTACGGCCTTCCACCCAGGCGTCAATGTCGGTGTCGGCAAGGACCACACGCTTTTCGCTCTCGTTGATGGGCAAGTCCAATTTACCGTCAAAGGGCCGAAGCGCCAGCGCACCGTCAGCATCATCACCGCAGCGCCAGCAGCCTGATACGGCTTCGCTCTCTACACACAGCCCAAAGCCCTATTCCAGCAATAGGGCTTTTTAGTTTATAGCCGTATATTGCCGTACTGATCAAAGCACCAATTCGGTGCAGCACTAGATTCCCACACCAGTCACCGTCAGGCAAGCCATCATGAAATTTATTGACGAAGCCAAAATCCTGATTGCCGGCGGCAACGGCGGCAATGGCATCGTTTCCTTCCGGCGCGAGAAGTACGAACCGCACGGCGGCCCGAATGGCGGCGATGGCGGTCACGGCGGTAGTGTTTATGCCATCGCCGACCGCAATCTCAACACTCTGATCGAATACCGCTATACGCGCAAGTTCCTTGCCGAACGCGGCGAGAACGGTGGCAGCAGCGATTGCACAGGCAGAAGCGGCAAGGATATTGTCCTGCATGTGCCGGTTGGCACAGTCATCACCGACGAAAACAGCCAGCGTGTCGTTGCCGATCTCGCCGTCGATGGCCAGCAAGTCTTGCTCGCCAAAGGCGGCAAGGGGGGGCTGGGCAATACCCGCTTTAAGTCGAGCACCAACCGCGCACCCCGTCAATGCACGCCTGGCGATCCGGGTGAAGAACGCGATTTGCGCCTTGAGCTGCGCGTACTCGCCGACATCGGTTTGCTTGGCCTGCCGAACGCGGGTAAAAGCACGTTCATTCGCGCCGTTTCAGCCGCACGTCCCAAGGTCGCCGACTATCCGTTCACCACGCTACACCCCAATCTCGGTGTCGTACGCACGGCAGAAAACAAAAGTTTCGTTATTGCTGATATTCCCGGCCTGATCGAAGGCGCGGCCGATGGCGCCGGCTTAGGCATCCGCTTTCTCAAACACCTGGCACGCACCCGTATCCTGCTCCACATTGTCGATCTGGTTCCCCTCGACCCTGAGGCCGATCCGGTGCGAGATGCGCATGCCATCGTCCGTGAACTTGAACGTTACAGTCCGGAACTGGCCAGCCGACCACGCTGGTTGGCGCTCAACAAAATCGACCTGATTCCTGAAGAAATGCGTGAACAACGTATTCACGATTTTCTGGCCGCCTATGCTGCCGACGCTCCTGAGGACTCGCCGCACTTTTTCATCAGTGCTATCAACGGCGAAGGCTGCCGTTCGCTGGTTTTCGCTCTCCAGGCTGCACTCGACGCCCTGCCACCCGCTCCCATTCATTCTGAAAGGGATGTGAATAACGCCCCATCGGAAACGCAGGCCGCTTTGCAAACCGTGCCCCAAACACCATCCATAACGCCCGATCTGCCAGACACTCCCAAAGCCTGATCATCATGTCTACGACCTGTCTTGCCGCCGCCAAACGCTTCATCGTCAAGGTTGGCTCCACACTCGTCACCAATAACGGCCAAGGGTTGGACCTCAACGCCATTAGCGAATGGGCGCGTCAGATTGCTCAGCTCCGTCAGGAGGGGAAGGAAGTCCTGCTCGTTTCTTCGGGCGCTATCGCGTTCGGCATGCAACGTCTGGGCTGGCAGCAACGCCCCAAAGCTGTCCATGAACTCCAGGCCTGCGCTGCCATTGGACAGATGGGATTAGTGCAGGTTTATGAAAGCGCTTTCGTCCGCCACGGTCTCGCCACCGCTCAGATCCTACTCACACATGAAGACCTAGCCGACCGCAAACGCTACCTCAATGCACGCGCCACGCTGACCGCCCTGCTCGCACTCGGTGTTGTCCCGATCATCAACGAAAATGACACCGTTGTCACCGACGAAATCAAGTTTGGCGATAACGATACGCTCGGTGCGCTTGTCGCCAACCTCATCGACGCCGATGCCCTGATCATTCTGACCGACCAGCAGGGACTATATACGGCTGATCCACGCCACGACCCGAATGCCACGCTGGTTAGTGAAGCACACGCCGGCGACCCAACGCTTGAGACCATGGCCAGCGGTGCGGGCAGCGGCATCGGCAAAGGCGGCATGATCACCAAGATTCTTGCCGCCAAACGCGCTGCCAGCAGCGGCGCGCATACCGCCATTGCCAGCGGACGGGAAAAAGACGTGATGTTGCGTCTGGCTCGTGGCGAAGCGCTAGGCACGCTGCTTGTTTCTGGCACACCAACCCTGAACGCCCGTAAACAGTGGATTGCCGACCACTTGCAAGTCAGCGGCAGACTCATACTCGATGCCGGCGCGGTAAAGGCACTATCCGCAGGCAAAAGCTTGTTACCTGTTGGCGTCGTCGATGTTCAGGGAGAATTTGAGCGCGGTGCCCTCGTCATTTGCCTATCGCCCGAAGGTAAGGAAATTGCACGCGGCCTTATCAACTACAGTAGTAGTGACGCCCGCCGCATCGCTCGCCACGCTAGCACCGATATCGAAGCTTTGCTTGGTTATGAATACGAAGCAGAAATTATCCACCGCGATAATCTGATGACACGTTAACCACTACTTCCTGAGGAGTTTAGGAATCAAACGCTTTCCAAAGAGTTGTTTCTGAGCAGTTTAAGCAATGTCTTGTAGAGATCAAGGTGTCGGTGATTGAAGCGAAACTCGGTCTCCTCGATGTGCAGCTCGAACTTATCCCTTCACACACCATGAAACTGCACCAGCCGATGCTTGGCATCGCTCCAGAAAGACTCGATGCCGTTGACATGCCTGGAGACTTTGACTTGCCTCGGTTGCCGTGATTGACCCGAAAGTGCTTTTCTAGGCCGAGGTCAACCCGCCCATCGTAGCCTCGCCAGCCGTCGGTGTGAATGATGCTGTTAGGATCCACTTTACCCCGAATAATGGCTTGCAGCATGGCTTTGGAAGCATTCGGAACGATTTCAGTATAGACACAATCGCCTCACTTGAGCAGACCAAAGACGATGGTTTTACCGCCTGCGCCACGTCCGCGTTTGCCGTAAGCTTGCGTATTTTTGAACTATCAGACAAAAAAACGGCTGCCCGAAGGCAGCCGTTCTTAATCAGATACAATCAGAATCTATCTGATCATACAATCCGATTAGAAGGAATGGCGCAGGCCAACAGATATGACATTGCTCTTGCCGGTACCTGAACCAACCTGCTTTTCCTTGGCTTTGCCATAACCATACAGTGCGTAAATATTGGTACGCTTACTCAGGTTATAGCGGGTACCCAATTGATAGGTTTTAATCTTCCAAGAATCGTCACCACTCGCTGTAAACTTGTTTTTACCCATACCGTAGTTGGCAAACAGCTCAGCTTGACCTACTGGAACCGTCACACCGATGTCACCACCGCGGTATTTGTGATCACTTGGACCATTGACGTCGGCCTTCCGATCGAAATACATACCAACCAGTTTGGCAACACCAAAATCGTAACCTGCGGCAGCAATAAATTCACGGCGATCCTCTTCGTTCGAGAAAGCCGGCGCAGAAGTACTCTCATCCTTTTCATATTTTTGTCCGCCGATGAAAGCGGTAACAGGGCCATTAGCATACTTCAGGCCAAGGTTGTAGATTTTGTAGGAGTCGTCCTGGCTGGCAGGACCATTATCCAGTTCCGACTTGCCATAACCGAACTGACCCATGACCTGGAAGCCGCTAAACGACGGCGAGTAGTAGGAAATGGTATTGGCGCGGGCAAGATCCATCGCATTGACGAGTTTGGTATTCGTTCCCGGGGCATAGAAGCTAGCGTTGTAGGCGTGGCCCACATGGTTGCGCGAACCGACGTTGGCAAAGCCCGTCTGATCATCAATGATCAGGTTAGCAAGACCAATCTGGAAACGACCGGCGCTGGCGCTTTCTAAATAAGCGAACGATTGACGCGTGCGGTTGAAAGCTACCGCATCCTCGCCCGTAACACCATCATCGCCAACGGTCATTCTTTCATGATCGTTATGGGTGCCCTTGAAATGAACCAGACCGATTTCATGGAAATAACCAGCCTTCAATCCGTTACCCAATTGTTCCTTGACATCAATGTTCAGGCGTGAGGAGCTCATGCCCTTACCGTCGCCGCCACGGAAGTTTCTGTATTTATGGGTTTGGTCCTCCCACTTGTCCTTGCCAATATTGTAGCCAAGATCAACGGTACCACTCAGGGTCACGGAGGTCTGAGCGAAAGCCGCACCCGAAACCAAACCGGCGACGGCCAGAGCAATTACTTTCTTTTGCATTTGAAAATCTCCTCTAGGGTTAAGGTCGGCGGCGCATTGGGTGACACAACAACTCAGCTCCACCAAACTGGACCTCTCATGGATGAGAAGCTGGGTGCCATGATCGCAAACCGCACGCCGCCGGACAAGCTGAAAGTGCTAACTCTTCCATTTTTCAGCCCGTCTTGTTGTGCAATTGCAACAAGCGGAAGGGGATATTAATCAAGACAATGCGGTTTCAGATATTCAGCATACCGCCGTAAAAACTTTTGAACCAGGTCATCTGACTCGCTCGCAAAACACGCTTCACACCCTCTTACTCATTTCTTATCGATCAGCTGACAGATTGAAAAAATGAACGGGAGAAAATACTTCGTCACGGCACGTTGTACTGCCACAGGGCATCCGGACTCCGTTTCTTATTCATCATCCACCCACCGCGCTCATTCATAAACGCTTGCCGCACGATCTATATCAGTTTTTGACCCGCATGCATCATTGACCAGACGCAGACAACTTGAGCAGGCGCGTATGTGGTGTAGACCTTCTTCGAAGAGCAGTTTTTAATTTACTTTCAATGACTTTCCCATTTTCATGCCTTATTCGTGATTCTTTACTGCATTACCGTCTGTGTACCATTCTCAACAAAAAGAGCTGGTTTTGTGCATGCAACGTATTGAACAAAGCATTATTTAGGCATATGATCCATTTGCATTCAGGTGCCTCGCTCCCGTGAGAGGGAGAAGGTGAAACGGGAAACCGGTA